>ERZ780212.663-NODE-663-length-32805-cov-5.325038_pt1 | contig 32805 bp, 18 predicted proteins | sample MGYA00511364_ERZ780212 | MGnify/ENA primary metagenome ERZ780212 (study PRJEB29588, sample SAMEA2147991) | human gut metagenome | biome: human gut; feature: human-associated habitat; material: faeces | place: Denmark | collected 2008/2010 ... | reverse complement strand
CAGGACAATCTGTGACCGCAACGAGCGAATACGCAGCGCACGCATCTGCAAGGAACTGACAAGGAAATATAACCTGTACTTCGCCAGTGGCAAGGAACGGGTGAAGCAACACCGCCTGAAAGAGCCGGACAAGACCAAGTACGGGCTTTATGCCATCCTTAAATCGGAGGTTTCAAAGTGTGGAAACTGGAACATTCTTGCTGCTAATCTGAAGAAACAAGGTGTGGACGTACAGTTTAAGTACAAGGGCAAGTCGGACGAGGTGCAGGGCGTCGTGTTCACCATGAATGGCTATTCGTTCAGCGGCTCCAAGATAGACAGGCGATTCAGCTATTCCAAGATAGATGCGGCATTGAATGCCAACCGTCATGAGGAACGGCAGAGAGTGGCGACCAACCAAACGGCAGACCACGAATACCCCATGCAACAACCTCCGCAATATGAGCCAAGAAGCAATGATGACTTGTACAGCGGTTCCATAGGCTTACTTATGCCCGACAATGCAAACGCGCAGGCGGATGAGAACTATTTCGAGGAACAGCTAAAACGTAAGGACAAGAAAAAGAAACAACGTAAAATCAGATTCTAAAAATGGACAATAACGAAGTTTATGCGCTCTTCGAGGACATCAGGAATGGCTTGAAGGGCATCAATGACAAATTGGAGAATGCTCCCAAAGTAAGTAACGGCCAACCAAGGGGACAAACTCCTGCAATGGATTTGGTTCCCATAAAGGACTTGTTCGACAGTTCCGCAAAGGAGCATCAGGCACAGACGAAAGCTATGCTGACCAAGTTCGCCGAAGCTGAAGTTCACGCATCGAACAGTATTCTGCACCTGTTGCGTGACTTGAAAGAGATGTTTGTCCGAAATTCGGAAGATCGGACGGACGAGCCGCAGGAGCATATCCACCGCCACTGTTTCGACATCCGGTCGAGCAAGGTCTTTTCTCTTTTGGTCGGTATGGGTGTCGTGTGCAGTCTTTCCATCTGGGGCAACATCGAGCTTTGGAAATCCAAACGCCAGTATGCAGACGATGCCTTGAAGTTCCGCGTCATCCGTTCATGGGGTGGTTGTGACGCAAAGACCATCCTTTGGCTGAATGACGTATTCGACATCCGGCGTGACGAGAAGACCATTGAATGGCTGAGCCAAGAAGCTGATGGTTATGACAGGGATTTGAAGGCTGTTTCCGATAGTTTGATACAGGAGAAATTGAAAGTGGAACAAATCCAAAAGTAAAATATGGCACGCATAAAACGACCGATACGACCTCCATAAGGAAACAGCAATACTCGAATTTCAATCATAAGAGTAATTTCTTATCAAAACCTGAATGATTTTGGTGAGTAATCACTATCTTTGCGCAGGATAATTAAAAAAGCTGTATCTGATTGATACACAGAATGGAATTGAGGAGTATATGATTTTAGGTAACGATTTAGCGACATTCAGAATGCTCTGACCTACTGCGGTTTACCTCATAGCTTCAAACAACTCTTTTATACTTGCAAAGTATACTTTTTTTATCCCATACCGCCAAATCATTACCGGTTTTTTATGGATTTTGCCGTTACCTTGTTTTGGAAACGGCTTCCGGTTTGATGTCGTAAGCCCATTTCAGAAGCGGCACAAGCAAAGAAAAGCCCACGACGACCACAATGTCATAATACTACGTGAACCAGTATAAAAAACTTTGAAAAAGTTGTGGGAATGAGATCTTTTTAGTATCTTTATAGTTGACAATCAATAAGTTACATAAAAATACTCATTCCACATGACTGGTGCAAATATAATAGAATTTTTCTGTATTCTCGATGAGTTCTGCAAATATTTTGCCCCCAAACTGAAAAAACACACGCTGGACACATCAGGCAAACGTCGTCGCAATCTCCCGTGCCTCATGTCCGACAGCGAGGTGATGACAATCCTCGTACTTTTCCATACCATGCGCCACCGCGACCTCAAGTCGTTCTATCTCGGTTACGTCTGTAACCACATGTGCACGGAGTTTCCACACCGCTTGTCATACAACCGGTTCATCGAACGCCAGGTCAAGGTGGGACTGTATCTTTTGCTGTTCCTCCAGACATGCGCATTGGGGAAATGTACGGGAATATCCATTATCGGCTCCACTCCATTGAAGTCATGCAATATAAAGCGCGCTCACAGCCACAGGACGATGAAAGGATGGGCGGCCAAGGGCAAGTGTATGTACGGATATGAGAACGAGACCATCATCGACTGTAGTTGTACGCTGCTGGAGCCGCATAAGGGATATACGGATGGAGAAGTGGTATGGGATTACGGCAAGGAAATTGTCGTGAGACTGATAAACAGCAAGGAAGTGGTAAGAAGCCGTGATGATGTATTGATTTTTGACTAACCTTTATAAATATACTGCTTATGTTATATGATTATAAAAAAGAGGACGTAAGACCAATGTGTCTGGTGTTAGAGGACGGATTGACCGTTGAGGGCGAGTTTATAAACTTGAGAATTTCCATGGAAACGCTGCCGTAAGGCAAGACTTGGTATCATCTTCACCATGCGGATGATGACGATACAGAACCGGCAACTGTCAAGAATGGTTGTGTAGCGGTAAACTTTTTCGGCACTTTGATTTGCGAACAAGTAAACGGTATCCGTGATAACGAGGAATTTGTCATTAATTATTCCGTTCACATGAAGGTGTCCGTTCCGCTTTAAGGAATGCCGGATATTACCTTTCTGCCTTTTCCCATTTCATTCCATCATCGGCGGGACAGAACCGGCGACTATGCGGTTGCGCTTCCGTCTTTCTCTTTTGGAGGACAGGACACTCTGGTTTTTCCTCGCCAAAAGCATCCAACTTTTCCGGTCGAACCGTAGGCTTTCTTGCGCCTCCATACAGACCATCCGGCTGATGGCTTTCACGTCTGCATCATTCCCTTTATGACCGGTTTCCGGATATGTTACCGCTACATGGAATATGCGAACCGTCCTTGCACGGGCAAAACCGTGTAAAGTGTTTTCCACTTTACTTTTTCCCGAATTGTCCTTTTGAGAAGCTACTCATTTTTCCGATGCAAAGTTAACGTCCCGCTTCGACGGCCTTTCATTGCCGTCGAAGCGAGCGTTGCACTTCCACCAATAAAACAGTCCGAAATCTTCCTTTATTTTCCTGTTCGTAAAACTTAACACATAGCGTCTTGATATATCTGAAAATCATTGAAACCATCGAATCAGACTATATGAAGCCTTCATCTTATTTCAATAATTTCTAACATCATCTCTTTGACGATGCAAAAGGTAATGAAATTTTCATTCCTACAAAATATCACGCCATTTCTTCACATTGTTTTCTAATATTGCGTTAAATTGTAGTTTTGAACAAATAATCCCAATATATAAACGCTCCGCAACTGAGCCACGCATTCAGCCTAGCTCATACTGTTTGGAGATGTTTCATCCGTTGTTCCAATGCCGTTGTGCACAAGTCATATTAATACAAAACACGACAATCATTATTTTTTGGGTGACAAGCCTCATTACAGAAACTATTAATAATTAAACTTCACCTTGCCATGAATGTCAGCTGCCGATGAGCCCACATAAATAGTGAACGCGCCGCGTTCAGCTACCCATTCATGCCTCTCCTCGTCAAAATATTTCAAATCATCGTCGTCAATGGTATAAGAGACCAATTTGGTTTCTCCAGGTTCAAGCTCAACTTTTTCGAAATGTTTAAGTTCCTTTACCGGGCGGATTACCGAAGCCTTGTCGTCACCAACATAGAATTGCACTACTTCCTGTCCTGCGACATTTCCGCTGTTACGTACCGGCACCGTTACCGTGCGCCCGCTAATCGTTGGTTTACCGTAGCTGAATGTAGTATAACTCAAACCGAAGCCAAAGGGAAAGCGCACTTTCGTTTTAAAATAGTCAAACCAGCGATAGCCTAAAAGGATGTCTTCACCATATATTTCTGTTTCATTCTTCTTTGTTCCGTCTCCCGGTACAGTACAGAAATCTATACCTTTCCAACCCTCAACGGCAGCTTTCAGCAACCGGGCGGAATTCAGCGGCTTTCCCTCTTCACCGCCAAAAGGTTGCGGCAGCTTGTCGGGCGACACTCCGGGATAACCTACGGCACCCATTTTGTGGGCAGGATAGTCATTGAGTTTGTAAGCGAATGAAAACGGAAGTTTTCCGGATGGACACACGTCTCCGGAAATAATATCAGCCAAAGCATGTCCGGCCTCGCTTCCGAGATACCACGACTGCACCAGAGCCTGCGCCTTGTCGAGCCAAGGCATATCGTATGCATTTCCACTCACAATCACCAGCACCGTGTTGCTGTTGGCGGCAAGCAGTTCGGTTATAAGCCGGTCTTGTTCGAAAGGAAGTTGGTAAGATTCGCGGTCATCGCCCTCGCAGTCTTGATTATGATTTTTATTCAGCCCACCGATATAGATGACATAATCGGCCGTTTTTGCTTTTTCAACGGCTTCATTGCGGAGCGAATCATAAAGGGATTGCGACAAAGCATCTACTTTACCATACATTGCGCGTCCTGAAACATAGCCTTTCACATACTCTATGGTACATTTGTATCCGAACCGCTCCTTAATGCCACGCAGTGGCGACACTTCATCGCGAGGCTTTAGTTCGCTTGAGCCTCCGCCCGCACATAATCTGCGGGTTGCATTTTCGCCCACCACTAAAATTTTCATATTGTCTTTAAGATCAAGAGGAAGAATGCCATTGTTTTTCAACAGTACTATGCCTTCCTGAGCTATCTTACGCGCAGCAGCGACGTGTTCGGGGGAATTCATTGAACCAAAGCCGTGATTGCCGGACATGGCCGTGCGCACTATAAGGCGGAGCATGCGCCTTGCCTTGTCATTGACAACAGAGTCAGGAACCTCGCCTCTGCGGCATTTCTCAAGATAGGCCCTTCCGAGATAGTAGTCATCATACGAATTTATAGGTGCTTCTGCAGAAAGACCGTCAGTGAAGCTGCCCATTTCAAGGTCAAGGCCGTTAAAAATGGCCTCATCCGTGTTATGTGCGGCCCCCCAGTCAGTAATCACGGCTCCGTCAAATCCCCACTCTTTCTTCAGAATATCGTTAATCAAACGGGCGTTATGAGTCGCATGTTGATTAAGATATTGATTGTAACTGCCCATTACGCTCCAGGCGCCTCCTTCAACTACAGCCGCATGGAACGGGCGCAGATAAAGTTCGTACAAGGCGCGGTCTGAAACCCGCACGTCCACGTGGTCGCGGAATGTTTCCTGTTCGTTAAGCGCGTAGTGTTTCAGACAACATGCCACGCCATTGGACTGAAGTCCTTGAATATAAGGCACGCACATCCGCGAAACAAGATACGGATCCTCTCCCATATATTCAAAGTTGCGCCCGTTAAGGGGCGTGCGGTACAGATTGACGCCGGGGCCCAGCAAAACATTCTTTTTGCGATAACGGGCCTCTTCACCTATCATTCGTCCATAAAGGTAAGCCAGCTCCGGTTGCCATGTGGCAGCAAGGCAGGTCAGGGCGGGAAAAGCCGTACACGAATCATTGGTCCATCCGGCATGGTCCCAGCTATTCCAGCATATTTCCATCCTGACACCATGAGGCCCGTCGCTGCTATAAAGTTCAGGGACGCCTAAACGCGCCACACCCGGACTTGAGAATTTTGATTGTGCATAACTCAGGCGAATTTTCTCTTCAAGGGTCATCTTGTTCAAAAGCGTTTCCACCATTGACTCAATATCATCGTTGTCGGCAGCACTTAAGGTCAGCGCACCAAACATAAAAAAAAGGAAAAGAAATTTTTTCATGATTTTCAATTTGTTATCAACATAAGCAGAAAAGCAAGCCGTTGCACTTTATAATTGGCAACGGCTTGTAATCACACATGGAAAATAGAATATTACAAACCTAAAATGGCGCGGCGTTATTCTTTAGTAATCTTTGTAATCGTGTAACCGTCGCCTACGAAGATGGCTCCGTCTTGTTCGTTCATCAGCTCTATTGAGTAGTCTGTAAGCGCAAACTCCAGAACCATGGAACCGTTAATCGCAATATCGCCACGCTCAGGGTCTCCTTTTCCTGTAAGAATATTATTCCACCAAGCGGTAGTCATGGTGCCTTGTCCCTCACCGGTAACATACGCACGGACTATATCGCCGCTCTTTACCAAATCTTTAAACTGCGTCTGGAGAAGAGTGAACGGTGTATCCCATGTTACATTGAACGAGCCTTCCCAAAGCGTTTCTTCCGAGACAGGAAGTTCTTCGCAGACTTCAATCTTATCGCCGCCATAAACATTGCCATCGCTGTCTGTAAGAGTTATGCGGTATGTGCCGAGGGCGAGGTCGCTTGGCACAGTGTATTCCACATAGTCATAGCCGTTATTGGGAACAAAAGTGGCAGCCGCCTCCTTATCACCGATGGTTATTTTCACCACTTTGTCCATATTGGTGCCATGTAATTTCGCCGTCATTCCCGGCACAACCTTACGGTCGCTTGCAGCGTCAGTGGGAGTCGGGTCGCCGTCAAGCGCCAAAACGACAAGTTTGCCCGTTCGGGACGTTTGTTTCCCCTTTGTCGTGGTAGCGACAATCTTCAAGATATATTCTCCAGCCAAAAGCGGTGATAGTTGTATTTTAGTGCCTTCACAGACTTTCTCGTCGTCGATGAGCCACTCTACAGTGGTGTAGAGGGCAGGGGTCACTACGGTTGAATCAACTAATTCCGCATCGCGAGAAATGGTCTTGTAAACGGCCGGTTCACCGTTTTCCCAATCGCCGAACCACGGAAGGAGTATTTGCGGGAAATCATCCTCGGTGGCCGTGATGAACCCTTCGTTGTCTTCAGAGCAGGAGCAAAACATTCCCATGGAGAGGACAACCATTGCCGTTACCAATTTATATAATGTCTTTTTCATTTTCATTCAATCTGTTAATCTGTTATTCTATTGATTCACTAAACTTTTTAATGTCCATGAAATTCTGTTCGTTGACATCCCACCATACACGGTGGTGCCAATCGTCTGTTCCACCCAAACGGTCCACCGCTTCCTCGTAATTTACGCTGTTGTACCTGGCCTCAAGCAGCGGATAGCGCAGGCGTACAGGCGTTTGCATATTCGGGTCTTCGTGAGGGAAGTCACCGCGGACAGGAAGTAAAGTACGGTCTGCCAGCGCAGGATAATCTGAACGACGGAGGTTCGCCCAGCCTTCGCTTGGATTTGTAAGATGAAGAATCCATGCCTGGGTGTTGATCGACTCACGGGGATTATCGCCTAACGGGTTTTCCGCTATGTATGTCTCAATCTCTTCATCAGAAATCTTTGAGACAATATCGTAGTAGTTGTTAAGCATCTGCATTGATGCACGAATGCCGGCTTCATAATGACTTTTTGCATCGCCCTGGACATTCCAACCTTTTGAAGCGGCTTCGGCAAGCAGGAATTCAACTTCGGCAGAGGTTATGAGTATGCCGGGACAGTCGGCATTGCAGAAAGCGACAGCTATGGTAGGCCTAATCATACGGGCCGGATAGTTGTTCTTGTCATATCCTCTGTCAGGATAAAGTGTTGCAAGCGAATCCAAGGTAGGAATGTCGCTGTTTGCAGGGGCGTTAACCCAATCATTCCACCAGGCATCACCGACATTGCACGGAACGATGCCTTTGCCGCCGCGCTCGCCCCAAGCCAGCACCTCGTCGGTAACGTCAAAGTTGCCTGACGTATCGGTCTGGCTGCGTGTGGTGTGGATGTAACACCGGGCTATGCGGTAAAGACGTGGGTCGTGCATCTTTTTCATATAATCAAATAAGGTGGAGCTGACAAACGAAGGCGACTGCGGGTCTTGCCCGTATATCATCTCGCTAAGTGCGTTGGCCCTGAAATCAAGGTCGGCAGCGCCGTCATAAAGCGTGAAGGGAGCGTCGATGTATTTTATGTAAGCATCTTCGTCGGCCGATGAGATAATGCCGCCGTCGGCATTTAATGCAGACTCAAATTCGGTGCGTGCTCTTTCCGGAGCGACATCTGAAATACGCATCGCATAACGCAGGCGAAGTGTGTTTGCATATCTCTTCCACGCTTCAGGGTCGCTGTTTAACGAAGTGACATCGCCCGAAATGACGTCGGTGCCAGTACCAAGTTGCTCAGCACACGCTTTCAGCTCTGAAAAAATGAAGTCATAGACTTCTTCCTGCGTGGCGTACTTCGGGGTGGCGTTACCGTCGATGTATGACATTCCCGCCTCCGTGCAAGGTATGTCACCGTAGATGTCAGAGAGCACTGCCATCATGTAAGCACGGTGGATGCGCAGCGCGGCATTGGTGTTCGGCATATCTCCAGTGCGATGGATGGCATCCACAAGGTTCTTTATGCTTATCTGATAATAACGGTTCCACGGACGAGCCATCTCCGGGTCTTTCGGATTAACCGCTCCGGCAAAGTTGGAAACATTATATCCTCCGGCATAATACTGCGTGAAGCCTGTGATGTAACTGCGGTAAGTGTCCATCAGTGAAAAGTCTCCGTATGTCTGCAGCAGGGCAGTGGTGAGCTGCGCGTTCGGGTCGACGGTTTCCGCCTTCGAGTCGTCGGTGTTCACATCCTCCATGTAGGAGTCGGAGCAAGAAGAGAGCCCAGCGCCAAACGTCAGAAGCATCATTAGCGATGCTATGTTAAAAATATGTTTTTTCATAATCACAATATGTCTGTTAGAATTTCACATTTACGTTAAAACCGTAGCTACGGCGTGACGGAAGCGAGCCATACTCAAGCCCCATGCCTGATGTGTTATAGTTAGAGTCAGGGTCGATGTTCGGGATGTTCTTCCATACGATGAACGGGTTGCGGGCCACGAACGAGACAGAGAGCGACTTTACGAACTTGCCCAACATCTTTTCGGGGAAAGTGTATCCGAACGTGATTTCGCGGCACTTGATGTAAGAATTGTCGTAGATGAACATTGCAGGAGCCTTTTCGGCAAGGCTCTTCCAGTAGTTCTGCGGGTTCACGGGGTATGTGTTCTTGCTGTATGTGCCGTCGCCGTTGTCAACCACGCCGTCTACAATAAGTCCTTCACATTTGCCGGCCGCACGCCACTCGGCCTCTGTCATGCCGGCAGCCTTACGGGCCTCTTCAGAGCGGTACCACTCTTCACGCCCTGCGAGCGTGCCCTTGGCCTTGCCCGTGAAGTAGGCCGAACGCATCGAGAACGAGTAGAGGTCGGCTCCCATTTTCACATCGAACGAGGCAGAGAGGTGGAAGTTCTTATAAGTGAACGTAGAGTAGAAACCGCCCGTCCAGTCCCAGGTAGAGTTGCCGAGGGCCTTGAGGTTCTCGTCATAAAGCGGCATACCAGTGTTCTTGTCTATGAGAATGTCGCCGTTCTCGTTGCGCTTGAAATCTGTACCGAGAATAGAGCCGTAGTTCTTCCCGACCTCAGCACCCACCGAGACACTGGCCCAGCTTGCGTCAGCCAGCTGGAGGTAATCCATGCCTTCGACAAGCGCGAGAACCTTGTTCGAGTTCTTTGAGAAGTTAATACCTGCGTCCCAAGCAAAATCCTTGATTTGGAGCACACGGCCGTTGACGGCTAACTCGATACCCTTGTTCTGAATCTTTCCGGCATTGACAAGACGGTTGGCATACCCGGAAGCCGAAGACGAAGCAAGTGCTATAATCTGATCCTTTGAAGTCTGGTTATAGTATGTAAAGTCAATTCCCAAGCGCCCGTTGAAGAACTTGAGCTCAAGACCGAGTTCGTAAGAGCTGGTCATTGTCGGCTTAAGGTTGCTGTTCGGCTGTGTGTTGTTATTTATCATACCTATGGTGTAACCCGGGTATTTGTATTTACCTGTCGAATAGATCAGGCCGAGCTGGTACGGGTCAGTGTCAGAACCTACTTTCGCCCATGAAGCACGTACTTTACCAAAACTTAATATTTTATGGTTCTTGAAAAAGTTAGAAAATATTATGCTTCCTGATACAGAAGGATAAATATATGTGTTGTTTGCCGCCGGAAGCGTGGATGAACGGTCGCCGCGGACAGTTCCTTCAAGATAGTATGTAGAGAGATAGCCAAGGCTTGCACTTGCATAAAGGGAGTTTATCTGCTTCTTGTAAGTTGCCGGCTGCACGTTCTGCTCTGCATAATTCATGATTGACTCCACGCCGTCCATCTGCTGGTCAGTGCCGGTGATGACGGTCGTCTTGTTATCCACCTTAAATATGTTTCCGCCCACAGTGGCATTGAAATCAAAGTTGCCCCAGTTGTTGTTATAGAGGGCAAGAAGCTCAGCATTCAGTGTCCGGTTATTAAAAATCGAGTTGGTGAGTTTGCCGGGAAGAACGCCCGGAGTAGAGCGGGCGATGAACTCATCGAAGTTCATGTTGTTGATGTCCGTACCCAGCGTTCCCTGGATTTTCAAGTGCTTGTCTATGTTATAAATGGCTTTCGCAGTAAAACGGAACACATCCTTCGCTGACGTGTTGTTGTTCTTGTAGAGGTCCCAGTACGGGTTTATGTTATACTGGTCGTTACCATTCCAGTTGGCATAAGTACCGTCTGCATTCTGGTAGTTCTTAAGCCATTCAACGTTATATGTGCCAGCCAGGGTCATGAGGTTCTTGCCCACGTTGCTTTGTGAGTCGGAGAGTGCGGGACGGTTCTTCACGTTCTCACGCACATAGTTGGCCGTAAAGTCGAAATCAACAGGGCCTGCGGACGTTGTTACACGTAGGTTGAAATTGTCACGGCTCATGTGTGAGCTGGGAAGGATGTCCTTGTTACGCATATCGGTAAAAGAGAAGCGGATACCCGTCTTGCCTGTGTTGACACTCAATATTGCCGAATTCTGGGCCGTAAGACCTGTACGGAAGAATGAAGATGTGTTGTTTGGATACATGAGGAACGGACGCACGGAGCCGTCATAATAGGTCTTGTCTATCATGTCCGCCTTTACACCCCAGCTAGAGTTCGTGCCTGACGAGGCATCAAGCTGGTACTGTCCGTTATCTCCCATACCGTATATCTCCTGCACGTCGTTCCACTTTGCGAGCTGAGTGTCGATAGTCAGCGAGCCGTTATACTCAACAGAGATCTTCTCCTTGTCCGCCTTTTTAGTTGTGATGAGGATTACACCATGCGACGCACGTGAACCGTAAAGGGCTGAAGCGGCCGGGCCTTTAAGCACGGTCATCGTCTCTATATCGTCAGGGTTGATGGCGGATATACCGTCACCAAGGTCATAACCTCCCTGCTCACCGGCACTTCCGAAGTTGGTGTTGTCCAAGGGTACGCCGTCAATTACGTAAAGAGGCTGGTTGTTACCAGTCAGTTCGGTCGTACCACGAAGTATGACTCTCGTTGAACCGGCAGCGCCACCGGCCGTATTGGTGACAACAAGACCGGCAACCTTGCCGGCAAGCGAGTTCATGACATTGGTTTCTTTCGCTTTGGTCAGCTCGTCGCCTTTTATTTCGGACAGTCCATAACCGAGAGCCTTGCGGTCGCGCTTTATGCCAAGTGCGGTGACAACCACTTCGTCCAGGGCCTCCGTGTTTTCCTCAAGCGTGATTTTCAGGCTGTTCTGAGCCTTCACACGTACAGTTTTGTATCCTACGTATGAAATCTCAAGCTCGTCACCGGCGTTGCACTGTAAGGTAAAGTTTCCGTCAAGGTCGGTAATAACACCCTTTGATGTTCCTACCACCTTCACTGATACGCCGATTAACGGGCCTGCCGCATCAGAGACATTGCCCTTTACTGTAATCCCCGCCGGGGTCGCCGTTATGCCCATGCTTGTGCCCCTTGGCGTAGTTGCCATGACAGCTGGTGCTATCAGGCTCGCCCCAAGCATACATAACACTAAGTTAAATCGTTTAATTACCATAATAGTATTTTTTTAAGATGAGTTTCATTTTTTATCCGTCTGCGGATTTATTTGTGTCTCTTTGTCGTAAACACTTACGATGTGTCGTTTTTCCATTGCTTTTACTTATGGTTTTCGCTTGCTTCCGACTAATTTGCAAGAAGTAACCTTTTACAGTGTGAAAGGCCACCTTTTAGAAGGCGAAAGGCCATCTATTGCAGGCTGAAAGGACACTGTTTGAAACCGTAACTGCCGCCGTGCAGCTAAAAACAACTCCGCTGACGTGTGTTTTTTATTGTTCACATAGGTTTTGCACTCTCTGCAATCCCTTCTTTAATGCCTTTGATTATCCAGTCTGCTTTTATCTCCATGTTTTTATTACGGTCAAAGATGCCGAACATATCAGCGCCGTTGCCGAACCGGTTGTTGTCCCAGATGAAAGTTGAAAATCCGCGTTTGCGTGCCTCTGACACCAATGTCTTGCAGTAATAAGTCATATTCTCGTGCATACGGTCGGCTTCGGAACCTTTGTAATGGTCGGTGAGACCCCATTCTCCAATCACTATGCCTAATCCTTTAGAACCCCATTCATTCGCCAGTTTGTCGAAGTAATTGATCATCGTGGTCTCATCGCTCTGTGACGCTTTCCCATACTGCTTGTACGGCTCGCCCCAGTAGTAACATTCACCACTGCCGGCATATTCCCACGGGTTATAAAAATGCAGCTCTACGCTCATATAATCATTTCCGTTGCCGTCTATGTCTTTAGGGATTATGAAATCACCGTTGTACAGGCCGAAATCGGCATTGCACACATATGTCTGCACAATCAGGTGGCGTTTCGTGTTGTTTCCGCCTGTAGCTCGCACAATGTCGATGAATGTTTGGTTGTAGGCATTCTGCACGTCAAGGTTTTCAGCGGTAGGCTTTCCCCAGTTGTCGGGTACATGAACCTCGTTGGTGCCTGCAAAAGCCACGCGGTAATCATATTTGCCAAGCTCATTGGCTATGTTCATCCACAGCAAAGCCAGCTTTTGGCAGTTTTCCTCCTTGTTAGCGTAAAAGGGGCGGCTCTCAAGCCATTTGTCATGGTGTACGTTGACGATGACTTTCAAGTCATATTCCAGACACCAGTCTATCACCTCCTTTATTCTGTCCATCCACGTCTTGCTGATGCTCATGGCCGCAGGGTTGGTGATGTGGCATTGCCATCTCACAGGTATGCGTATGGCATTGAATCCGGCATCGTGCACGGCCTTGATAGTTTTCTTTGTCACTACGGGGTTTCCCCATGCCGTTTCCGCATTGTCGGCGCCGTCAGGTTCGCCGATGGCCATAGACTCGCCGTCTTGCCCCGGGGCAGAACATTCAAACTGGTTACCAAGGTTCCATCCGGCAGTGACTTCGCTGTTCCATTGCCGGGCTGTCTTTTGGGCGTGACACAGCATTACGGCAAACACTAGCGTCAACAGCCAATAAATCCTTAATTTCGTTTTCATGATGTTAATTTATTTTTTCAAATATGTTGCAAAATAAGTAAAAATTTCCACGAGGGAGGGTTCACTACCTATTGATAAAGGTTTGATGAATGTCTTTCGTCAGGAAACAAACCTTATTCCACGAGAAATAAAACCTTCGCTCCGTTATAGGCGGATGCTATTCGCCATAATGATATTTCGTTTTGAAATAGTTTATCATTGCTTTCCCGGAGCTGAACTCTTGAACTCTTCAATGCGCTTGGTGGTAAGCGGATACAGCACCATCAGACCTATTATCAGCAGCGAGATGGCCGCCGGAATATAGCTCATCGCCAACTTCATGCCAAAAATCGCGTCCGGTGTTTGCGTGGCGGCATTAGGCTGAAGGCCGAAAAAGCTGAACAACAGCAACACGGCCGAACCGGCGATGGCGCCTCCGAACTTCTGGGCCATTGAGCCGGAAGAGAAAATAAGGGCGGTAGAAGCCGTGCCGTGTTTGTAGTAAGAATAGTCGGCCACATCGGCGTACATGCTCCATACCAGCGGACTGACCACTCCGGTGAAGATGCTGATAAGCACCTGAAGCAACAATATGCAAATAAATCCTTCGTTGCTTAGCGGCATATAGAAGAACAGAATGCTGAGTGCGCCCATTGCCACGGCAGAGACTATGAACGTGGTTTTCTTGCCCAGCCGCTTGCTCAAAGGCATGGCGCACACCACCCCTATCATGTTGCATACTTCGCCGATGGCAAGAAATACGCCTGCAAAGAAAATGAATGAGAAGAAACCAAAGTCCACGATATTGTCATCCCCAATGTAATATTTGAAGTAATAGGCCACCGTGGCACCACGCACCGTGTTGAACAGGTTGGTACAGAGGGCTGTGCAGGTAATCATCCACCAAGGGAAATTCCTCACCAAAGAGCGAAAATCGTTCATCAGCTTGTCTCCCTTGACACCCTTTACGTGCTCCCGGGTCAACAGGAAACTGCCGATGAATAGCAGGAAGCACACCGAGGCGATGACAATCATTGCGCCCTGCCAGGCGCCAGCCAGGCCTCCGACAGAGAGAAAAGACAGATTATTGTCGGAAAATAACTTGCACAATGGTTCCCAAGCATACAGGGCAATGAACGAGCCGCCATAGGCGAAGAACATGCGGTAGCTTGAAAACACGGTCTTCTCGTAGCTGTCGGATGTCAACACGCCAAGCATCGAGGCGTAAGGCACATTAATGCAGGTGTAGACCGTCATCATCAGAATGTATGTGATGTAAGCATAGATGAGGCGTCCATGCTCGTCAAAATCGGGTGTGGTGAACAACAATACACCACTGATGGCGAAGGGCAGCGAGAACCACAATAGGTAAGGACGGTACTTACCCCATCGGGTGTTGGTACGGTCACAAATGATACCCATCATAGGGTCGGACACAGCGTCCCATACACGCGTAACAAACATCAGAGTGGCGGTATGGGTGAGTGACAGATTGAATATATCACTGTAAAAAATGGGAAGATAATAAGAAAATATCTTCCAGAACATGGAAGACGCCATGTCTCCCATGCCATATCCTATTTTTTCAGACAGTTTGGCCATTATAATATAGCAAATTTACGTGAAATTCGTTTTTTATCTTACATCTCCACCTCCACAACATGCTTGCCCGGAAGAGCCTTCACGATGTTGCCTTCAATGGGCTTTCCGTCAACGGTTATCCGGCTTACGCCTTTCTGCTTGCCGTTAGGGTTCTTCACGGTGATGGTAAACTCGCTGTTACGCAGTTTGCGCCTTACGGTGTACTCCTTCATCGTCTTAGGCAGGCAGGGGTCTATCTCCAGTCCGTCATAGGTAGGGCGTATGCCAAGTATATACTGGGTGATGGCGAGCCAGTTCCATGCGGCTGTACCCGTGAGCCACGAGTTTTTACCCTCTCCCGGACGTGCGGCATCCTTGCCTGCCACCATCTGGCAATAGACGTACGGTTCTACCTTGTGAAGCGTCTGGTCCTTTATCCACGCCGGGCATATCTTAGTGTAGTGTTCCCAAGCGTCATCGCCGCGCCCGGCCACAGTCTCGCCGATTATAACCCACGGGTTGTTGTGGCAGAAGATGCCGGCATTCTCCTTGTAACCTGCCGGGTATGACGAGATTTCACCCATCTCTACGTGATAAGTTGTGAAGGCCGGGTTGTTGAGCACCATGCCGTGTTCGCTGTCAAGGTAACGCTTGCAGGAGTCAAGGGCCTTGCTTACCATGCCTTCCTCCATTCCTATGCCGGCCATAGTACAGAAACCTTGCGACTCGATGAAAATCTTGCCTTCCTCGTTTTCATGGGAACCAATCTTGTTGCCGTAGAAGTCATAGGCACGGAGATACCACTCTCCATCCCATCCGTACTTCTTTACGGCCTCAACCATATCATCGACGCAGCCTGTCGCGCGTTTAGCCTCAACCTCCAGACCACGGGCACTGCACAACTCGGCATACTGACGACCGCAGAAGACAAACAGCCCCGCTATCATAAGCGACTCCGCCTTTGAGCCCTCGGAAACGTTCTCTGTGGTTTGGAACGACTCGTTCGGATTCCAGGAAAAGCAGTTGAGGTTGAGACAGTCGTTCCAGTCTGCACGACCGATAAGAGGCAACTTATGAGGCCCGAGATTCTCCACCACATGGTTGAACGAAATGCGAAGATGCTCCATGAGCGGCACTTCTGAACCCGGTTTGTTGTCCCAAGGCACTTTCTCGTCCAAGATGCTGAAATCTCCCGTCTCCTTGACGTATGCCACCGTGCCGAAGATAAGCCACATGGGGTCATCATTGAATCCGCCGCCGATGTCGTTGTTGCCACGCTTGGTGAGGGGCTGGTATTGGTGATAGCAGCCGCCGTCTGGGAATTGCGTCGAGGCGATGTCTATTATGCGCTGGCGGGCGCGCTCCGGCACTTGGTGAACAAAGCCCACAAGGTCTTGGTTGGAGTCGCGGAATCCCATCCCACGGCCAATGCCGCTCTCGAAGAAACTGGCTGAGCGTGAGAAGTTGAACGTAATCATGCACTGGTACTGGTTCCAGATGTTCACCATGCGGTCAAGACGGTCGTCGCCCGTAGAAACCTGGAATTTGTCGAGCAGTCCGTTCCACATGGCGTGCAGTTCGTCAAAAGCCTTGTCCACAGCCTCAACTGTGCTGAATCTTTCGATTGTTGCGTGAGCCTTTTCCTTATTCACGATGGTGCGATCGAGGGCGCCAAGCGAAGTGATGAGCGTAGGGTCGGCGTGTGGGTCGGCGTATTTCTCTTCTTGTGCATTTTCGACATAGCCAAGCAGGAAGATAAGGTCTCTCTGTTCGCCCGGCATAAGGCTTACCTCTATATAATGTGAAGCTATCGGACTCCAACCGTGTGCCACGGAACCGGACGGCTTGCCAGCCATGACGCACTGGGGATTGGCCAGTTCATTGTAAAGGCCGACAAACGACTCACGGTCGGTATCGAAACCGTCGGCCCGTGCATTTGCCAAGGCGTAATAAGCATAGTGGTTACGGCGCTCCTTGTACTCCGTTTTATGGTAAATGACCGTAGAGGATTCTCCCTGCTCTATCTCCACCTCACCAGTGCTCAGGTTGCGCTGGAAGTTCTCCATGTCGGTGGCTGCGTTCCACAGACACCACTCGGCAAACGAAAAGAGTTTCACGGTCTTCTTCGTGTCAGTGGTGTTGCGGATGGTCACCTTCTGCACTTCGGCCCATGTGTTCAATGGCACGAAGAAAAGCTCCGAGGCCTCTATGCCGTTCTTGCTTCCCGTTATGCGGGTGTAGTTCAGCCCATGGCGGCACTCATAACTGTCGAGTGTGGTCTTGCACGGCTTCCAGCCGGGACTCCACACAACGTCTCCGTCCTTAATATAAAAGTATCGGCCGCCGTTGTCCATCGGTACGTCATTGTAGCGGTAGCGCGTGATGCGGCGGAATTTGGCATCCTTATAGAAAGAGTAACCTCCCGCCGTATTGGATATGAGGCTGAAGAAATCCTCATTGCCCAGGTAGTTAATCCAGGGGAATGGAGTTGCCGGGTCGGTGATTACATATTCACGGTTTTTGTCGTCGAAATGTCCGTATGTCTTTTTCATTGTTCTGTTTTGTAAGAAAGTTGGTTAAGTTATTTCTTTTTCCCCGTCAGGAGTTCCACAAGCGGGCGGTCCTTGAACGATTGGGTTTTCTGGTCCCAGAAGCCGAAGTCGTTGTCGTAACACCATGATGCCCATGCAATGTTGTACTTGTCGAACACCCACAGCATATCTTTTGTCCACTTATAAGCCAGCTCACGGTCAACCGGTTCATAGACGCCCCATTCTCCGCAATAGAGCTGCACGCCGTATTTTTTTGCCACGGCTATGGCGTCACGGAAGTCCTGGGCTATGCGCTCGCGGTTCCATACGCCGGTGTATTTTTTCAGTACGGGCTTCAGGCTGTCAGGAGCGGCGTCATAATCGGCCTGCGAGATGAGGCGTCCCGGATAAGTGAGCTTGCCTCGGTAGCCGCCTACCGGCGTCCAGGGCGCGCCATAGTGTGTAAGTGCCTGCGGCTCATAATAATGGAACGAGAGAACGATGTTCTTGTCTCCCTCGGGTATGCGCAGGTACTTGAATGTCCACGTGGCCTGCCACATGTTTGAGCCGATGACCAGCGTGCGCTGCGGCTCACGCTCTCTGAGAGCTTTATGTGCCTTGAAAATCAGCTTGTTCCACTGCTCATGCTCATCGGCCACCGGCTCGTTCATCAGCTCGTAGGCCACGGAGTCAACGCTGTAAGCCTTGAGCGCGTCGGACAACTGGTACCACATATTTATAAGATCCTGCTGGGCCTTGTCTGACGTGAAGAGTACGTTGGTTCTGCCCTCGTTGACAGCATTGAAATCATGAGATCGGATGATGTGCATGTCCACTATGGTACGCAAGTGGTGCTTCCCGGCCCAATTCAGGGCTTGCGTGAGCAGTTGCCACGCTTCGGGCAGCTTGTTGCCCTGCTCGTCCCAGAACTGCTCCTCGTCGATTGGAATGCGCACAAAGTCGAATCCGAGTTCCTCAAGGCGTGCAAAATCCTCTTCCTTGATGTGCTGGCGGCGTGCCTCTCCGCGCTCGGGAGTTTGCGAGAGCCAGTGGCTGATGTTTGTACCGCGTTTAATGGTAAAGTTGTTTACAGTCTGCGCAGTCGAGGCAATAGAAGAAAATGCCATAGCCAGGACTGCGGCTGCGAGAATTATTGTCTTTCGCATAATTATAATTGTTTGGTTCATAAAATTCCATTATTCTGTTCCAGCCCTGTCCTGCCGCGGAAGGGTTGCTGATGCGGCTTTGCCGTCTGGCGGACTGCCGTGCCGGGCGTGGCACGACGTTACGGCAAACACCAGCGGCGACAGCCGGTAAAGCCTCAAAATTTGTTTTCATGGTTATTTAATCTGCGGTTTTAAATATGTTGCAAAGTAAGTAAAATGTTACATAAAAGCGGGTTCGCTATCTTTTGATAAAAGTTTAATAGGTGTTTTTCGTCAGAAAACAAACCTCATTTCACGAGAAATCAAACCTTTTCCCGCAAGAGACAGGGCAATGCGGTTGTTGAATTTAAGAGATGTCAGCGTTCCGCCCATGCTTGTATACATACTGATGAAAGGCGCTTCAAATATCCTTTGATTGTCCGTATGTTAACGTGCGAGTTGTAAAAGATGCCGTATTACGCCATGAAAGGGCACCTGTTAGAGCGCAATACGTATCGTTTTGTGCCCTGAAAAGGCACAAAACGGAAAGCCAGAGAGATTAGTCGCTGTAAGCGTATGGCTATATGGGCGGGTGGGCAAGTATCCGCCTTTTAATCAAAAAATGTTTTACTTATATTTTGACGGAGAGACACCGAAATATTTTTTGAACGCAGTGCTGAAATACTTGGCGTTGTCGAAACCAACTTCATCAGCTACTTTACTGACGTAGTGTCCAGAGCGCAGCAAGACTGCGGCACGCTCAAGACGCACTATACGGATAAATTCCTGAGGTGATTTGCCAGTGTATGACTTCAGCTTCACATAAAACATCGTGCGGCTCATCGCCATTTCCTTGCACAAGCGGTCAATAGTGAAGCCTGAATCAGAGATGTTGTCGAGAATAAGTTTTGTCACAATGTCAACGAAAGCCGTATTTTCTTTCTCGGCAGTTGCGGTGTCGTCGTCTTTGTTTCCGTCAAGTTGCAGCTCCTTATTTGCAGAAATAAGCTGCACGGCCTTATCTTGTTTTTGCTCAGGCAGTGAAGCCTGCAAATCTTTTTCATTGCCGCTGCCCACAGAGTTTACAACAAGGCGCATATACCGGGTGTGCAGGCCGTATGTCCATAAAACCCCGTAGAACAGCAATGCGATTAAAGCGATGTAGACACACCACATCCACCACGAATTCCACCAAGGCCTGCCGATAATGATTGTAAGCTTCTGTTCATCAAGTACAATGCGGTTGGCTTTGCTTACCGCGCGGACAGTAAGAGGGTGTGTGCCAGGCTCAAGATTGACGAACCTGATGTATTGCTGTGTCGAGAGCTGGCTCCAACTGCCATCCCCGACCTTGTATTGATAAGCAATATCAAACTGGTAGCGCAAGTTTATGCTTTCAATATACAACTCAAATGTACGCTGTTGGTATGACAGTTTCAGTTTCCTTTCACCCAACATTTTGGCCACTTGCCCGTTGAACTCTACAGAATCATCATTGCAACTAATTCCCTTGAAACGCAATTTGGCCGTGTAATTGTGTTCCTGCACGTAGTGCGGGTCTATGACGACAGCACCTTCTACGCTCCCGAAAAGGAGTTTTCCGTCTTGTAAATTGAAGGTTGCGCCCTGTGAATATTCACGTTGGGCTCCATAATGATAGTTTACTGAAATGATTTTGTCAAGACTGTCAAAGTATGCGAACGACAATCCCCTATCAGTAGCGAGCCATAGACGTCCGAGTTCGTCTTGCGTGACGCTTGTGACGACGTTTGAAGGCAGGCCGTTTTTCATGGTAAACTGCCTGCATTTTCCAGTGCGAAGGTCATACACATATAGGCCTCCGCCATTAGTGGCGATATTTATGTAGCGTTCATCATAAATAAAGAGGTCAAGCACATAACGGTTAACTTGGTCGGTTGATGACGGGGAATAAGGCAGTTCCTTTACCGTTTTCTGACCCGGAGTCACAATAAAGAGCCCGTTTATTGTACCCGCCGCTATACGGCCGTCGGGCAAGAGGGCAAGTGCTTCCACATTTTCCACAGGGTAATACCGGAATTTCCCTTGTACTACTTCAACAAGTCGTGTATCTTGGCAACCAATCCAAAGATGGCCATTCCTGTCAAACAACAAATCCTGGATATGGCTGTCTTCCAGAACGTCAGTACCATACAACTCCCTTACCTCTCCGTTGGTGCTGATTTCACACACGCCGTTGCCATAAGTTGCAGCCAAAAGCCCTCCGCCGTCCTGCTTTGGACACAACGAAAGCACTACGATGTTCCGCGCAATATGGCGCCACTCACCTGTGGTGGTGTTTAATACACTGATACCGCCGTCAGTACCCATCGCCAAAGTCGATGGTGACAGCTGTGCCACACAGTTGACATGGTCGTTAACCAATGTCGGCTTATTCGGCTGATGCATATAAACGGTAACGGCGTTACCGACGGGCCGCGCAATGTCTATGCCTCCCGAATAAGAACCTATGAATATGTCTTTCCAGGCATCAACAAGCACTGCGTAAATGCCATTGCCGTGAAGCACGCCATGCTCTCCCTCATTGGCATTGAACAGCAGTGAGGCTTTATTTTTAGCTGAGGATAAGCGTGAAGCCTGATACACGCCGAAGCCGTCAACCCCCACCAGCATCGTATTACTGTCATAGCCGACAATGCTGCGAACGGGATGATGAGGTATTCCGTCCATTGATGTGCACACACCTTTTCCGTCTGCAATTATAAGCCCCTGCTCGTATGTGCCAAGCCAAAGTTGTTTGGTGTCCGCGTCATAGTGCCCACTTACGACGTCATACGGCAAATAAGAAATAAGAGCCTTGTGATTACGGCTCAATGACTTTACACCCTGACGTGTGCCAAAGAGCAAAATGCCTTTCGGCCCGCGGATGATGCAACTTGCATATATCTTTGAACCTACCGTGACAATCTTTCCATTGCGGAGCATATAAACGCCATCGCTCATTGCCAGCCAGTAAATGTCGCCGTCCTTATACATATCGTTGAGCTGGTTGTCATGCTTGAAAAAGACAGCAACGTCAGCTACAACATCAAAATGGTTTTGCTCCGGATTATATTCATATATGCGTCCACCGGCATCAAACACTTGCAACACACTGTTGTCGGCCGATTGGACAAAACAGTTATACTCACCGGTATTACCCTCCAAATTAAAGTTCTCTATGCTGACCCCGTTGTATCGGGCCACAAAACTCTGTGTCGTCAACCACACGGCTCCATCCTCCGTCTGTTTAAGCGAATAGATGCGTTGGCTGTTTAATCCATCCGCCAAACCCAGATGAGAGAACGTGAAGTCGCTTACACGTAAAGCTGTCGCAATTACCGCTATCTGCGACATTATTATTATAAGGAGCGTTTTCGCGACCCAAAGTTCGCGCAAGCCTCTTAGATGCGGTTCATCATGAAAGACACAGTAATTCTCTTTTTTCATTTTTCATCCGAGATTAAATATGTTTTTTCACGATTCTTGAATCAATTATGTTGGTATCATATTTGCCACTGTATTTGACAAAGTCCAGCATGATGATATTGTCTGGAGATACTCCTTGCTCCAACAGATAATTTCTGTAAACGTAGCTTAAAAGCCATGACGTTCAACATCTGCGAAAACCTGTATTATTTTGGCTTCCCCATTGTCTCGCCTGATGGTCAGTTTCTTGAGATATGACTCCCGCTTTTCATGTTTTGTTCTTTTCCGCTATTTATTCTAAATTTTCTACAAATTTAGGATATTATTGGAATATGACCAAACGGATATTGGAAAAGTTCATCAATTATGTCATTTTCTGTTAATATAAAATCATGTAAGCTCTCATATTAAAATATCTCTCTTTAACGACAAATGATTTTTCCAATTCCATTAATCCTAAATCGCCATCAGATTTCATACTGATTCTGCGGTCATGACGTACATTTTATCTTATAGTTTCGTAGCAAACATAGTTGGCCGGGGATATACTAGGCGGCCGACTGGATGCCGACAGGAGTGCGGAAGCAGGCAAAGAGTCTGACGGAAGCCTCTTTCATACGCAACAGCGGTTAAATGAGATTTGGGAAAAATAGCCATTTATGAAACTGTTTGAAGAACATAGCAGTGAGTACGCATTGCATGTAGGCGTGAACCGTTCTGCAACCAGCTATTACCATTACACGAACACTCACCGCCACCTCGCCACTTTCTAATTAGGCAAATCATCCTTTTGCAAAACATTGCAGACGGGTGCAGGAAAATCCGTCAGGACCATTATTTTCACCTGTTAGTTAGAAATATCTAATAAAATCTATTCAAACCACTGTTTGATAGCCCGTAATCAGAGTAAAACGAACACTCTCTTTTAGAGTAAACAGGTAATGTATTCGTAACGGAAAGTCTGCGTACATCCACCATGTTTTGCATTTTTGCCACTTGGCAGCGAACTGAGGAATAGAGAAGTTTACACGTGTGATTTAAAGAGTTACGCCGATTATTACAATCTTGTTAGAAGATAGAATTAATCAAAATTGTAAAGATAAGTCTTTCCGAGAGAAACTGGACTTCTATAGAAATTCTAATTATAAAATGGCTAGAGGATTGGCAAATCGTCACGAAGACAAAGATTTTTCGCCTCAAGGAAGAACTGATTTCTTAGCAAAAACAATCTATAATGACATTTTACATTTAGATAAAATATGATGCCAACAGAATTTCAAAACATAGAATTCAAAGAATCTTGGCGTGACGAATACCAGAAATGGATTTGTGGCTTTGCCAATGCACAAGGTGGTGTCCTTTATGTGGGTAAGGATAATGGCAAGGTGTGCGGTGTGCAGGATGCCAAGAAGCTGATGGAGGATATTCCGAACAAGGTGCGCGACATGATGGGCATCTTGGTTGATGTCAATCTGAAAGAGAAAGGCGGAAAGTCATATCTGGAGATTGTGACGGAGGCTTATCCTTATCCCGTCAGTTTCCGTGGCAAGTATTACCAACGGAGCGGTGCTACCAATCAGGAATTGAAAGGGGCGGCACTCGACCGCTTTATGCTTCGCAAGCAAGGTAAGACTTGGAACGGTGTGCCTGTGCCCTATCTGAAAGCGGAGGACTTGGACAATGCTACGTTTGATTTGTTCCACAAATATGCCAAGCGGAGTGGACGCATGGAGGACGCGGACTTGATGGACGATAATCACGGATTGTTGGAGAAACTCCGACTTTATGAGGGCAGTTATCTGAAACGTGCTGCCGCCTTGCTGTTCCATCCCGACCCGGAAAAGTATGTAACCGGAGCATTTGTAAAGGTTGGTTTCTTCCGTGAAGGCATGGATTTGGTGTGTACCAAATACATGAAAGCCATCATTACCTACGAAGGTATCCAACGGATAGAAACATTGCCCATGCCTCGTGAGGCACTGCGTGAAGCGTTATTGAATGCTTGCATCAACAAAGATTATGCAGAACCTTCTCCCATCCAAATCCGCGTGTATGAAAACAAGCTGGAGATAATAAACGGTGGAGTATTGCCCGAAGGATGGACGGTGGAAACCTTATTGTCCTCACATCGAAGCATGCCTTACAACCCGGATATTGCCAATACGTTCTTCCGTGCAGGTGAGATTGAAGCATGGGGACGCGGTATTGAGCGCATTATCACGGCTTGTAAGAATGACGGATTCTCCACGCCGGACTTCCGCTATGACGCTTCGGGTATATGGACAACATTTAAGTTTGAATACCCGGAAAGGGCTACTACCCAAAGCGACCAGAAAACTACCCAAAAGACTACCCAAAAAGCCATACAAAACCTGACGGAACAACAGCAAGCGATACTGTCATTCTTAAAAGGACATCCGAAAGCGACCCGAAAAGAGATAAGCGAAAGCCTTTCTAATATTACAGAGGATGGTGTAAAGTACAATCTTTCCCGCCTTCAAGAGCTTGGATTGCTGAAACGTATAGGAGGCAGGAAGCAAGGGTATTGGCAAATTATAGAATAAAAAAGGATTATGGATGATTGGGAAGAATTTGAAAGTTGGTACGAGGATTTGATGGCATGGGAACGCTTTCAAGATGAACTTAAAAGAATCAAGGGAGAAAATACTTATGAAGACTTGCACGACTTTAAGGATAAAAGCTTATCTTTGCAGCAGGAAACCTCCACGCAATCCGGCGCAGAACGCTGCAACAATCTGGTGGAGCAATAGCGGGAGATTACACTACTTGCTGAATCATAAATCAAAGATATTCAGCCACTTGGACGGATAGTTCGATTCCTTGTGGTACCACATAAAGACAAGAGAAAATTATGAAAATCCGGTGAAATACAGGTTATTTCAGCGGATTTTTTGTATCCGTAAGTACGGTACAAAAAGTAGTTTGAATTCAGACGACTGTCTGGCGGAAAAAAGGTTGCAGTCGTGACAGTGTCGTATGTACGGGAGGTGTATTGCTTGATGTGTTTTTCCTGCAAAAACACAATGGCTGTTTCGCATATTTTATCAGAAGTTGGTACTTTTGTTTTGACGGCTGAAAATAGTAAAAATAAAGTGCTACTGATATACTAATTTACATTATTTTTGCGGTGCTTAATCTAGAAGACCTGTAACTTAAACGTAAAGAAAATGATAAACTATTTGCTAATCAATTGCTTAAGATTGAGGCGTTTTTCCTGTGGTAGCGTAAGGCTGGCTGTTCTTGGATGCTTGCTGACGGCGGCGGTTACGGTGGATGCGCAGCACGCTCTTTGCAATCCTTCGCCCACTCCTGAGGCGCAAAAGGTGTATGAAACATTGTGGAACGTATATCAGAAGAAAACCCTCTCGGCTACAGTGGCCAACGTCGACTGGAACATCAAGGAGGCAGAGAACGTGCATGAGTGGACGGGCAAGTGGCCTGTGATGAACGTGTTTGATTTCATCAACTTCCATAACTCTAAGGATGTAAACCCTAAGGGCTGGATAGACTACAGCGACATCAGCGCGGCTGAGAACTGGTGGAAGGATGGCGGACTTGTAGGATGCATGTGGCATTGGAACATTCTGGCCAACAACGGTACCGACTATACTTGCACGCCGGGCACGGAACCGGGGCAGACGAGCTTTGACGTGTCGAAAATAGATGACACAGACTCACGTGAATACAAACAGATAATAAAGGACATAGACCAAATTGCCAAGTATCTCGGAAAGATGCAGGATGCCGGCATACCGGTGATATGGCGTCCGCTGCATGAGGCCGCCGGCAACATATATGAGTTTGAAGGCGGCAAGGCTTGGTTCTGGTGGGGAGCTAAAGGTGCCGAACCTTTTAAGAAACTGTGGCGGCTGATGTACCACAGGCTTGTAGACGAGCATAAGCTCAAAAACCTTATATGGGTGTGGACATCGCAGACTGCTCCTGAAGGGGTGGTAGACAGTACTTGGTATCCGGGCGACGAGTACGTCGATGTGATAGGCCGCGATAGCTACAGCGCCCTGCAGTATCCGCTGATGAAGGAATATAAGGCCCTTTCTGGGAAATACCCCGGCAAGATAGTGGCTTTGGCCGAGTGCGGCAACGGCGACGAGGTGCGCATGTCTCCTTGGAGTAAGATATGGAAAGAAGGCTCGCGCTGGTGCTGGTTCATGACGTGGTATGACTACAACTATAACGCAGGGCAGAGCCAAGAGCACAAGTTTGCAGGCAAAGACTGGTGGATTGATGCATTCGGAACCGGTGTCGTGCTCGACCGCGACACTTTCAAGCAGATGCTTGGACAGTCATATAAATATGTTCTCGTAAAAGATAATCAGATACTATGAAACGGTTTACTGTTATTTCATTGCTTTTGGCATGCCTGTTGCCGTGCTTCCAGGCTACTGGAGCCGAGCGTACGATTTTGCTCGGGCCGAAAACTATCGGCGCGGGTTGGAAAGACAATATCGTGATATTGCCCGGGCAGTTTGCCACGGCGCAGGCCGGCGACATACTGACTGTATATGTGGACAACGTGAAGGGCGGCGCGCAGGGCGCGTTCCAAGACCCAGCCGACTGGAAGGCCATTGCGCCCGAATATGCTTACTTCGGTATTTCGGGACCTTTCCGCCTGAAACTTACTGATGACATACTCGCTAAAATAAAACAGCGTGGCCTGGCTTTGGGCGGACACGACTACCGCATATTGCGCGTGACGCACATTCCTGCTGCCGAAATGGTTGAGAAAATAATCTATCGTGGCCCGTCAGTGTTGATGAAAGACGACTGGAGCGCAAGCGCAAGCATACAGAAAAGCGTATTCAAGGACGTGAAAATTGGCGACGTGCTCCATTTTATGGTGAGCCGCGTTGAGGCCGGGGCGTCAGGTAAGATAATGGATTTCACGTGGAACGCTATGGACCCGTCGCTCGACGGCGTGCCCGTAGGACGGGACGGTTTCACTTATCCTATTACCGAACAGTCGCAGATTGTCAAGCTGCAGCTGGCCGGAGCCGATGGCATAAGCATGCGCGTAGGCGGTAAGGGCTACCGTTTGGATAAGATCTCAGTCATATCTTTTATAGGTACGCGTGACGAAGACTTGACCAATGCGCAGCGCGCCCCACGCGAATACAAGTTGAAGCCGGGCGAGCTGTTCCACGGGGAGAAGCAGTTGCCTAAGGACTGGAGCGGCAACTTACGTTTTACGGCCGAACCCTTCCAAGACTGTACCGAGAGTGATTGTATCGTGGTAAGTTACGAGAAGCTGTTGCCAGATTGCCAACCTCAGATATCTTTCCGTGAAAACCGTGGAAAGTGGTATGACATAACAGGCTCTGAAGCCCCCGTGTGGTACAAGCTTGACGGCAACGACGTGGTTCTTACGCTTGATGCTGCGATGCTTGACAAACTCAAGACGAGAGGAATGGTCATAACAGGTGTGGGCGCGACGCTAACTAAGGTCTGCATCTTGCACATTGGGAACTAACAAACAATTTAAATAACCTTTTTAATATGTACAAATGGATTTTATGGTGCGTCATGCTGATAGCGTGGTGTGCCGACTTGAACGCGCAGCAGGTCGTTAAGGGATCTGTGCTTGACGGTTCAAGCAACAACGAGCCGATGATAGGTGCCACAGTGCAAGTGCCGGGCACACAGACGGCCACCGTGGCCGATTTGGACGGCAATTTCACAATTACGATGCCCGCTGGCAAGAGCGTCATTCAGGTGTCTATGATTGGTTACAAGACTCAAGTAATCAATGTGAAAGGTAAGAACTCGGTGCAGGTGATACTTGAAGCCGAAGCCAACGAGATGGACGAACTTGTCGTGGTGGGCTATGGCACGATGAAGAAACGCGACCTGAGCGGTTCTATTTCGCAAATCAAGGGTGACGAGTTGATATCGGGGGGAGCTACCGATGTGGCTCACGGACTGCAAGGTAAGATTGCCGGCGTGCAGGTAAACCAAAGCGACGGTTCGCCCGGCGCAGGAGTAAGCATCACCGTGCGCGGCGCAAACTCGTTTACCACAAGCTCTCAACCGCTTTATATCGTTGATGGTGTGCCATACGGAACAAGTCCTAACGGCACGCCTACGTCAAGCGCCAACGGAGAGAACAATCAGTTTACGTCGCCCCTGTCAATGATCAATCCTAATGACATTGAGAAAATAGAGGTGCTCAAGGACGCTTCGGCGACGGCCATATACGGTTCTCGCGGAGCCAACGGCGTTGTCATTATCACGACAAAGAAAGGCAAGGAGAGCGGCGGAGGCAAGCCGACAATCGAGCTGAATGTCAAACTCGGCATACAGACAGTGGCGAAACGCATGAAGATGCTCGACCCGTACACTTATGCCTTGTATCAGAACGAAGGCGCGGCAAACAGCCGTTATTATGAAGGTAGCTCAGTTGAAGACCCTTATCCTACAGACCCGGCTAAACGTTGGAATTATCCTTATGTAGGAACAGGTTATGTTTATGATGCCGGAACGTACAAGCCCGGCCCTGAAGATTTCTTGAATCCGGGCCTGCGTTATGACGAGTACGGCAACGTTGACGAAGTGGCCATAGCCGACTGGCAGGACGAAATCTATCAGACGGCCTTCCAGCAGGACTACAACGTGAGTGTCAGCAATGGCAATGACCGTGGCTGGTATAACTTTTCGGGTAACTTTACGAAGCAGGATGGTATCATAAAGAACACTGGTTTCGAACGTTACGGCATATCTATAAATATCGGACGCCGCATAACCGACTGGTTGGAAATAGGCACAAGCTCGTTCTTCACCAATACTACGACCGACTTCCAGCGCACAGGGTCTGAGAACACTGGCGTAATCCGTTCGGCTCTTATATTCCCGCCTACTTACGGCGTACATACTTCTACCGAGCAGCTCGACGAACTGAACTGGCTCGCCACCAACCCTGTGAACTATGTAAACGGCGCTAAAGACCAGTTGAAGCAAATCAGTTGGTTCTCAAGCAGCTACGTTCAGGTGAAGCTCGCGCCATGGCTTACTTTCCGTCAGAACCTTGGTCTCGGCTATAACGACGGGCATCGTGGCACGTATTACGACAGACATACGCAAGAAGGGCGCGCTCCCAGTAACGGTATGGCCGGAAAAGCCACAAGTATATGGAAGAGTCTGACGGCGGAAAGCATCCTTACGTTCGACAAACGCTGGGGTGTCCATGCGTTGAATGCCGTGGTCGGAATAACATTCGAGAAAGGAACTGGTGAAAACACGGCGATGAGCGCCACCAATTTCCCGATGGACGCAACGCAAGACAACGACATGGGGCTTGCTCTCGACAGGGCGACCATAAGCAGCAGTACTACAGAACAGGCTCTTGAATCGTTCCTAGGACGTATCAATTACACATTGTTGGATAAGTATATTTTCACAGCCAGCGTGCGTACCGACGGCAGTTCAAGCTTTGCAGAGAACAACAAGTGGGCTACGTTCCTTTCAGGAGCGTTTGCTTGGAGGGCAAGCGAAGAGAAGTTCATACAGGACTTAAACATATTTTCTAACCTGAAGTTCCGCCTTAGTTTCGGGCAGACCGGTAATCAGGCAATCGGAGCTTACCGCACGCTGAGAGTGCTTGGTTCGGCAAATTATCCGTACAGCAACGGCACGCTGGAGGGCGGACTTTCGACGATTGACTGGCGCGGACCTACCAATCCTGACCTGAAGTGGGAGACAACTGACCAGTTCAACGCCGGTATTGACATGGGATTCCTCGACAACCGCTTGCAGTTCACTGTCGACTATTATTACAAAAAAACTCGCGATTTGCTGCAAAATGTCACCATACCTGGCAGTGCAGGCTACACACAGATGATGATTAACAGCGGCAACGTGACCAATGAAGGTCTTGAGTTTACCATCAATTACGATGTGCTGCGCAACTCTCCGGTTAAATGGAACATCGCGGCCAACCTGTCGTTCAACCGCAACCGTATCGGCGGACTTGACGGCGACCAGTACGCGACATCGCTATGGAGTGCGGCCGATCAAGCCTTCCTGCAGCGCAACGGATGCCCGATAGGGACTATTTTCGGATATGTGGAAGACGGATTTTTTGACAATCTTGCCGAAGTCCGCTCCTACAAACCTTACGCTAACTTGTCAGATGCCGAGGCGCGCCGCTACATCGGTGAGATAAAATATCGCGACATGAACGGCGACGGGCAGATAACCGCTGCCGACCGCACGATAATCGGCGACACCAATCCCGACTTCGTGTACGGTTTTACCAGCAACCTGTCTTGGAACAACTTTACCCTTTCTTTCATGCTGCAAGGCTCCCAGGGCAACGACATCCTCAACTATAACCTTACGGACATAGAGATGGGCAATTACGGAAACATCACGCAGGACGCTTACAACAGCCGGTGGACAGTCGACAATGCCGCCAACGCAAAATGGCCGAAGGCTACTGCCGGTTACAACCGCACATGGTTGTTCAGCGACCGTTACGTGGAGAACGGCAGCTACCTGAAGATGAAGTACATCACTCTGTCTTACGACTGGATTAAGCCGTTCCCCGGCGTGCAGAAGCTGAACATCTCTTTCACGGCAAACAATCTGTTCACGATAACCAATTACAGTTGGCTTGACCCTGATGTCAACGCCGGTGGAACCAACGCAGCCACTCCGGGTGTGGACAGTTATTCATATCCGAGCGCACGCACGTTTACGCTTGGTCTTAATTTCACTTTCTAATTGAGCAAATATATGAAAAAGATAATATTCACAGCCCTGATTTTCATAACGGGCATGAGTGTGCTGACGGGATGCACCAGCTGGATTGAGGAAGACCCTGACAGCCTCGTCACGGATGGCATGATTGAGGGGTCTGACGATCCTGACGCTTCGGCAAAGCTGTTGGTTACGGGCGTTTACAGCAAATGGATTAACGACATGTTCCGCTGGGGGTACTTCCCGAGGGTGCTCGAGCAGGATGCAGACTATATTTCAGGCCCCGACTGGCTGTTCGGAACTTTTGGGACAGGCAATTTCCAAGGCGAGCCTGAAGTGATTGACGCTCTTTGGAACGGGTGCTACAACCTGATAGAAAGGGCCAATAAGGCGGAGCGGGATTTGCGCTCAATGCGTGGAGCGACTGAAGACGTGAAAGACAACGCCATCGGCGAAGTGAAGTTTCACAAGGCTTTCGCTTATTTCCTGCTTGTCCGTGCGTTCGGCCCTGTGCCCATTCAGCCTGAGACCGAGTTGAAAGGCCACGACCAGCCGAGGCGGAGCGTGGCCGAAGTCTACGACTATATAATAAAGAATCTTGAGGAAGGTGCCACCCTTATGTATAAGAACACTGAAAGCGGCTATGAGGCGGGCCACGTCAACGCCGGCAGCGCGGCCGGCCTGTTGGCAAAGGTTTACGCCACGATGGCCTCTGCCGCCATGCCCGCCGGCACCCGGGTAACGGTGCGCACAGGCCCTGCATACAGCGGCAGCGGCGAAGACAAGGCTTACGCGCCGTTAGTCTCGATGACGTTCGGCAAGGATGCTGTTAGCGGATATGAGGAGATGAACCCGGAAGAACTTTATACTAAAGCGTCGGAGTGGGCGTGGGCGGTAATCAAAGGCGACTACGGCCATTATGAGCTGCTGCCCTACGACGAGTTGTGGAAGAAGGAGTCGCGCACTGCTTCAGAGTTTATGTTCTCAGTGGCTTCGGCTGACGGCAACGAAACTTACTCTACGCAAGTGCACACCCAGTATGACGGCTACCGCACGGCTCCCGGTTCCGACTTTATTGCCAGCGGCGGATGGACCGGCTGCACGCGCCACTGGTATGACCTGTTCGATCATGACGATTACCGTATCACCAAAGGCGTAAAACACCGTTGGCGTGTATATACGCAGGAGCAGGGCAACAGCGGATTTTATTACCCTTATACCGACGAATACAGTATCGCGGCGACGGGCTACGACCTTAACGGCAGCTGGGTGGCCGACCCGGTTGAGCCGTATAACGACGGCGTAAGCTATTATTACAGCATGGACAGCCAGTGTCTTGCATTTACGACGAAATATTCCGATGTCACAAACAACGCCACCGAGAACGCCGACTCAAACTGGCCCTTCCTGCGCTACGCCGACGTAATGCTGATTTATGCCGAAGCCGAGAACGAGCTTAACCACATTGGCACTGCCCTTGACTACCTGAACTACGTGCGACAGCGTTCAAACGCCAACGCCGCCAGCCTTACCGGCAACGGAGCTCTCGACACTAAGGACAAGATGCGCAGCGCCATCATTGAGGAGCGCGCAAAGGAATTTGCCTGCGAGGCCGACCGCCGCTGGGACTTGTTGCGCTGGGGTATCTACCTTGACGCAATGAACGCTCTTGGCGGCAGCGACGACTCTAACATAAGTAAGTCGCGGCAAGAACGCAACCTGCTGTTCCCCATTCCTAATTCAGAGATTAACACGAACGGCTCGATTAACGAGAACAACCCGGGATGGAACTGATTTATAGCAGACAAGTTACAAGCGGCAAGGCAAATCTCCTTGTTTGCTTGCCATCCGTCAACTAAAAAACAAATACAATGAAAACAAGAATATTAAAATACATGGCCGTAGCGTTGGCACTGTTCGCCTTCGCTAGCTGCAACGACATAGTTGACTATGAGGACGGCTATACGCCCGCGGATGCCATGCCCAACACCGGCGCGCCGGTGA
>ERZ780212.657-NODE-657-length-33018-cov-2.785820_pt1 | contig 33018 bp, 25 predicted proteins | sample MGYA00511364_ERZ780212 | MGnify/ENA primary metagenome ERZ780212 (study PRJEB29588, sample SAMEA2147991) | human gut metagenome | biome: human gut; feature: human-associated habitat; material: faeces | place: Denmark | collected 2008/2010 ... | reverse complement strand
AACAGACAAAACGTGCCCGGAACAATATTGTTTCGCGAGCCAAACAATATAGTTTCATGCCCCAAACACGATTGTTTCGTGCCCGGAAGTCAAATCTTTGGAAAATGAAATGCAAAAACACCGGGTTTCATTCTCCAGAAGGAGTGCGGTGTCAATAAATCGGAAGCTTTCATAAAGCGCGGTTCAGGAAGTGGAAAGCATCCGTCAGGAAAGGTCCTGTGCTGGGATGCTTCCTGCATGACAGCATCCGGGTCGAATGGACGGCAATGTGTATTTTGCGAATCGCCTGAGAAGGGCCTCGGAATCCACCGAATCGTATTTTGGTGCGAGGAAGGGGCGTGTAGAGCGGTTCATTTGACACTTTGACAGAATCGGGGGTATGACAGGCTCCGTCCGTCTGCCGAAGCCTACTATATAATTAGGTATAGAGGGAAAAGCCTGAACGCTGTCAAGATGTCACTCCTGTCAGTCGCAGCTGTCAATATGGAGCCCCCAATCACCTTTGGCACACTTTTCGTTGAAAGAATAGTGCCGACCCGGAAAAGAGGGGCGGCGGAAATAACCGATTAAATAATAAAATTCTAAAAATATAGGAACTATGAACGTAAAACCGTTAGCAGACAGAGTGCTGATCCTTCCGGCACCCGCAGAAGAAAAGACCATTGGTGGAATCATTATCCCCGACACCGCTAAAGAGAAACCTTTGCAGGGTAAAGTCGTAGCCGTTGGTAATGGAACCAAAGACGAAGAGATGGTAGTCAAGGTGGGTGATGAAGTTCTTTATGGAAAGTATTCCGGTACGGAACTTGAATTCGAAGGAACCAAATACCTCATCATGCGTCAGAGTGACGTGCTTGCCATCCTCGGATAAGCAGAGGCACTCCCCCGTTATTACTTCTTAGAAACATCGAACAACAAGAACCATTAAAAAACATTCAGAACACTATGGCAAAAGATATTTTATTCAATATAGATGCTCGCGACCAACTCAAGAAAGGAGTTGATGAATTGGCTAACGCCGTGAAGGTAACCCTCGGCCCGAAGGGACGTAACGTCATCATCGAAAAGAAATTCGGTGCTCCCCACATCACGAAGGACGGTGTAACCGTAGCTAAGGAAGTGGAGTTGGCTGACCCGTTCCAGAACACCGGTGCCCAGCTCGTGAAGTCGGTTGCTTCGAAGACCGGCGATGATGCAGGTGACGGTACGACAACTGCTACCGTGCTTGCACAGGCTATCGTCGGCGTCGGCTTGAAGAACGTGACTGCCGGTGCCAACCCGATGGACTTGAAACGTGGTATTGACAAGGCCGTTGCCAAAGTCGTTGAGTCTATCAAGAACCAGGCTGAGATGGTAGGTGACAACTACGACAAGATCGAGCAGGTTGCTACCGTTTCTGCAAACAACGATCCGATCATCGGTAAACTGATTGCCGATGCCATGCGCAAGGTTTCCAAGGACGGTGTCATCACCATCGAGGAGGCGAAGGGTACCGACACGACCATCGGTGTCGTTGAAGGTATGCAGTTCGACCGCGGTTACCTGTCTTCTTATTTCGTGACCGACACGGAGAAGATGGAGTGCGTGATGGAACGTCCGTACATCTTGATTTACGACAAGAAGATTTCCAACCTGAAAGACTTCCTTCCCATCCTCGAACCGGCTGTACAAAGCGGACGTCCGTTGCTGGTCATTGCCGAAGATGTGGACAGCGAGGCTTTGACGACATTGGTTGTCAACCGTCTGCGTTCCAACCTGAAGATTTGTGCCGTGAAGGCTCCGGGCTTCGGTGACCGTCGCAAGGAGATGCTGGAAGACATCGCTGTCTTGACCGGTGGCGTTGTCATCAGCGAAGAGAAGGGCTTGAAACTGGAGCAGGCTACCATCGAGATGCTGGGTACCGCCGACAAGGTGACCGTGACCAAGGACAACACAACCATTGTCAACGGTGCCGGTGCCAAGGAGAACATCCAGGAGCGTGTCAACCAGATCAAGGCTCAAATCAAGACCACTACGTCCGACTATGACAAGGAGAAACTGCAGGAGCGTCTGGGCAAATTGTCCGGTGGCGTGGCAGTGCTCTACGTCGGTGCCGCTTCGGAAGTGGAAATGAAGGAGAAGAAAGACCGTGTGGACGATGCCTTGTGTGCAACCCGTGCAGCCATCGAGGAAGGTATCGTTCCGGGTGGTGGTGTAGCCTACATCCGTGCCATCAACGCCTTGGAAGGCATGAAGGGTGAGAACGCCGACGAGACTACCGGTATCGAAATCATCAAGCGTGCCATCGAGGAGCCTCTGCGTCAGATTGTAGCCAACGCCGGTAAGGAAGGTGCAGTGGTTGTACAGAAAGTACGTGAAGGTGAAGGTGACTTCGGTTACAATGCACGTACCGATGTATATGAGCACTTGCATGCAGCCGGTGTAGTAGACCCTGCCAAGGTAACCCGTGTGGCACTGGAGAATGCAGCTTCCATCGCAGGCATGTTCCTGACTACGGAATGTGTCATTGTCGAGAAGAAGGAAGACAAGCCTGAAATGCCGATGAACCCGGGTATGGGTGGCATGGGCGGAATGATGTAATCTTCCCCTCAAGATATAGATAACCACATAAAAGAAAAGAGTGTGCGTCTGAGCGATTCGGACGTACACTCTTTTTTTATGTGGCTGGTGAACTGGATACGTGTCGGGGAGGGGAGGTCAGTCATCTTCCACCCAGAGGAGGTCGCTCATGATGCCGTCGGAGACAAAGATGCCCTGTCGTGTCAGGTGCAGGCGGTCGCCGTCGATGGCGAGGGTCCCTTGTTGCAGGTGCGGACGGGCATTGTTCAGGCAGAAGTCATGAAGCTCCTTGCCAAACTCTGCCTTCAGGGTGGAGAGGGAGAGTCCTCTGGCGGTGCGGATGGCTGTGATGATGCGGTCGTTGTAGCGGGTGTGCAGGTCGAGTGTCTCCACTTCGCAAGGCAGTTTGCCGGCTTGGATGTCTTTGATGTACCGATCGAGTGACGCAACGTTCCATTGGCGGCTTTCCCCGTTGTAGGAATGGGCGGCAGCCCCGCAACCCAGGTACCTGGTCCCGTCCCAGTAGGAAGAGTTGTGACGGGAGTGCATGCCGGGAAGGGCAAAGTTGGATATTTCATAATGCTCGAACCCTGCATCCCGGAGCCGGTCGATGAGCATGCTGAAGAAGGTGAGGCTGCTGTCCTCGTCGACTTCTTCCACCCGATGCCGGCGGCGCAGTTCCCACAGCTCCGTGCCTTCCTCGTAGATAAGGTGGTAGGCGGAGATATGCTGCACCTGCAGACCGATGGCCTGTTGCAAATCGTCAGCCCAACTGTCACGGCTCTCTCCGGGCAGTCCGTACATCAGGTCGATGCTGATGTTTCCGAATCCTGCCTTCTGGCAGCGACGCACTGCCTCCACTGCCTGGCTTGCCGTGTGCCGTCTGTGCAGCAACCGCAACGTTTCGTCGTTGAATGTCTGGATGCCGATGCTGATCCGGTTGAACGGCAGACGGCGGAGCATGGCGACATAGTTGGGCGTAAGGTCGTCGGGGTTTGCCTCCAGTGTGATTTCAGCATCCGGACGGAGCCGGTAGTTGTTGCCGATGGTTTCGAAGACCCGATGGAAATGCCGTTCCTCCAGCTGTGAGGGAGTTCCTCCCCCGAAATAGACGGTTGCCACGGACGGTTCGCCCGTATAGTCCCGTCGCATTTCCAGTTCCCGGCAAAGTGCCTCGATGTATTCATCCTTGCGCTGTTCCATCGTGGTGGAATAGAAGTCGCAGTAGATGCAGCGCCGCTTGCAAAACGGAATGTGTAGATAGATGCCTGCCATAAATGGTTCGATGATTAGCTTCAGGCGGCAAAGTTAGCGAAAATCACTCCCGGAAGAAGCAATGGGAAAGCCGTTTTTGTTGTCCCATTTTCAGCCGGATAAGCTGTAAATATGTTTTAAAACATAGTTTAGTAACACTCCGATATAATTGGCGTTCCCGATAATAATCTCTATTTTGCGTCCATTAAAAAGAAAGAAGAGTACAGAACTCTTTTAGTAGCTAACTTTTAAATCTTAGGTATCATGAAAGTATATCAGACTGATGAAATTAAAAACATTGCTCTTTTGGGCAATGATGGAGCCGGTAAAACCACCCTCACAGAGGCCTTACTCTATGAGAGTGGGGTTATAAAACGTCGCGGAAGAATCACGCAGAAGAATACGGTGAGCGATTATTTCCCGGTAGAGCAAGAGTATGGCTATTCTGTCTTTTCTACAGTGTTCCATGTGGAGTGGAACGGCAAAAAGCTGAACATCATCGACTGTCCGGGAAGTGACGACTTTGTGGGAGCAGCCATCACGGCACTCAACGTCACCGATACCGCCATCCTGCTGTTGAACGGTCAGTACGGTCCCGAGGTGGGAACGCAGAACCACTTCCGGTATACCGAGAAGCTGGGCAAGCCCGTCATCTTCCTGGTGAACCAGCTGGACCATGAGAAATGTGATTATGACCACGTGCTGGAGCAGTTGAAGAACATCTACGGTTCGAAAGTGGTCCCCGTACAGTATCCGTTGGAGACAGGTCCCAACTTCCATGCCCTGATCGACGTGCTGTTGATGAAGAAATATTCCTGGAAGCCCGAAGGAGGCGAACCGATCATTGAAGATATTCCCGAAGAAGAAATGGAGAAAGCCACCGAGTGGCACAAGGCGTTGGTGGAAGCTGCCGCCGAGCATGATGAAGGACTGATGGAGAAATTCTTCGAGCAGGATTCGCTGACGGAAGACGAGATGCGTGAGGGTATCCGCAAGGGTCTGGTCAGCCGTGGCATGTTCCCGGTGTTCTGTGTCTGTGCAGGCAAGGACATGGGTGTACGCCGACTGATGGAATTCCTGGGCAATGTGGTTCCGTTCGTTTCCGAGATGCCGAAGGTGTTCAATACACGGGGTGAAGTGGTTCCGCCCGATGCGAATGGTCCGACTTCCCTGTTCTTCTTCAAGACTGCCGTGGAGCCGCACATTGGCGATGTACAGTATTTCAAGGTGATGAGCGGTACCGTTCATGAGGGCGACGACCTCTCGAATGCCGACCGCGGTTCGAAGGAGCGCATTTCCCAGCTCTTCGTCTGTGCAGGTGCCACCCGTATCAAGGTGAGTGAACTGCGTGCCGGAGATATCGGCTGTACGGTGAAGCTCAAGGATGTGCACACCGGCAACACCCTGAACGGCAAAGACTGTGAAAACCGCTTCAACTTTATCAAATATCCGAACTTCAAATATTCGCGTGCCATCAAGCCGGTCAATGAGGCTGATACCGAGAAGATGATGGGCGCCCTCTTCCGCATGCGTGAGGAAGACCCGACTTGGGAAGTGGAACAATCGAAGGAATTGAAACAAATCATCGTGCACGGTCAGGGTGAGTTCCACTTGCGTACGTTGAAATGGCGTCTGGAGAACAACGAAAAGATATTCGTCAACTTCGAAGAACCGAAGATTCCTTACCGCGAAACCATCACGAAGGCTGCCCGGGCTGATTACCGTCACAAGAAACAGTCGGGTGGAGCCGGACAGTTCGGTGAAGTGCACATGATTGTGGAACCCTACTACGAAGGCATGCCGTTGCCCGAGACCTATAAGTTCAATGGTCAGGAATACAAGGTGACGGTGAAGAGCCAGGAAGTGATCGACCTGGAGTGGGGTGGCAAGCTGGTGTTTATCAACAGCACCGTGGGCGGTTCCATCGACGCACGCTTCATGCCGGCCATCCTGAAAGGTGTCATGAGCCGTATGGAGCAAGGTCCGTTGACCGGTTCGTATGCCCGTGATGTACGTGTGATTGTCTATGACGGCAAGATGCACCCGGTAGACTCCAACGAAGTCTCCTTCATGCTGGCGGGACGCAATGCGTTCAGTACCGCCTTCAAGAACGCCGGTCCGAAGATTCTGGAACCGATTTACGATGTGGAAGTCTTTGTTCCGAGTGAGAAGATGGGCGATGTGATGGGCGATTTGCAGGGACGCCGTGCCATGATTATGGGTATGAGCAGCGAAAACGGCTATGAGAAGCTGGTTGCCAAGGTGCCTCTGAAAGAGATGTCATCCTACTCCACTGCACTCAGTTCGCTCACCGGCGGACGCGCTTCGTTCATCATGAAGTTCGCCAGCTACGAACTGGTTCCGTCGGATGTTCAGGAGAAGCTCATCAAGGAGTTTGAAGCCAAACAGGAAAAAGACGATTAATCAGGTTCAGGAAACAGTTTCTAACTAATCCATACATTAGAAAAGCCGCTTCCGTTAAAGGAAACGGCTTTTTTATTTAATTCCCCTTAAAAAATTAAGAACTGAACGTTGGTTACCAATTAAATTTCTATTAATTTTGCACTTGTCTGAAAGCCCGTTAGGCGATAATGGCTGCTTTGTCAGCTAAAAACGTCTTTTCGGTTAATAATAGAGAATCGGCATGTAAAATCTGTTAATCAGGCGCCAACGTTATTTATGCGTTGTTAATTTTGCTCCTATGAAAAAGTCAACGATTTGGATTTTAGGCATCATCATGGGTCTCTCGTTCGTCAGCTTGCTCTATTTGCAGGTGAGCTACATCGAGGAGATGATCAAAATGCGCCGGGAGCAGTTTGACGAGTCCGTCAAGCGCAGTCTTTCCAGTGCGGCCAATTCCCTGGAACTGGCTGAGGCTGCTACGTACTTGCAAAAAGAGATGAGTAGCGGATACAAGAAAAGGACTTCGTCGGTAGGCAATCTGAATACGTCCGATACCCCGGGCATGATTCAGGTTCATCAACAGATGGTGAGGACCGGTAACGGATTCGCCCTGCGCATCCGTATCGGAGGTAGCTTGTTTGGTGATTCGGTCCGCAAGTCGTTGAGCGAAACCAACGATGACCTGCGTCAGGAGTTCTACGGACGTTTCAAGCAAAAGCGCGACCTGGTGAACGACGTGGCACTGAAACTGCTGCACCGTGCCAGTGACAAGTCGCTGGAGGAACGGGTGAACTTCAAGACACTCGACGAATGCATCAAGACGGAACTGGCAAACAACGGAATCGACATCCCTTACCACTTCACGGTGCAGACCAATGACGGACGGGAGGTGTACCGTTGTCCCGACTACGAGGAAGCCGGTTCGGAACATGTCATCCCGCAGGTGCTCTTCCAGAATGACCCGCCGGCAAAGCGCGGATGGGTGCAGATTCATTTTCCGACGCTGAACGATTATATCTACAGTTCGGTGAAGTTCATGATACCGTCGTTGATATTCACGTTCGTGCTGCTGGTGACTTTCATCTTTACGCTCTACCAGATTTTCCGTCAGAAGAAGCTGACCGAGATAAAGAACGACTTTATCAACAACATGACCCACGAGTTCAAGACACCTATCTCTACCATTTCGCTTGCAGCCCAGATGTTGAAGGACCCGGCTGTCGGGAAGTCGCCCCAGATGTTCCAGCACATATCGGGAGTCATCAACGATGAGACCAAGCGTCTGCGTTTCCAGGTGGAGAAAGTCTTGCAGATGTCGATGTTCGAACGGCAGAAAGCCACTCTGAAGATGAAAGAGGTCGATGCCAACGAACTGATAGCCGGTGTCATTCACACCTTTGCTCTGAAGGTGGAGAAGTACAACGGACGCATCACCTCCGACCTGTCGGCGCTTGACCCGTTGATTTTTGTGGATGAGATGCACTTTACCAATGTCATATTCAACCTCATGGACAATGCCGTGAAGTATAAGAGACCGGAAGAGGACCTCTTGCTGAACGTGCGGACCTGGAATGAGGGCAACAAGCTCTGCATCTCCATTGAGGACAATGGCATCGGCATCAAGAAAGAGAATTTGAAGAAGATATTCGATAAGTTCTACCGCGTTCATACCGGCAACCTTCATGACGTGAAGGGCTTCGGCCTGGGCTTGGCATACGTCAAGAAAATCATTCAGGACCATAAGGGAACCATCCGGGCTGAGAGTGAGTTGGGCGTAGGAACGAAGTTTATCATTGTATTACCCTTATTAAAAAATTAAATTATATGGATGAGAAGTTGAACATTTTATTGTGCGAAGACGATGAGAATCTTGGCATGCTTTTGAGAGAATATTTGCAGGCAAAAGGCTATTCTGCAGAGTTGTGTCCGGATGGTGAAGCCGGTTACAAGGCTTTCCTGAAGACTAAGTTCGACCTGTGTGTACTCGATGTGATGATGCCGAAAAAGGACGGTTTCACATTGGCACAGGAGATTCGTGCAGCCAATGCTGAAATCCCCATCATCTTCTTGACAGCCAAGACGCTGAAGGAGGATATCCTGGAAGGTTTCAAGATTGGTGCCGACGACTACATCACCAAACCCTTCAGCATGGAAGAGCTGGTGTTCCGTATTGAAGCCATCTTGCGTCGTGTACGTGGAAAGAAGAACAAGGAAAGCAGTGTATACAAAATCGGCCGCTTTACGTTCGACACACAGAAGCAAATCCTGGCTATCGACGGCAAGCAGACCAAGCTGACTACGAAGGAATCGGAACTCTTGAGCCTGCTCTGTGCACATGCCAATGAGATTCTGCAACGTGACTTTGCGTTGAAGACCATCTGGATTGATGACAACTACTTCAATGCACGAAGCATGGACGTTTACATCACCAAGCTCCGTAAACACTTGAAAGCCGATGATTCCATCGAAATCATCAACATCCACGGCAAAGGCTACAAGCTGATTACTCCGGACGTTGACTGATTTGCGAGTCTGCCTGATAAAAAAGACGCCGTTTGTGTCTCAGTACAAACGGCGTCTTTTTTATGTCAGGGTCAAAGCCTCGAGCTTCTGTCCGTATCATACAATGTACTTGTTGAAGAAGATGTAAGCGGCAAGTCCGCCAAAGATAAATACGAGTGAAGTCACCAGCATGGCGTTGCTGTCCATGCAGTGCGTGAAGAATCCCCCAAGCAGGATGAGGGTTCCGATGATGATAAGGATCAGGCCAATGTGTTTACAGAACTGTTTGAGCATCGTTGTAATGTATTTGGTAGAGTGATAAAAGTCCGGGTTACTCTTTCGTGTTGGTGAAAATCTTCCGCAACACATTCTGGCTGACGCGCAATTCCTCTACGGTCAGTCCGTAAAGCGCTTCTTTCAGCGTACGGTTGGCGATGAAGCGCGTACGTTCCTCCAGCTCCCGTCCGGTTTGGGTCAGGTGTATCAGGTTGATGCGCCGGTCCGACTTGTCGGAGGTACGCACCACCAGGTGCATCCGCTCCATGTTGTCGATAAGGCGTGTCATACTGGGTTTGTCCTTGAAGGTGGCATTGCAAAGCTCCTGCTGCGTCACACCGTCTTTCTCCCACAGGAACAGGAGGACCGTCCATTGTTCAGGAGTAATTTCCAGATTGTTCTGTCTGAAGTTGCGGTAGAGCTTGCGGTTGATGGCTGCCGAGACCTTGCCGTTGAGTATGGCAAATATCAGGCGTGTGTCAAAATTGAATTCTTCAGTCATGAAATTATTGTTTAAGCAACTAAGGCAAAGGTACGAATACTATTCTTGTCGGAGGTGCTATTGTTAGTAAAATTTGTGAATATCCTGAATTTCCTTGCCGTTCCATGACCTGACGACTTTCCGCAAATCGGCACAAAAAGGGAGGTAAGTGGCTTATTTTCGTAAGAAAACACTTTCAAAGATTTGCAGGTTCATGAAAAATATCTACCTTTGCGCTCGATTTTCAAAAACATAATATTAATCTATTAATTTGACACGTATGAATCAATACGAAACCGTTTTCATTTTGACTCCCGTTTTGTCTGATGTTCAGATGAAGGAAACGGTAGACAAGTTCAAAGGTATTCTTACTGCCGAAGGTGCTGAAATTGTCAATGAGGAGAACTGGGGATTGAAGAAGTTGGCTTATCCCATCGAGAAGAAATCCACCGGTTTTTATCAACTGATTGAGTTTAAAGCAGACCCGACTGTAATTGAAAAGCTTGAAGTAAACTACCGTCGTGACGAACGCGTAATCCGCTACTTGACTACCAAGTTGGATAAATACGCTATCGAATATGCTGCAAAAAGAAGAAGTGTAAAATCAACTAAAAAGGAGGATTAATCCATGGCACAACAACAATCCGAAATCAGATATTTGACTCCGCCTTCAGTGGATGTAAAGAAGAAGAAATACTGCCGTTTCAAAAAGGCTGGTATCAAGTATATCGACTACAAAGATCCTGAATTCTTGAAGAAATTCTTGAATGAGCAAGGTAAGATTCTGCCTCGCCGCATTACCGGTACTTCATTGAAATATCAGAGAAGAGTTGCTCAAGCAGTGAAAAGAGCCCGTCACTTGGCATTGCTTCCATTCGTAACTGACATGATGAAATAATAAGGAGGAATTTGTATGGAAATCATTTTGAAAGAAGACATTGCAAACTTGGGTTACAAGAATGACATTGTAACAGTGAAATCAGGTTACGGTCGTAACTATCTTATTCCTACCGGTAAAGCCGTTATCGCATCTCCGGCTGCAAAGAAAATGCTGGCTGAAGAGTTGAAACAGCGTGCTCACAAACTTGAGAAAATCAAGAAGGATGCTGAAGCTTTGGCTGCTCAGTTGGAAGGCGTATCGTTGAAGATCGCTACCAAGGTCAGCTCTACTGGAACCATCTTCGGTTCTGTGGGAAGCATTCAGATTGCTGAAGAGCTGGAGAAGCTGGGTCACAAGATTGACAGAAAGATTATCTTCGTGAAGGATGCCGTGAAAGAAGTTGGTTCTTACAAGGCTACCGTAAGACTTCACAAGGAGGTTTCTGTTGAAATCCCCTTCGAAGTAGTTGCTGAAGAAGCATAAACGTAGAATTATAAGTTTTCTATGATAGTGCAAGGGCATTCCTCCCGTCGTGGAGTGAATGCCCTTGTTGCATATATGACAGGTGACAAAGAAGAAACCGGCAACAGTCAGGCTTGTTGTCCTCGACTGTGCCGGTCGTTCATACCCTTTATTAATCAATCAAATTATTTGAAATGGCGGCAACGACTCGTCGCGAGTGCTTGCCGTATGTCTTAGTCTTTTCTTACGAACTTTCCGTCTTTCCATTCATAGACCACGGACTTGCGTATATACGGGATAATCTGCTGACGGTCATCCGCGTTCATATAGTCCGGGGTGGTATAGGTGAAGGATAGTGTGTTCTCCTTGGGGGAGAGCGAAGCTTTCAGGAAGGTGATGTCTGCCTTGCGCCGCAACTCGTTCAGACTGTCAGCCTTTTCAGCGGAAGGCTGGAGGAAGAAGTCGTCAGGTCCGGGTCGTTGGGGGAGGAAGTCGCTCACCGGCAACTCTTTCCAGTCCGTTGAATAGAAACGGAGGCTGCTGTCCTCCACCGGTCCTTTGACCGTCTTCACCCAGCAGACGACCGACACGGAATCGTTGAGCGGGAGACGGCGCATTTCCCATACACTGCTTTCGGTCACCTGTGCCAGCAGGTAGTCATCGGTGAGTGTCTTGACTTCCGACGTACGGTTGAAGCGGTTCGTGACCCGTGCCTTCATGTTGCTGGCAATGAAGTCCACACAGTCAGCCCGGTTGACGGGAGTCAGGATGGGTGACAGCGTGTCGGGCATGTGGACAAATATTTCTTTTAGGGTCTGTGCCTGCATGCCGCCGATGCACAGCAGGCAACCAAGGACCGACAGGAATCTCTTTTTCATTTACTCTTGTTATTTGGAACCCAAATATAGGAAAATCATACCGATTAGCACCAATGCCAAATCGACAACCTTGCTTTTTAAATTCTTTTCACGGAAGAAGAGCGCACCGCACAGGAAGGAGACCACCACACTGCCGCGCCGCACCATCGACACGATGGAAATCATGGCACCTTCCAGACTCAGGGAGTAGAAGTAGACGAAGTCGGCTGCCGACAGGAAGATGGAGATGAGGATGATGCACCAGTCCCAGTGGAACGGGGTGGTCGTCTTCCGTTTGGGAAGCCACAGCAGGGCAATCACGGCTCCCATCATGAAGAGCTGGTAGATGTTGTACCACGACTGCACCACCATGCGGTCCAGTCCCAGTCCGCCTTCACTGACGGGTGCCATCAGGTATTTGTCATAGAGTCCGCTGATGGCGCCGGTGACGGCTGCCAGTACGACGTAGAAGATGTAGCGGTTATGCTTGAAGTCGATGCCTTCCTTTTTCCCCGAACGGCTCAGCATGAAGAAGGAGATGACTGCCATCAGCACACCTGCCCACTGGTAGAGGTTCAGCCTTTCGCCAAACACGAGCAGGGCACCCACCAGTACCATGACCGGACGGGTCGCATTGATCGGTCCCACGATGGTGAGCGGCAGGTGCTTCATGCCGAAATAGCCGAACGTCCATGAGGAGAGCACGATGACCGACTTGAGCAACACATACTTGTGTACCTCCCAACCGGCAGCCGGTACATGGAGGATGGTGCCGTCGAGACTGTCGCTCCAAGCTGAAATCAGGATGAAGGGAAGGAAAATCAGGCTGGAGAACAAGGTGTTCAGGAACAGGACCGGAAGGACAGCGTTGTCGCGTAACGATTCTTTCTTGAATGCGTCATAGAAGCCCAGCAGTGCAGCCGAGAGGAATGCCAGAAGTAACCACATCATGGATGTAACGATTTATGTATTCTTTCTTTCGGGGTGCAAAGATACGGCTTAATTGCGCTCGGTGGATATTCCCGGATAAAAAGTAGGGTGGGGAAGAGGGTTAAAAAAGAAAAACGCCTACCTTTGCACTCGTCTTTTTAGGAACTGATGTCCATCTACATTTTTTTTAATACGTAATATGAAACTACTGACTACGCTCTTCGGTTTCGACCCGAAGAAACATTCCGTGAAGACAGAGCTCTTCGCGGGCATTACTACTTTCCTGACCATGGCCTATATCCTGGCGGTCAATCCGGAAATCCTCAGCGCCACCGGAATGGATAAAGAAGCTGTGTTTACATCGACTGCTCTGGCAGCTATCCTGGCTACCGTCATCATGGCACTGTGGGCGAAACTTCCGTTTGCGCAGGCATCGGGCATGGGGCTGAACGCCTTCTTTGCCTACACCATCTGCCTCAACATGGGCTATTCCTGGCAGTTTGCCCTGACGGCGGTCTTCCTGGAGGGCATCATTTTCATCCTGCTGACGGTTAGCAACCTCCGTACCCTGATTGTTGACCTCATCCCCGAATCGCTGAAATATGCCACGACCGTGGGTATCGGACTCTTCATCGCGTTCATCGGACTTCAGAATTCCGGCATTGTGGTGGGCAATCCCGCAACCATGCTTTCCCTCGGTCACATCACGTCCGGTGCTCCCTTGCTGGCAATCATCGGTATGGTCATCACACTGATGTTCATGGTGCACAAGGTGCGTGGCGGACTCCTGTGGGGCATCCTCCTCACGACCCTTATCGGTATCCCCATGGGTCTGACCACCTTTCACGGACTGTTCAACCTGCCGCCTTCCATTGCTCCCGTTTTCTTCAAGCTCGACTTTACCCACCTGTGGAGTGTCGATATGCTGATTGCCGTCTGCACCCTGCTGTTCATGGACCTCTTTGACACCATCGGCACGTTCATCGGTGTTGCCACCAAGGCAGGCATGATGGAGAATGGCAAGCTTCCCCGTGCCAAACAGGCATTCATGTCCGATGCCATCGGTACAACGGCAGCCGGTCTGTTGGGAACTAGTACCATCGTCACCTTCCTGGAGAGTGCTGCCGGTGTGAACGAAGGCGGACGTACGGGACTGACTTCCTTCACGACGGCTGTCTGCATGGCGTTGGCACTGTTCCTTTCGCCCCTGTTCCTGTCCATTCCGGCTGCTGCCACTTCCGCCGTCCTCATCATCGTCGGCATGATGATGGTCGCCCCGGTGGCAAAGATTCCTCTTGACGATTACACCGAAGCTCTGCCTGCCTTCCTTTGCATGATTCTCATGCCCCTGGCATACAGCATTGCCGATGGCATCATCATCGGTTTCATCAGTTACGTGGTCATCAACCTGCTCTGCGGACAGCACAAGAAAATCACCATCCCCATGTATGTGATGGCCATCCTGTTCTGCTTCAAGTTCCTGCTGTAGGCGGAAGAAGATACTGACAAACTCAAGCATTCATAACCTAACAAATTCAAACATGAAAAGAATCCTATTGCTTTGCTTCATTGCGTGTGCGGCTTTCCAGTTGAAAGCGCAGAATGTACAGTTGCATTACGACTTCGGTCGTACCCTTTACCAGGAGTTGGAAGATGCCGACCGTCCGCCTGTTACCGCTACGGTGGAGTTCTTCAAACCCGACAAGTGGGGAAACACCTACTTCTTCGTTGACTTCGACTGGACCAAGAAAGGACTGGCTTCCGCCTATACGGAGATTTCCCGCGAACTGAAGTTTTGGGACGCTCCCATTTCAGCCCATGTCGAGTATAACGGCGGACTGAGCAACACCGTGTCGTTTGACAATGCCTACCTGGTGGGTCCCTCTTACTCCTGGAACAGCGCCGACTTCACCAAGGGCTTTACGCTGATGGCGATGTACAAGTATATCCAGAAGCATGAAGACCCGAACAACTTCCAGATTACCGGAACCTGGTATGTGCACTGCTGCGACGGCAAGTTCACCTGCAGCGGTTTTGCCGACTTCTGGCGTGAGAAGAACCCTCACGGTTACTTCATCTTCCTGTCAGAACCCCAGTTTTGGGTCAACCTGAACAAGTTCAAGGCTTTTGACGATAAATTCAACCTCAGCATCGGTACTGAAATCGAGCTGAGTCAGAACTTCAGCTTCCGCGACGGTTTCTACACCATCCCCACACTGGCGCTGAAGTGGAGCTTTGATTGACGGCTGATGCCGTAAGGCTGAGTTACCTGCAGAGGCACAAAGAGACAGGGCGATTTTATTCCCCTGTGTCTTTGTGCCTCTGTGTTTTTATGCCCTGTCAGGAGGTATGGTGGATGTCTGTGCGGCTGAAAGTATGTATTTTTTGTCATCTGACGCTCTTTTACAGCCCGTCATGTCTCCATCCTCTGACAAAATCACTACATTTGTTAGCCGTAACGAGAAACGGATAAGCGAAACAGAATTACTTAACCCTGAAAAGACGATATGAAAATCAAATTGATGTGTGCGCTTTGTGCGCTTTTGCTTTTGTCGTCGTTCCGGTCTGATGAACGCGACACCATTACAGTTTTCATGATTGGAGATTCTACCATGGCAAACAAACCCCTGGGAGGTGACAACCCCGAACGTGGCTGGGGGCAGATGCTTGCCGGTTACTTCACCGAGGATGTCCGGGTGGACAATCATGCCCTCAACGGACGCAGTTCGAAAAGCTTCATCGACGAAGGTCACTGGGAGGAAGTGCGTCGGCTGATTCGTCCGGGCGACTACGTGTTCATCCAGTTCGGGCATAACGACGAAAAGCCGAAGCCTGACCGCCATACCGACCCCGGCACGACATTCGACGCCAACCTGCGTCGATTTGTCGAGGAGACACGTGCCAAGGGAGGCAAGCCGGTGTTGCTCAACTCCATCGTCCGCCGGAACTTCTTTGACAACAAGCAGGCTGTGACAGATGACGACCTGCGCCGTGAGAAGGTGGAAGGAACGAAACTCGAAGGCGACACGCTGATTGATACCCACGGGGCTTACCTCGACTCTCCGCGCAACGTGGCTGCTGCCATGGATGTCCCCTTCATCGACATGAACCGGCTGACACATGACCTCGTGCAGGGATTGGGACGCGAAGCCTCGAAGTCACTCTTCTGCTGGATTCCCGAAGGAACCTGTGTGGCCTGTCCGAAGGGCCGTCAGGACAACACCCACCTCAATGTCTACGGTGCACGCCGGGTGGCAGGTCTGGCAGCAACCGCCATCGAGCAGGTGATTCCCGAGCTGGGCAAGTATGTGCGTCACTATGACTTCGTCGTGGCAAAAGACGGAAGCGGTGACTTCTTCACCGTGCAGGAGGCCATCAATGCCGTGCCCGACTTCCGCAAGAACGTCCGCACGACCATCCTGGTCCGTCCGGGTGAATACAAGGAGCGCGTCATCGTGCCGGAGTGCAAAATCAACATCTCCCTCATCGGTCAGGAAGGAGCCATCATCACCAACGACGGCTATGCCAGCAAGAAGAATCGCTTCGGTGAAGAGATGTCGACGTCCGGCTCTTCGACCTGCTACATCTATGCTCCCGACTTCTATGCCGAGAACATCACCTTTGCCAACACGGCAGGACGCGTCGGTCAGGCAGTTGCCTGCTTCGTGAGTGCGGACCGTGCCTACTTCAAGGGCTGCCGTTTCCTGGGCAATCAGGACACCCTCTATACCTATGGCAAGGGTTGCCGCCAGTATTACGAAGACTGTTACGTGGAAGGAACGGTGGACTTCATCTTCGGATGGTCGACGGCAGTGTTCAACCGCTGCACCATCCACAGCCTGGGGAAAGGCTACCTCACCGCTCCGTCGACCGACAAGGAGCAGAAGTACGGTTATGTGTTCTATGACTGCAAGATGACTGCCGAGCCGGGTGTGGAGGGAGTAGCCCTGTCCCGTCCGTGGCGTCCGTATGCCAAGGCAGTGTTTGTCCGTTGCGACCTGGGCGGACACATTGCGCCTGCCGGATGGAATAACTGGGGCAAGAAGAGCAACGAGGAAACCGTGACTTACGCCGAGTATCAGAGCACCGGAGCCGGTGCCCATCCGTCTGAGCGCGCCTCGTTCGGTCATCAGCTGAAGGACCTCACCGGCTACAGCATCGAGGAGGTACTGGGAGGCACCGACGGCTGGAACCCCGTGAAGAACGGGAATGCACTGGTGAGCGTGAAACGCTGATGCGCTCCGGTGCATGGCATCAGGAATTGGAAAGAAGGGTGTGTCGTCATGAGCGATGCACCCTTTTTACATAAAAGGGCGGTATACATTTCGGACACACCCGCCGGACATTTGCGTTTGACCGGGCAAACACAAGTCTTTGACCGTGTAAACACAAGCGTTTGACTAGCCAAACTCATTAGTTTGATAGGGGTAAGTATCATACTCAGCTTGGAAAGGTATTATACTTAGCCTGGAAAGGTATTATACTTAGACCCCCTAAGTATAATACTTAGGCTGCCTAAGTATTATACTTTGGTCTATCAAACTACTATGTTTGTCAGGTCAAAGGCTTATGTTTACCCGGTCAAACGCTTGTGTTTGGCAAATCAAACACTTGTGTTTCATTCGTCGGACAATTGTGTTTGCCGGGAGAAGTCATGCATGAAATTGAGCGAAAGATAATTCATAAATGAAGAATAAAGTGTAAGTTTGTCAATGTATAGGCCTTTTTTCTACATACGGAATGAAAACAACAGTTTAAAAGAACATATATGAACTATAAGCATTTATTATTGACCGTCGGCTTACTCCTGGGAGTCTGTTCCATGACCCGTGCCGACGATTATGTCAAACAGGGCAATACGGTGACAGTGACCGTCAGTTCCCCACAGGACAAGGGTGCCCGAAAGGTACGGCTTCAGGTGATTGGCGACAAGATTGTCCGGGTGGAAGCTACTCCGGAAGCAGACTTCCCGGTGAAGCAGAGCCTGATGGTCGTCAGTCAACCGGACTTCAATGATTTTCAGGTCACCGAGACCGAGGATGCCGTGCAAGTGAAGACACGTGCCGTCTGTGCTACCGTCAGTAAGACCGACGGACGGGTGGTGTTCCGTGACGGGAAAGGACATCTGCTGCTGGCAGAGACAGTCCGGGGAGGAAAAGTCTTCACGCCCTTCCGGGTACCGAAGCGGGAAATCGGAGTCGGCACGTTGACCGAACAGCAACGCAACGCCTGGTCGTGGCAGATGAAGTTTGACAGTCCCGTCGATGAGGCTTTCTACGGACTGGGACAACACCAGTCGGGAGAGCTGAACATGAAGGGAAAGAATGAAGACCTGTTCCAATATAACACGAAGGTGAGTGTACCGTTTGTGGTGAGCAACCGGGGCTACGGACTGCTCTGGGACAGCTATTCCTACTGTCGCTTCGGCAATCCGGAAGACTACCTGCAGCTGAACAGCGCCTTTACCTTATATGATAAGAACGGGCAGGAGGGAGCGTTGACAGGAACCTACACGGATAAGGCGGGACGGACGTTGGTACGTCGGGAAGACAGCCTCTATTTCGAATATGCTTGTCCGGAGACGTCGGAGCTGTGCCGGAAGTACGACCGTGGCGGTCTTGCCAACCTGCCGCAAGGTTTCCAGCTGGACGGGGCGAAGGTCGTCTATGAAGGCTCGTTGCTGGCGGAGGGAGACAGTCCGTCCGCAACCTTTCACTTTATCCTTTATTATGCCGGTTACATAAAGGTGTTCGTCGATGGCAAGGAAGTGGTTCCGGAACGTTGGCGCACGGCGTGGAATCCCAATGCGTGGAAGTTCGCCTGCCGCCTGCGTACGGGAGTGAGAATCCCCGTCCGGATTGAATGGAGACCCGACGGCGGCGTCAGCTACTGCGGACTGCGTGTCGCACAGCCGCGCAGTGAGGAAGAACAAGGCAAGCTGAGCGTATGGAGTGAGATGAGCCGCGACATGGACTACTACTTCATAGCCGGCGATGACCTGGACGAGGTGATAGCAGGCTACCGTACCCTGACGGGAAAGGCACAGGTGATGCCCCGCTGGGTCATGGGGTTCTGGCAGAGCCGGGAACGCTACAAGACAAGCGACGAGATTGTCCGTACCCTGGCAGAGTTCCGCCGCCGTCACATCCCGATAGACAACATCGTGCAGGACTGGAACTACTGGCCCGAAGATGCATGGGGAAGCCATGAGTTTGAGTCCGTCCGTTACCCCGACCCACAGGCAATGCTCGACAGCGTGCATGCCCTGCACGGGCGCTTCATGATTTCCGTCTGGCCCAAGTTCTATTGTTCCACAAAGAATTACCAGGAGCTTGACGCTCACGGATGGATGTACCGTCAAGCCGTGACAGATTCCATCAAGGACTGGGTCGGACCGGGCTATGTAGGCTCGTTCTATGATGCCTATGCCGAAGGAGCGCGGAAGATGTTCTGGCGGCAGATGGATGAGAACCTCTATTCCAAGTTCCAGCAAGGCATCGATGCCTGGTGGATGGATGCCTCGGAACCCAATGTCAGGGACTGCACGCCCATGTGGTATCGCAAGGCGTTGTGCGGACCGACGGCATTAGGTTCTTCCACCGAATACTTCAATGCGTACAGCATCGTCAATGCCGATGCCATATACAACGGACAGCGTTCCGTGAATCCGGACCGACGGGTGTTCCTGCTCACACGCAGTGGCTTTGCCGGGGAACAGCGGTACGGCACAGCCACCTGGAGCGGTGACATCGCGACCCGTTGGGAAGACATGCGTGCCCAGATGACTGCCGGCATGAACTTCTCGCTCGCCGGTATCCCGTTCTGGGGAATGGACCAGGGTGGCTTCTGTGTAGAGAAACGTTACGTGGCTGCTCAAAAACTGTTTGACTCGACCGGGCAGGAGAACGAGGACCTGAAGGAGTGGCGTGAGCTGCAGACCCGCTGGCATCAGTTCGGTTGCTTTGTCCCCTTGTTCCGTACACACGGACAGTGGCCCACGCGTGAAGTGTGGAACATTGCTCCCGAGGACCATCCCGCTTATCAGAGCATTGTCTGGTATGACCGTCTGCGCTACCGGCTGATGCCTTACCTCTACAGCCTGGCAGGAGCCGTCCACTTCAGGGACTATACGATGATGCGTGCCCTGGTGATGGATTTCAATGGCGATGCAAACGTCTATGACATCAAGGACCAGTGGATGTTCGGTCCGTCGTTGATGGCTTGTCCCGTCGGGTATTATCAGGCACGTTCCCGCCGCGTCTATCTGCCGGAGCAGTGTGGCTGGTATGATTTCTATACCGGCCGTTACCATGCAGGCGGGCAGACCATCACGGCTGAGGCACCTTACGAGCGCATCCCGGTCTATGTCCCTGCCGGGAGCATCCTTCCTTTCGGTCCGGAGATGGAGTGGAGCGATGAGAAGCCTGCCGAGTTGATAAACCTGTATGTGTACACCGGACGTGACGCTTCGTTTACGCTTTATGAGGACGAGAATACGAACTATGGTTACGAGCGCGGACATTATGCGACCATCCGCTTCAGCTACAACGAGGCAACGGGAGAACTGACCATTGCCGACCGGAAGGGCCGTTTCGACGGCATGTTGCAACGGCGCCGCTTCAATGTGGTCGTGGTGAGTCCGGCAAAGGCACAGCCACTGGATCTCGATGCTCCCCAAGGCACGATGGTGGACTATGACGGAAAGGCCGTAACGGTGAAAATTGTAAAGTGAACCGATGATGAACACATGGAATCTTGGATTACGGAAGGCCCTGCTGCTGATAGCCGCCTTCTGTTCGGTGGCGTGTCAGGCACGCGATGTCAGGCTCTTTGACGAAGGCTGGCTGTTCCTGTTGGGCGACGAGCCGGAGATGGCTCAACCCGGTTATGACGACAGCCGGTGGCGTCGGTTGTCGCTGCCTCATGACTGGGCGATAGAGGGTGACTTCTCGGCAACGAACCCTTCGGGAGCGGGAGGCGGTGCCTTGCCCGGTGGCGTCGGGTGGTATCGCAAACATTTCAGGTTGCCTGCAACGGAAGGGGCGCGTCGTTACTATCTCGCGTTCGACGGGGTATACATGAACTCCACCGTGTATGTCAACGGACATGAGGTCGGTTCCCGTCCCTACGGTTACAGTTCGTTTGAGTATGACCTGACGCCCTACGTCCGTCGGGACAGCGACAACGTGGTGGCGGTCAGGGTGGATAACAGCGACCAGCCCAATTCCCGTTGGTACAGTGGCTGTGGCATTTACCGTCATGTCTGGCTGACGGCAACGAATCCCTTGCACATTGCCCGCTGGGGTGTCCATGTGGTGACAGACGTCGGAGGTACCGTCGATGTGGAGCTTGCCGTTTCCGGTGATGCGGACGGTCAGCACCGGCCGGTGTTCCGTCATACCCTTCTTGCCCCTGACGGACGTACGGTCGCCGTGACGTCGGCAAAGTCGTTGCGGCAAAAGCTGCGTGTAAGGCATTCGTTACGGTGGTCGGTCGACAGTCCGCATCTCTATACCCTGAAGTCAGAGGTGCTGGTCGATGGAGAAGTTGTCGATGCCGTGACCACGCGGACCGGGTTCCGTGAGTTCCGCTTTGATGCTGCGACCGGTTTCTGGCTCAACGGACGCAATCTGAAAATCAATGGCGTGTGCCTGCATCATGACCTGGGCTGTCTGGGAGCGGCGGTGAATGAAGACGCGATGCGCCGTCAGCTGGTGAAGTTGAAAGCGATGGGGTGCAATGCCATCCGGTGCAGTCACAATCCTCCTGCGCCCGAACTGCTGGACCTGTGCGATGAGATGGGGTTCATCGTGATGGACGAGAGCTTTGACATGTGGCGTCGTCGGAAGACCCGGAATGACTACGCCCGTTTCTTTGACGAGTGGCACGAACGGGACCTGTCGGACCTGCTCCTGCGGGACCGTAACCACCCCTCTGTCCTGATGTGGTCCATCGGAAACGAGGTACTGGAGCAGTGGAGCGGTGTCGGTGCCGATGAGCTGACGCTCGAACAGGCGAACCTCCTTCTGAACGCCGGACACGATGACTCCACGCTGGCACACGGCGAGGAACTGACTCCCAACTCACTGCTGACCCTGCACCTGGCAGGGATTGTGCGGAAGTATGACCGTACACGTCCCGTCACGGCAGGATGCAATGAACCGTCTCCCGACAATCACCTCTTCAAGAGCGGTGCACTCGACCTCATTGGTTTCAATTACCATCGGGAGTGGATCAAAGATGTTCCGCGCAATTTCCCCGGCAAACCGTTCCTGCTCACCGAGAGTGTCTCTGCCCTGCAGACACGCGGCTATTACCGGATGCCGTCGGACAGCCTGTTCATTGCTCCGGAACGTTGGGACAAGCCCTATACGGACCCGTCGATGATGTGCTCGTCCTATGACAACCAGCACGTCCCGTGGGGCTCGACCCACGAAGAGACCTGGGATATTGTCAAGCATACGCCCTATTGTGCCGGGCAATTCATCTGGACGGGCTTTGACTACCTTGGCGAGCCGACTCCTTACGGCTTCCCTGCCCGCAGCAGTTACTTTGGCATCATCGACCTGGCGGGCTTCCCCAAAGACATCTATTATATGTATCAGAGCGAATGGACCGACCGTCCCGTGTTGCACCTGTTCCCTCACTGGAACTGGACGGAAGGACAGACGGTGGACCTCTGGTGCTATTACAATGACGCCGATGAAGTGGAGCTGTTTGTCAATGGCAAGAGCCGGGGCGTACGCTCCAAAAAGGACAGCCACCAGTACCATGTAGCCTGGCGGGGCGCCTACGAGCCCGGTGAAGTGAAAGTGGTGGCGCGTAAAGGCGGACAGGAAGTGCGTTCCTCGTCCATCCGTACCGCAGGAGCACCTGCCCGCATCCGGCTTGAAGTGGACTATGAAGGCGAGACGACCGCCTTTGTCAATGCGTACGTCATGGACGAAGCCGGCAACCTCTGCCCCTGGGCGGAAGATGACTTGCGGTTCAGCGTATCCGGAGGGACTGTCATCGGTGTGGACAATGGCTCTCCGACCAGTATGGAACGTTTCAAGGCTGACCACCGCAAAGCCTTCTTCGGCAAGGCACTGGTGGTTATCCGGAAAGATAAGGATGCCGGACCAATCCGGCTGGAGGCTGTAAGTCCGATGCTTGCAGCCGGACAACTTGTAATCACGAACAATTAGCTATATGAGTACTATGAAACGATTGAAGATGATGGCAATGGCCCTGATGATGGGAGCCTCTGCCCTGGCGCAGGTCCCTGCGTATCTGGATGACTCACAACCGCTCGAAGTGAGGGTGCAGGATGCGCTGAGCCGCATGACGACACACGAGAAAATACAGCTTCTGCATGCACAGAGCAAATTCACTTCGGCAGGAGTTCCCCGTTTGGGTATCCGTCAGCTGAACATGGACGACGGACCTCACGGGGTACGTGAAGAGTTGGAATGGAACACGTGGAAGCCGGCGCGGTGGACCAATGACTCGGTGGTAGCGTTCCCGTCGCTGATGTGCCTCGCTGCCACATGGAACCCGGAGCTGTCGGCAGTCTATGGCAATGCGGTGAGCGAGGAGTTTGCCTTCCGGGGCAAGGACGTGATGTTGGGCCCCGGCGTGAACATGGCACGTACACCGCTCAACGGACGCAACTTTGAATACATGGGGGAGGACCCGTACCTGGCAGGACACATGATTGTGCCTTATATCCGGAGTGCGCAGGCAAACGGGGTCGCATGCTGCCTCAAGCATTTCGCGTTGAATAATCAGGAGATTGACCGCTTTGCCGTCAATGTTAATGTGGACGAGCGTACGCTGCATGAAATCTACCTGCCGGCATTCAAGGCTGCGGTGCAGGAAGGCGGCGTGTGGACGGTGATGCCGTCGTATCCCCTTTGGAACAGGATACATTGCTGTCAGAACGATTCGTTGCTGAACGGCATCCTGAAACGTGACTGGGGCTTTGACGGAGCAACCATCAGCGATTGGGGCGGCACGACGGACACCTGGCAGGCGGCTACCGGCGGACTGGATATCGAGATGGGAACCTTTACTGACGGGAAGGTGAAGGAGGCAGAGTTCGGTTACGACGACTATTACCTGGCGGACAAGTTCGAGAAGCTGATTGATGAAGGCAAGATACCGATGTCGGTGCTTGACGACAAGGCTACGCGAGTCCTGCGTACGATTTTCCGTACGTCGATGAATCGGCAGAAGGTCATTGGCTCACTGTGTTCCGAGGCGCACTATGATGCCTGTCTGCGGATTGGTGAGGAAGGTATCGTGTTGCTGAAAAATGCGGAGGACATGCTGCCCTTGGATTTCAATCGGTATGAGCGTATCCTGGTGGTGGGCGAGAATGCCGTGCGTTCCCTGACGAAGGGAGGCGGTTCTTCGGAACTGAAGACCCTGCACGACTGGTCTCCGCTGGAGAGCCTGCAAAAACGGTTTGGAGCAAAGATTGATTATGCCCAAGGCTACAGTTCGGGCAGAGCCATGTATGACAAGGTAGACCCGGTGGACCCGGCGTTGAGCCGTCAGCTGAAGGCAGAGGCGCTGGAGAAGGCCCGTCAGGCAGACCTCATCCTCTTCATTGGCGGCATGAACAAGAACTGCCGGCAGGATTGTGAAAACTCCGACCGGGAGAACTACCACCTGTCTTTCGGACAAGATGAGCTGATTCAGGAACTGGCAGCCATTCAGAAGAACATCATTGTATGTACCTTTGGCGGCAATGCGTTTGCTACCCCTTGGATTGACGAGGTGAAAGGATTTGTCCATGCCTGGTACCTGGGTTCCATGGCAGGAGAAGCCCTGGTCCGTGTGCTCGATGGTACGGTGAACCCCAGTGGCAAACTGCCCGTCACTTTTGCCAGACGTCTCGAAGACTATCCTTTTATGGAATATGGAGCGGAAGCCTATCCGGGCGTAAATAAGCAGGTCTACTACAAGGAAGGCATCTTCATGGGTTACCGTCACTTTGACACCCACAAGGTGAAACCGCAGTTCCCTTTCGGCTACGGATTGAGTTATACGACGTTTGAGTATGGCAAGCCACGCCTTTCCTCCAAGACCCTTTCGGATGGCAAGATTGTCCTGTCCGTGGACATTACCAATACAGGCAACCGTGCCGGGAAAGAGACGGTGCAGTTGTACATCGGACAGCGTAAACCCTCGGAAGTACGTCCTGCCAAAGAGCTGAAAGCCTTTGAGAAGGTCGAGTTGCAGCCCGGTGAGACGCGGACCGTCGAGTTCTCCATTGACCGGTCGATGCTGTCCTTCTTCTCGGCAAAGAGCCATGACTGGGTGGTAGAGCCCGGACGTTTCGATGCCTATGTCTGTGCCTCTTCTGCCGATGTACGCGGACAGGCGGACTTCCGGGTAGAGTAAGGTAACTTCCAAATCGCATCAGACTTCGGGTGTTCTGCGCTTGCAACCAGGCAGGACATCGAGTAGTCTGGTGCGATTTTGGGTTAAAGAGTCATTCGGAAAGCGAAAGACAGCGGAGAATTCAGGAGTGGCACGGACGTGAAGAAAGCGGAGGTCCTGTTCCGGCAGATGTTTTTCGGGCTGTCTTCCGAGCAAGCGTTCTTGAACGGTCTGAATGTGGATGAGCTGGGAAAAAACTTCCATTACATCTATTCGTTACTGAAGGTCTGATTCCATTTTATATTTTTAACCGCAATACTTCTGAACGGTCGTTCAGAAGTGAATGCTTTTATCTTATCTTTGTGCGCATGGAGCAAAACTCTGCGACATGGATAAGGCTCAGAAACAACAGGGTCGCATCGTTCTTTTCAAGGAAGAAAAGGATGGTGTAGCTTACGTCCGGATAGACTATTCGGACCATCCTTCTATTGTATTATTACTCTTCCAAGACGGTCAGGTAAAAATGGTGTACGTGCGGCATCCCAAACCCACAAGGGAATACACGCTACCGGAAGGCTATCTTTCGTTGGATGATTCATAGGGTGCAGCTATTAGAGATTAGGAAACACACCTGCCGGATGTCGGTTATCGAAATATCCTACACCTAGGGGTGCATTTATTAATACATTACTAACAACAATGTGATTTATATTTTAGAACAATCGCCGATGAAAACGATTATTGACTACTTGTTTTTCAGGTATTACATGGTTTGCATAAAGAGAGAAGAATTTCCCCGTTTTGGGGCAACGTGCATATTGGCTGAAATTGTCACAATGGCTTATTTGTTTGCTGTGCTGATACTGTCGTTTTTCTTAACGGGAGATTTCTTTTTGCCAAATACTTCCGGAGAAGAAAGAATTGTAATAGGAGTAATAGGCTGTTTTCTCCCTTGGCCTGTAATATACCTATATTATAGCAAAAAAAGGATTAAGGCTTTGTTGGAAAAATACCAAGACAATGTTTATAACACCAAATATTCGGACAAGACCGTATTAAGTGTCAGATATGTTGTACCGACTATTGGGCTTCTTTTAATGCTCTTTCTTTATCAGTTTTAAATATCGAGCAAGTTATGAAGTATCAATAATTTATCGGATTGAAAAATATAAATAAGTTAGTAACAACGAAAGATAGCATCTGACGATGCTCCTTTCTAACTATTAATGTTCGACTTAAAAAAGTAAATATGAAGATAATAAATTGGACATTACTTTTTCTTGCAGCGTTTTTTTGTTGCTTTGATAGCGTGAAAGCAAATCCATTGCGGCAAGATACTATACGGGATGTAACCTATCAACTTTATCCATTGGGGGTTGCCTGCCGTGACAATGACATGGCAACCATAAAACGGTTGCTGGCAGGAAAAGATGAACCTATGGCAATGGGTAACGATTTTTATGAGTTTGACATATTCTATACGGCGATTTACTTTGATAAAGAGGATGTACTGAAATATGCCCTTACCAGGTATAAGGACATTAATAACAGATTATATAGTGACGAATATGGGCTGACGCTCCTGACATATGCCTGTAAATTGTCTAATGTGAAGTTAGCCCGCATATTGCTGGAACATGGCATTGATGTAAACGGTTACCAAAGTCCATACGATACATATAAAGTATATCCGATTATGGAAGCTATTGCCAATAATAACATTGAACTGGTGAAGTTGCTTTTAGAATATCATGCAGACCTTGATGTAAAAGATAGTAACGGCAACACCCCTCTTGCTTTAGCAAGGGAAATAGGTGCAAAAGAAGTAGAAGATTTGCTTTTGCAATGGATGAAATCCTCAGGAGAATAAACTGAGCCCTCGCTTGGGAGGCTTATTGTCTGTTACAAAAAAAACCTGAGTTTGAAAAACTCAGGCTCTTATCAGCGGAGAGACAGGGATTCGAACCCCGGGTACCTCTCGGTACAACGGTTTTCAAGACCGCCGCAATCGACCACTCTGCCACCTCTCCAAACTCCTTTGCAGAAGTGCTTCCTTTCAAAAGCGTTGCAAAGGTAAGGCTTTTTTTGAATACTGCAAAGGTTTGGCGTAAAAAATGTGCAAGGAAGTGCCTTTTTCCGTCAAAAGGCTTTATCTTTGTCATCATTCATAATCTCAAATACGATGAAAACAACGTTTCAGATTCATTATCGTACGGTCTGGGGAGAAAGCCTGAAGGTCGTTCTGCCTGACAGGAACGTCGACCTGCATACGGATGACGGTTCGCTTTGGACCGGGGATGCAGAGCTTCCGAAGGGAGGCAAGCCTATACCTTATTATTATTGTGTGTTTGCCGGCGGACATTGCACACGCCGGGAGTGGCATCTGGCGCCTCATTATCTAATGCCCGGTGTAGCAAAGACCTGCCGGGTGTTTGATGACTGGCGCGACATCCCGTCGGATGCCTATTTTTTCACCTCGGCATTCGTTGCCCGTCAGGGAGAGGTTGAGGAGAAAGTCATGCTTCCCGGTGGGACAAAGCAGGTGGTCTTTCGTGCCACTTGTCCCATGTTGCCGGCTCTCGGGTGGCGGATGAAACTGGTCGGTAGTCACCGGGTGCTGGGAGCCTGGGAGGTGTGCCGTGCCGTGGAGATGCATCAGTTGGCCCCTCATCAGTGGGTGGCTGCTGTTCCGGCAGACGAACTGACCGTGCCTTTTGAGTACAAGTTCATTCTGGTCAGTCCGGAGGGTGAAGTGCATTGGGAGCAGGGCAACAATCATCAGTGGCAATATTTGCCGGGACGGGGGGAAGGCTTGGTCCTGCCTGAGTCCGAAATACCGTTCGACTTGCCGCTCCTCCGTCTGGCGGGAACGGCGATACCAGTCTTTTCACTCCGTTCGGAACAGAGCTTCGGAGTAGGGGACTTCGGCGATCTGAAACGTTTGGTCGATTGGGCGGTACTGACCCATCAGCAGGCCATCCAGATACTTCCTATCAATGACACCACCATGACTCACCGGTGGACGGACTCTTATCCTTACAAAGCCATTTCCATCTATGCGCTTCACCCGATGTTCATTGACCTGAACCAGCTGGGCAAGCTGGCGGATGACGGAAAGAATGCCGGGTTCGAGCAGTTGCGTGTCGAGCTGAATGCATTGCCCGATGTGGACTACGAACGGGTAAACCAGGCGAAGTGGGAGTACGTTCGTCTGAAGTTTGCGGAAGAGGGGGCAGCGGTCCTGAAGACAGAGGCTTACCGGAAGTTCTTTGCCGACAACGAAGACTGGTTGCGTCCCTATGCGGCATTCTGCTACCTGCGTGACAAGTTCGGGACGCCCGATTTCTCGGAATGGGGTGATTATGCCGTCTACAGTCGGAAAGCCATCGAGAAGCTGGCGGCTCCCGGCAGTGCCGCTCATGACGAGATTGCCCTCATTTACTACATGCAGTACCAGCTCCACTGCCAGTTGCTGAATGCGAGCGATTATGCACGTTCGCACGGTGTCATTCTGAAGGGCGACATTCCCATCGGAGTCAGCCGGGTCAGTGTGGAGGCATGGACGGAACCGCATTACTTCCACCTGAACGGACAGGCAGGTGCGCCGCCTGACCCTTTCTCGGTGAACGGACAGAACTGGGGACTCCCCACGCATGACTGGGAGCGGATGGCACAGGACGGCTATCGTTGGTGGGTGCGCCGGTTTAGCAAGATGGCGGAATACTTCACGGCATACCGCATCGACCACGTCCTGGGATTCTTCCGTATCTGGGAAATTCCTTCGCATGCCGTGCACGGGCTCTTGGGACACTTCGTCCCGGCACTCCCGCTTTCGCCGCAGGAGATTGAGAGCTTCGGACTGCCTTTCTGTGAAGACTTCTATACGAAGCCTTACATCGACGACGAGCTGCTGAACCGGACGTTCGGCAATGATGCCGTCATCGTGAAGGAAGAGTTTGTCCATCCCAGCTGGGACGGGCGGTATGAGCTGTATCCCGAGTATGCCACCCAACGTCAGGTAGAGGCACATTTTGCCGGGAAGGAGGATGCCCGCAGCCTGCGTCTGCGTGACGGACTGTACGCCCTGATCAGCAACGTGCTTTTCATTCGCGACACGTACCAGCCGAACCGTTTCCATCCGCGTATCCAGGCACAGGACGACTATTTCTACAGCCGTCTCAACCGCTATGAGAAGGGAGCCTTTGCACGGCTGCACCATCATTTCTACTACGAACGTCACAACGACTTCTGGTATCACGAGGCGATGAAGAAGCTGCCGCTGCTGACACAGTGCACCCCGATGCTTTCCTGTGCGGAGGACTTGGGAATGATTCCGGCATGTGTGCCCTGGGTGATGGAGCAGCTGCGCATCTTGAGCCTGGAGATTGAACGGATGCCGAAGACTCCCGGCTTGGCCTTTGCCGATGTGCCGCATTATCCCTACAGCTCCGTCTGCACGGTGTCGACCCATGACATGACAACCTTACGGGGGTGGTGGCGTGAGACGCCCGCCCTGACGGATGACTATTGGCACTGGGTGCTGCAACGTCAGGGCTCTGCCCCGTCGGATGTGGATGGAGCGACGTGCGAGGCTATCCTGAGACGTCAGCTGGCTTCCCCGTCGATGCTGTGCATCCTGAGCTGGCAGGACTGGATGTCGACCGACGAACAGTTGCGCTGTCCGGATGTGGAGCGCGAACGTATCAATGTACCTGCCAACCCGCTCAACTACTGGCACTACCGCATGCACCTGACGCTGGAAGAGCTGATGCAGGCTGATGAGCTGAATGCACGCATCCGTCGGATGATCGACGAGTCGGGCAGAAGCTGCTGACGTGGAATGGGTCTGAAGAGAGAGGACTACAGACAGGAGACGCCGGTAACACGCTTCCCTTAGCAAAGGCAATCGGGGCGTGTTACCGGCGTCTTGTTGTATCCGGACGGTGCGTGTGGCAGTGGGTTACTTCAGTCCCAGTTCGTAGAGGCAGGCTTCCGTTTCCTGGTCGCTGCCCATGTGCTTGCCCAGGTCATCGGAGAGCTTGACACACTCTTTCCACGGCTGGTTGACATTCATCTTGCAGCGGGCGAGCTTCATCACGATGTTGGAAGGCTTGTAGCCCGTGTCGTTGGTGAGGTTGGTGCCGATGCCGAACGAGCAGCGTATCTTGCCGCGGCAGTAGTCCTGTATCTGGAGTGCCTTGTCAAAGTCGAGGGCGTTGCTGAAGATGATGGTCTTGGTCGTCGGGTCGACTCCCAGTTCGCGGTAGCGGGCAATGAGGCGGTCGGTGAAGAGGAATTCGTCACCGGAATCGCAGCGGACGCCGTCGAAGAGCTTGGCCTGCTTGCGGCTGATGTTGCTCAGGAAGATGTCTGACGTATAGGTGTCCGACAGGGCAGTGCCCAGGTCGCCGTCGTAGACATTGACCCAGTTCTCGAGTGCCATGTAGTTGGCATGTTTGTAGCCGAACTGTGCGCCGTGGAACATGAACCATTCGTGGGGATGCGTCCCCAGCGGTTTCATGTTGTACTTCATGGCGAAGTAGCAGTTGGAGGTTCCGGCGCAGTAGTGCGCATTTTCGTTGAGGTAGCTGATGACGGCGTCCTGCACGTTGAAGGAGAAGCGACGCCGTGTCCCGAATTCCGAGAAGGTGAGTTTGTGCTCGTCCGAGAGTTGTACCTTTTCTGCCAGTTTGGAGCAGATTTGTTCCATGTTGGCTACGTTGCCGAAGAACCGGTTGCGCAGTTCGGAGATGATGGCGAGCAGAGGGACTTCATAGAGGGTTACCTTATACATGAAGTCGCTTACCTCCACGTGAAGGTGATGTTGCTCGTCCCGTTCAATGCGGATTTTCTCCGGGTCGAAGTGGAACGACGAAAGCCATTCCCAGTAGAACGGGGGAAGGAAACGGCAGGCGCCCGACATGAACCGGATTTCTCTGGTAGTGAGACGGAGGCTGCTCATGGCTTTCACTTCTTCCTTCAGGGCTTCGACGAATGCGTCGGGATATTCCGTTTCATCCCGGTCCTTGAACGTGAAGGTTCCCATGGCGTACGGGAACAATTTGATATAAGCGTACGAGGTCGTAAACTTATACAGGTCGGTATCTAGTATACTCTTGATAATCATAGTCAGCGTGTTTGACAAATAGGATGTATGCGGACAAAATTACTGTTTGTTTTTCAAATGCTGACTGAAATGCGGGGCTTTTTCTGTTTTTCCGGCTGTTTTTGTCCGTGAAAGAAGACGGGAGACATCCGGGTACGGCTGGGAACGGGGGATTCTCCGTCCTGTCTGTACGCGGGTGTCTCCCGGTTTTATGTTCAGCAGTTGTTGCGCTGACGGTAGGCAATCAGGTCGGCAATCGAGATGACTTTCAGGCCGAAGCGTCCGGCAATCTCCAGCAGCTGGGGTAGACGTGCCATGGTCCCGTCGGCGTTCATGACTTCAATCAGGGCTCCGGCAGGACGCAGACCGGCAAGGCGTGCTAGGTCGATGGCGGCTTCGGTGTGTCCGTCACGTCCCAACACGCCCCGTTCGTTGGCATAGAGAGGGCAGATGTGTCCGGGACGTCCGAAATCGTCCGCCTGAAAGGCAGGGTCGCTCAGGGCGCGGATGGTGGCTGCACGGTCGTGGGCAGAGACACCGGTCGTGCAGTCGTGTCCCAGCAAATCGGCGGTGACGGTAAACGGGGTACCCAGCAGCGAGGTGTTCCGTTGTGTCATGGGTTCCAGCTCCAGTTTGCGGCAACGTTCCTGGGTCAGAGGGGCGCAGAGCACACCACGTCCCTGGGTGATCATGAAGTTGACGATTTCCGGTGTCACCTTCTCGGCTGCCACGATGAAGTCGCCTTCGTTCTCGCGGTCCTCGTCATCGACCACTATGATTACTTTTCCGGCCTTGATTTCCTCAATGCCTTCTTCAATTGTGCTTAGTCCAGTTTGTTTGTTCATCATCATTAAAAATAGAGTTCGGCACAAAGATACGCAGTTTTCCATGATATCCGCGAAGAAACGGACCGGCTTAGCATAATTATGTACAATAAATGTTACCGTACGGTGCAGGGCGGTCCGTCCTTCGTCTGTCGGGATGACAAGAGGTTGTCGGTAAATCGGAAAGTGACGGATTGAAATGAAAGTTCGATTAAATGCTTTCTGTTTGTCTTTAATAGATGTTTATTTTGTAGCGAATGTAAGAAGGTGCGCTTCGAACGGAATAAAAAGGGACTATCTGTATGACTTTCGGGAGAGGATACCTACTTTTGTAACCAAACGCAAGGAAACTGATGGACTTTGCTTGCATATTGATGGATATGCCGGGGAAAGGATGACATCAGTGAATGTTTAACTCGAAAGAATGCAGACGTTATGAAAGTCAGATTTACGAAAATGCATGGCGCAGGAAACGACTATATCTATGTCAACACGATGAACTATCCGGTCGATGAACCCGGCAAATGGGCGGTGGAGTGGAGCCGTTTTCACACGGGCATCGGCAGCGACGGACTGGTGCTGATAGGCTCGTCGGAGAAAGGCGATTTCAGCATGCGCATCTTCAATGCCGACGGTTCGGAGGCGAAGATGTGTGGCAATGCCAGCCGTTGCATCGGCAAATACGTGTATGAAGCAGGATTGACGGCAAAGAGGGACATTGCACTCGATACGCTTTCCGGCATCCGTCGGCTCCACCTGGATGTCGATGCGGACAACCGTGTGAACCGGGTCACGGTGGACATGGGAGTACCTTCGGACATCCATCCGCTGACACTCGGTTGTGAGGCGCCGGCACACACGGGCATTGCCGTGTCGATGGGTAATCCGCATCTGGTGCTGTTTGTCGACAGGGTGATGGAGATTGATTTGGCAGCCGTGGGACCGCGGCTGGAACACCATCCGCATTTCCCCGACCGGGTGAATGTGGAGTTTGCACAGGTCATCGACGCACGACACATCCGGATGCGTGTCTGGGAACGTGGTTCCGGAGTGACCCAGGCCTGTGGCACCGGTGCTTGTGCCACGGCAGCTGCCGCCATCGCCTCGGGCTTGTG
>ERZ780212.651-NODE-651-length-33383-cov-7.571591_pt1 | contig 33383 bp, 20 predicted proteins | sample MGYA00511364_ERZ780212 | MGnify/ENA primary metagenome ERZ780212 (study PRJEB29588, sample SAMEA2147991) | human gut metagenome | biome: human gut; feature: human-associated habitat; material: faeces | place: Denmark | collected 2008/2010 ... | reverse complement strand
ATACTCCACTGCTTGTGCGGGCCCCCGTCAATTCCTTTGAGTTTCAACCTTGCGGTCGTACTCCCCAGGTGGATTACTTATTGTGTTAACTGCGGCACTGAAGGGGTCAATCCTCCAACACCTAGTAATCATCGTTTACGGTGTGGACTACCAGGGTATCTAATCCTGTTTGCTACCCACACTTTCGAGCCTCAGCGTCAGTTGGTGCCCAGTAGGCCGCCTTCGCCACTGGTGTTCCTCCCGATATCTACGCATTCCACCGCTACACCGGGAATTCCGCCTACCTCTGCACTACTCAAGAAAAACAGTTTTGAAAGCAGTTCATGGGTTGAGCCCATGGATTTCACTTCCAACTTGTCTTCCCGCCTGCGCTCCCTTTACACCCAGTAATTCCGGACAACGCTTGTGACCTACGTTTTACCGCGGCTGCTGGCACGTAGTTAGCCGTCACTTCCTTGTTGAGTACCGTCATTATCTTCCTCAACAACAGGAGTTTACAATCCGAAGACCTTCTTCCTCCACGCGGCGTCGCTGCATCAGGGTTTCCCCCATTGTGCAATATTCCCCACTGCTGCCTCCCGTAGGAGTTTGGGCCGTGTCTCAGTCCCAATGTGGCCGGTCACCCTCTCAGGTCGGCTATGGATCGTCGCCTTGGTGGGCCGTTACCTCACCAACTAGCTAATCCAACGCGGGTCCATCTTATACCACCGGAGTTTTTCACACTGCATCATGCGATGCTGTGCGCTTATGCGGTATTAGCAGCCGTTTCCAACTGTTATCCCCCTGTACAAGGCAGGTTACCCACGCGTTACTCACCCGTCCGCCACTCAGTCACAAAATAATCAGTCCCGAAGGAAATCAAATAAAGTGCTTCGTTCGACTTGCATGTGTTAAGCACGCCGCCAGCGTTCATCCTGAGCCAGGATCAAACTCTCATGTTAAAAAGTTGATCTCAGTCAAGTTAAACTTGGCTAATTCGTTCATTCAGATAATTCTGAATTTACTGTTTTAAAGGTCTTCAATTTTCATTGAAGCGTTCTGATTGATTCTCAAAATCTTTCAAGGTTTCTCACTGTTCAGTTATCAATGTTCTTTGTTTTGCTCTCTTGCGACAGCTTGATTATTTTATCAAATCGCTGTTCGTTTGTCAAGCACTTTTTTATTTTTTTGAACTCTGTTTTAAGTTCTCTGTCTTGCGACAGCTTGTTTATTCTATCAAAATGTTTTTCATTTGTCAAGAACTTTTTTCACGACTTTTTTAATCAGCTTATTTCAAAGCAATATTTATAAAGTCATGTCTGTAAATTGTAACTCACAAGCTCTACAACTCAATGTGTCCCGCGAGTCAGCTTTGATATAATATCATCCTGGCACACATATGTCAACGGATTTTCTGCAATTAATTAAAGTAGTAAAACTATCTTAAAAAACACAAATTTTCTAAATTGTCTGTTTATTATATACAATTCTCACAATTACTATCTGACAGCCTCTATCGCTTCCTTGATATTTGCCACACCGACAATCTCAATTCCATTAATATGCGACACTCCTGCAAGACACACTTTGGGAACAATACACTTTTTAAAGCCAAGCTTCTTTGCCTCAGCCACACGCTGCTCGGACATGGTAACTCCGCGTACCTCTCCGCTTAAGCCCACCTCTCCAAAGCATATGGTATCCTCACGCACTATAATATCCTTTTTGCTTGATGCGATTGCAAGCACTATCCCAAGGTCTATCGCCGGTTCATTCATCCTTATACCGCCTGCTATATTCACATAAGCGTCACAGTCTGACAGTGACAGGTTGGCTCTTTTTTCAAGGACCGCCATGAGTAGATTTACTTTATTATAATCTGTACCATTTGCTGTACGCCTTGGATTATTAAAAAAGCTGTGACATACAAGAGCCTGTATCTCGAGAAGTATCGGACGGCTTCCCTCTATGGAACATGTGACAATTGATCCTGATGCTCCCTCGGGCTTACCGCTAAGCATATACTCCGACGGATTTTCCACCTCAACAAGTCCCTCCGCCTTCATTTCAAATACGCCTATCTCATTGGTCGAACCAAATCTGTTCTTAACACCTCTAAGTATCCTGTACGACTCATACCTGTCACCCTCAAAATAAAGCACAGTATCAACCATATGCTCCAACGTCCTCGGCCCCGCAACCGCACCATCCTTTGTCACATGCCCTACTATAAAAACAGAAATACCCAGAGTCTTTGCAAGCTGCATAAGCACTCCGGTTGTCTCCCTGACCTGTGAGACACTGCCCGGTGCCGACGCTATCTCCTCATTGTACATAGTCTGGATGGAATCTATTACAACAACCTCCGGTTTTTTTCGTTGAATCACGTCCTTTGCTATATCAAGACTTGTCTCACATAAAAGCTCCAGTGAATCCGTAAAATCACCAAGTCTGTCGGCACGCATCTTTATCTGATGCAGGGATTCCTCACCTGACACATAAAGTAATGGCACCTTTTTTTGTGAAAGTTCCCTGCATACCTGAAGTAGAAGCGTGGATTTTCCTATACCCGGATCTCCTCCCACAAGCACAAGCGACCCCCTCACAATTCCTCCACCAAGCACTCTGTCAAACTCGGCTATACCTGTCACTATACGCTCCTCTTTCTCGCTTTTTACTGCCGAAAGAGGCAGAACCTGTGCCGCCTTTGATTCTTTTTTTACTTTTCCCGACGAACTTATCGACTTTTTATCTACGGTTTCCTCTACAAATGTATTCCATTCCTTACAGGCCGGGCACTGTCCCATCCATTTTGCCGATTCATAACCACATTCCTGGCAGAAAAATACAGAGGTCTTTCCTTTTGCCATATTGTTCTCCTTTATAAAATACAAAAAGCCCGGCTTTCACCGGGCTAAAAATATGCTCTATTTTCTTGATACTTTGATATCGACTGAATCAACACCCTCAAGCTCTACGCTTAAGCTGAGCTTGCCGCCGAGATTTGTCTTCATAGTACCTGCAACAGCTCCAGCTATATCAATTTCGTACTCTGTCTCCTCTTCAAGGCCAAGAGTAATCTGAGCATCCTCAGGTCCCTCCACAGTAAATGTCACTGTATCAGCAGTCTCCTCGAAATCCATAACCGCTGTTCCCGGAACAGACTCGTATACAAAGAGTCCGTTTCTTTCGAGCTTTGTAATCTCCTTAAAGGTCTTTACCTTGTAGATATCTCCATCCTTCTCAAAATTGTCAAGCTTTGCCTTTGCAGCCAATGTATAATCTCCGAAGCTGAGCTTTCCGTTTTCCTCAGTACGGATTAATTCACTTATTACAGCCATTTTTATCCTCCCGTAGCTATATTGATATATTAATTATAAATCCAATTCTACTCAACAGTCAATGAAATTTGTTTGTTTTTCGTAGAAATTATTACCTTATTGCCGCGCTTAATTTTGCCGGTAATAATATCCTCTGACATACGGTCTTCAATCTCCTCCTGAAGTTTTCGTTTAAGAGGTCTTGCGCCATATTTTCTGTCATAGGCTTTGTCCACGATAAAGGATTTTGCACTGTCGCGCACTGTGAGCTCTATATCAAGCTGTTCTTTACAGCGTTTCTTAAGCTCCTTTACAAGAAGTGTCACTATATGCTTCATGTCATCCTTGTTGAGAGCTCTAAATACAATAGTCTCGTCGATTCGGTTCAAAAACTCAGGTTTAAATATACGACGGACCTCCTCCATGACACTGTTCTTCATACGCTCGTGATCCTGCTTTTCATCCTCACCAGAGCCAAAGCCAAGGCGCTTTGGTTCTATAATAGAAGAAGCTCCTGCATTTGATGTCATGATGATTATTGTATTCTTGAAATCAACCGTGCGCCCCTGTGAATCAGTGATTCTACCATCATCAAGCACCTGTAAAAGTATATTGAACACATCAGGATGTGCTTTTTCTATCTCATCAAACAGTATAACAGAAAAAGGATTGCGTCTGACCTTCTCTGAGAGCTGTCCGCCCTCCTCATGGCCCACATATCCCGGTGGTGAACCAATCATCTTTGAAACACTATGCTTTTCCATGTACTCTGACATGTCAACACGTATCATGGCATCTTCTTTGCCAAAGACAGCCTCAGCAAGCGCCTTTGACACCTCCGTCTTACCTACTCCTGTCGGTCCCAAAAACAGGAATGAGCCAATCGGCTTCTTAGGATCCTTTAAACCAACACGGCCTCGTCTGACTGCCTTTGCGACAGCAGAAACAGCTTCCTCCTGTCCTATTACACGCTTGTGAAGTATCTGTTCAAGCTTTGCAAGTCGTCCTGCCTCTGACTCTGTAAGCTTATTTACAGGTATTTTGGTCCATCCCGATACTACATCCGCTATCTCATTTTCGCCGACTACAGGCTGGTTTTTGGCTCCTGTGCGACGATTCTTTCTGATAAGCTTCTGCTGTTTATTTTCAAGTACTTCCTTTTCTGACATAAGCGCGCCGGCAACTGCGAGATCTCCTTTCGATAAAGCATTTTCCACCTGGTTCTGCTTATCTGTTATCTCTTTTTTCAGAGCAAGCAGCTCTTCAGATGATGTCAGATTCTTAAGCCTTATCCTGGCTGCCGCTTCATCCATCAGGTCTATCGCCTTATCAGGTAAAAATCTGTCATTTATATATCGTGCAGAAAGGCTTACTGCCGCTTTCACACCCTCATCTGTTATGATGACACCATGATGCTTTTCATAGATTCCCTTTAATCCTGTGAGTATCTCTATTGTCTCATCCGCACCCGGCTCCTCAACCATCACCGGCTGGAAACGGCGCTCAAGCGCAGCATCCTTTTCCACGTATTTGCGGTACTCTTCTATGGTAGTGGCGCCGATTACCTGTACCTCGCCTCTGGCAAGCGCAGGCTTTAATATGTTAGATGCATCTAACGAGCCTTCTGCTCCTCCTGCACCTATTATAGTGTGAAGCTCATCAATGAAAAGCAGTACATTTTTGGCATTTGAAACCTCGCTTATCACCTTCTTGATACGCTCCTCAAACTCACCACGATACTTTGATTTGGCTACAAGCCCGGACATATCAAGGGAAACCAGTCTCTTTCCCAAAAGAATATCCGGAACATTGCCACTGACTATATCCTGCGCAAGTCCTTCTACTATAGCGGTCTTGCCCACTCCCGGCTCTCCAATCAGACATGGATTGTTTTTGCCACGGCGGCAAAGTATCTGGATAACGCGCTCCATCTCCTTTTTTCTGCCTATAACAGGGTCAAGAAGCTCTGCCTCTGCCATATCTGTCAAATCTCTGGAATACTGATCTAATACAGGAGTCGCAGAATTGTATGATGTATTGTAGCTTTTCATCAGATCCCTGTATGCAGACGGATCCTCCCCCATCGCACCAAGAATATCTATAAACATCTTCTGACTGTTAACACCCATGGTGTTTAAAAGTCTTGCAGCTGCACAGTCTCCCTGCAGTACTATAGCCATCAGCAAGTGTTCTGTACCTATCTCATTGCACTCAAATCTATCGGCTTCCTCCGATGCACGCTCCAATACTCTCTGTGTCCTTGGTGAATAGCCATCCCTGTCCATCACTTCGATGTTATCCCCCGGTGAAATCAGGTCTTCAATCATCGAAATAAGCTTATCATATTCCACATTGCAGGCTGTTAGAATCTCAGCTGCCACACCGGTGCCCTCTTTTATAAGGCCAGCCAGTATGTGCTCTGTTCCAACATAGCTGTAATTCATTTTCTTTGATATACGTGCAGCCAAATCTATTGCTTTTTTAGCCTTACTTGTATATGGTTTCAAGTCATATCCTCCAGTCATATTCACTAATTTAAGTCGATGAACTGCAAATCATCATCCTCGCTGTCATCTTCATTATCATCCTTTGCACTGCTGTCTATAGTCTCAGACGGCTTATTTCCATCATTGACAAAGCCATCAAGTGCCATTTGAAGCTGATTCTTTAAAGCATCCTCATCAGCATCGTTTTCTGTGTCAGAAACGTTTTCCTGCCTTGAATCGTCTTTTAAATCAAACTCAGAGTTTTCATTCTCAACAGCTTTCTTAGAATCAGGTGTAATTTCTACGGTTCTTCCGACATAGGATGCATTTGATATATTTTCATCCGTAGCCATCTTTTGCTCATCTGCAACATCTTCCGCTGTTTCTTCTGCGACTTCATCTGCCGGCTCTTCTACAGCTTCATCTGCTGTTTCTTCTGCGGCTTCACCTGCCGACTCTTCTGCAGCTTCTCCTGCCACTTCATCCACCGACTCTTCTGCAGCTTCTTCTGCCACTTCATCTAACGGCTCTTCTGTAACCTCTTCTTCCAGCTCATCTGCTATCTCGTCCGCAGTTTCATCAGTTGTTTCTTCCAAAGCTTCATTTGATACATCTTCTGCTGCATCATCTACATCATCATCGTCATCATGATAGTCCATTGCCTTATATTTTCTGTTTTTCACAGCTGATACAATAAGCAACAGTAACAGAATAATGATAATAAGAACCAGTATTGCAGCTAAAACAAGATATTTATTGGCAATTCCCGGGACAAGCTCGCTCTTTGTTGTATCGTTTTCCTCCTGTGCCACTGTAGGTGTACCAAGCTCGGTTCTCATATATGTGCCATCTACGCTATCATATGTGTACCAGCCACTCTCACCATTGTCATTCATGGCGTATACGAGGTAAAAATCCTTTGTCTGATCATCTTTTTTTTCGGCTTTGGTCTGGTAGGCAGTTGCCACACCCTTGCCCTCTATGGAGAGCGAAACCTCATTATATCCCTCAGGCACATCATCCACCTTAGGCAGTAAAACCACGATAAAATGTGACTCGGAATTGATACGGACATACTCATACGCTGCATTTTGGGCAGCATCATATACAAAAAGCCCATTGCCGCTTTCTGACTGTAAATACACAAGCGTGATATCACCAAATGTGCCATGAAGGGTATTGTATTCAAGGCCTTCAATCACTGTCTTTGAGTGCTCAAAGCCTTCAGGAACAACATCCTCCGGAATGTCATTTACCATAGTCCACTCTGTGCCATTTATATCGAACTTCTTCCAGTTATCCTGCTTATCTGCATTCTCCGGATCATCCTCGGCTCTTCTGGTAACAACTATATTGTATGTGCTTGTGCTGCCATCCTCAGCTGTCACAACGACGCTGACCGTATTCTCTCCAACCTCAAGTGAATCATTGCCTGTAACGGATGTCACACTCGCCTTGGAATCAGCCGGATTTGCTGTAACCGCAAGGCTTGAACAGCTGTAATCTACTGTAGCTGTATAATCCTTTGTCGCAGCAGAAAACTCAGGGGAAAGCGTACCTGCTGAGATAACAAGCGAACCAAGAGATGCGTTTGAGGATTTCTTTTCCTCTTTGTTTTCATTATCTTTATTTGCATTGTTGTCATTGCCGGTATTGCTGCCGGAATTGTCCTTGTTATCCTTGTTGCTGTTTGAATCATTGTTTGATGAAGCACTTGTTACCGTCACCTTCGTGCTGGCACCGGTAATTGTACCTCCGGCATCGTTGCCCTCTGCATCTCCTACAACTGTACAATATGCCTTTATAGTGCAGCTTCCTGCAGCCTTCGCCGTAAACGAAAATGACCGCGATGTCGGGTATTCCGGTCCCGCTGCATCACCAATATTTGCCACACCATCTCCACCGTTACTCAGTACTCCCTCGTCGGAGCTTGAGATAACTACAGTGCCAAAATATCCTGACGGCATAGAAACCGTCACCTTGACTGTTTTTCCAACAGCTACAGAGCTTGAGCTGACACTTAATCCAAGTCCCTGCGCATATACATGCTCGGCAGGTGTGAAAACAAGCATCACCGCCATAACAAGTGATAATATACATCCAAATAATTTCTTCATATTTTTCCTCACATTTCTAATTCTGCGATATCTTCGATTTGCCCAGTATGTGTCTGTTCATGATTATCATATCAAGGGCATTTCCTCCATCGCCCTTTCTGTTAGCATCAGCTGCCTCCAGATAAGAACCTGTGAGTGTTCCCTTTCCTAAAATATGTCTGTTGAGCTTAATCATATCAAGTGCATTTACAGCACCGTCACCATTGATATCTCCATATACAACAATATCATATGTCTTTTTCAGTTTACCCGAAGCATCATAAACAGCCACCTTATTGCCTGTTGCAATCTTTCCGCTGTTTTCTGAGCCTGAGCTTGTCAAAAGCTTTACAGTACCTGATGCTGATACTGCTATATTCTTCACAAAATCAGCTGCACCGGTTCCGGGCTCAATGCCTGTAATATAAGTACCTATACTGTATTTACCTGATGTTATGTTTACATCTGTATTATTTTGGTTATTATTGTTCTGATTATTATTACCACCTGTATTATTTGCAGATGCCGCCTGCCTGTTTATATTGATAGTGTATGTTCTTGTATCACCGCTTTGCGACTTGCATTTTACCTTAATTGTATTATTTCCGACAGCAAGCGAATAGCTTCCTGTGCCTGAAACACCACTGTTTCCTGAAACTGCATCTGCCGAAACAGTCACTGAGCTTATAGCATTTGAAACAACTGCTGAATAGCTTGTTGTCGCTCCATTGAAGGTCGGTGTGAGTGTTACACCGCTTATCGCAAGCGACTGCAGATAGTTATTGGTATCGCCAGCTTTATCGAAGCCCACTGCTGACGATGGCATATTATTGTATACAGGTATTTTAAATACAAAAGCCTGATTCTTGTCTGAATATCCTTTAGCCAGACTCTGTCCCTCAGTAAGAGCCGCTGTGGCATTGCCCATGTACTGATGGAAATACAGCGAGCTTGTATTTACTACATTAAACTTCTCAAAATACAGTGTATTTTGACCCTTATTTATATAATTGCTACCCACCTTTACAGCTCCGCCGCTTATGGACTTTACTCTTGTATTCCAGCCCTGCTTCTTGGCAAAAGACAGACCATTTTTATAAATCTTATCCTTCGTGTTTCCGGTTGCACTAAAATTAAAATAATTATAATATCCTTCGTATCCGGAATATGTACCCGAAATAAGAGGGCTCGTTCCCTTTTGTCCCTGCTCCTGCTTTATACGCGATGCTATATGGTATGCACTTACTCCACTGCTCTTTGCCACATCCATGAATGTGCTTGCATAATTGATTTTCTCGCCATTGTTGGAATAGGTCTTTGTTCCCTCCATAAATGTGCCTTTTACTATGGACTTGACACCTTCAAGTGCCTCATTCGGACTGTATGCCAGACTCTGAAACTGAAAAATATTGGTCTCATCAAGAAAATTCCTTGGATCCATGAGATAAGCAATATAGGCACTGCTTGCTGACACCCATCCCGGTTCGTACTCAACCCACGTATTTGTTGACCAGTTATATGCTCCGGCAGCTGTGGATTTCTTGGCATTGTCTGCTGATTTGGATACCAGATTAAGTCCGTTTACACTCTCATTTTCAATCACCGTATCCCAATTCAAACCTGTATTTACAGCTTCAAATGTCCAGCTTGGATACTTATTGTGAAGAGCTGTAAGGTTTGGAATATAGCTGTCAGGAAAGCCTGCATTCTTCATAGCCGTGACAAAATCGGTATTGTCTCCGCTATTATTGTATGTCACCTTTATGTATGTACTGATAGTCCAGCCCGTAAATGCCTTGCCGTTTAAAGTACCCCTGACATTGTACCAGACCACACCGTTTACCCTGGTCTCTCCAATTATGTCAACCTGATGGTTCCAGTTGAGTGAGACAACCTTGGTAGTACCGGATGTGCCTGCTGCATTACGGACATACACATTGCCGCCGGTAATCGTACCTGTAGCATATGCTCCCGATGCGGTTGCAAGGGCAAGCTGCTCCTCATTATTCTGCTGTATGGCATCCGCATTGCCGGTGTCTGCCGAAGCATCCCCTGTCTGCGCATTGTCTGATGCAGCTGTGCCGGTACCTGCTGATACAAAATCAGACCTTATATAGCTGACACACTCCTCGTTATTTGCTGCCAGATTGTACTTCGCCTTGTACCACACCTTGCCGTCTGCACCTGTAGTCTGCTCAAGAATAGTAATATCCTTGCCGTTTGAAAGCTTGTGCTCCAGCTCATACTCTGTGCCCGGTCCGCTTCTCGCCGCTACCCAGTATCTCTCATCACACACAACCTTAGCCGCCTGATCCGCATAGACTGCCATGCTGCTGTATGGTGCCAGGTCACATGCAGCTAATGACAATGTAACGACAGAGGCTGCCAGAAATTTATTTATCTTTATCATCAAATCCCATCTTTCTTATGTGCATTGTTTACATTAATCCATTATCCATTTAATTATAATAGAATATGACCTTTGTATCAATGTATTCGGCAGAAATTTATTATTTTTTTATTAATGATAAAAAAACTCCCTTCAACGTACAGCTCATGCTTACGTTTCAGGGAGTTGCCTGATTCATATTCTGCTTATTCTTACTGTCTCCTGTAGCTTTTTCTAGCTGAACAGGGATTTTATCTTATCCCATAAATCCATGAAAAAGTTACCAAGCTTTTCCCAGAAGCCCGGGTCATTTATCTTATCGCCAAGCTTTGATGCCCAGTCCTGTGCCTGGTTGATGACTGAATCCCAGTCGATATTGGCATCCTTAAGCTTCATAAGAAGCGATGTCAGCTTTGCAATATCATCATCAGAAAGCTTCAGGTCGTAATCCTTTGCAGCCTCCTTTATCGCATCCTTTATCTGGCTCTCATCCTTGAGCCTTCCATCGGCCAGCTGCTTCTTTAGGTCTGCAATCATTGCCTCGATATCCTGCGAATCGCCGTCAATGCTCTTGTTGAGCTCTCCTGTTGTGACAAGCTCATCCATCGCTGCGTCTGTCACCTTGTCGTCAAGCTTCTTGCCTGTCATCTCCTCGTATGCCTTTAGTGTGCCTACAAGTGCTGCCGTTCCTGAAATAGGGAAAGGTCCTGCGACTATGATTTTAGCATCAGCTATGCCTGCTGTGGCAAGCGCATTCTTGTACATTCCTACCGTACAGTAATTGATATTGTGCGTGGAAACACTAAGACCCGCGCCCTTTTTATCCTCTGTAATGAGTACTGAGGAAAGTGACCTTGTGCCAATCTCGCTCTTGCTGATGTATGAATCGAGGTACTTGTGCTCCTCATCATTATTTACATAGACCACATCGTAATTGTCCAGATCAGTGAGCTCGATTCCCATAAATCCAAGCACTGTCGCTCTCTGATCCGGTGTAAGGTCTGCTCCAAGACTTAAGTATGGCTTATCATTATTGCTGATGGTCACCTTGTCGTTTGCCTCACTGCCGGCTGTCGTTGTGCTGTCTGCAGTACTGTCTGTGTTACTCTTATCAGCTGCGTCACTGCCTGATACATCAACGCTTGAAACTGTATCAGTCTGCGTAGCTGTCTCTGTTGCAAATACTGCCGGATTCATTGTAAACAATGTCACCGCAGCAAGCACGCTACATACAATACTCTTTGCTTTTTTCTTTATTAATCTAATCATTTTTCCTCCAATCTACTGCTCTATATCATACGAAATTGTAAAGTTGCTTCCGTCGAAGCTGACATCTGCCATGCTTCCGCATACCACAGGCATCATCGGTGACATATGACCTATATCCAGATCCATGATGATTGGCACATTAAACTCTCTAAGCAGTGATGAAAGCGCCTGTCTGTGGTCTATGCCAAACATTTCCTCTCCGAAGTGCGCCGGGCGTCCGATAAGAAAGCCCTTTACATTTGAAAACCATCCTGCATTTTTCATCTGCCACATAGCCCTTCTCATGCCCATCACATTAAGGTCACAAGCCTCAAGGAACCATATGATACCATCATCACTGTAGCGCTCATTAAATTTCCTTACATGGTCAAACGATGTGCCAAGCAGATTGATAAGACAATCCATGCAGCCACCAAGCAGCCTGCCTCTCATGGTAAGCCTGCTTTCCTTTGCCACCGTGGGAATAGAGCTGATACACGACTTTTCAGTCAGGTTGTAGCCCACAAACGGAGCATTCTCATCCTTTATCGATTCCTTCTCCCACATAGGGTAATTGGTAAATGAAAGCTTCCTGCCACAAAGCAGATTAAATGCATCGGTAAGTGACTCATGCCACACCTCCATGCCAAAGCTGCCCGCACACGGTCCGTAAATACCTGCTGTATCTGCAATAGTAGCCTCCAAAAATGTGAAATTCGTGTTGTCGGAATAGCCCATGTACCATTTCGGCTTTGATTGCTTCACGCGCTCAAAATCAATATAAGGCACTACCTCACACATCAGCTCGCCACCACCACAGGATATAAGCACATCACTATCAGCAGAAGCATAGCTCTCGTTCAGCTCTTCTGCGCACTTCTTAGGTGTATTGCTGATGCCTATGCCACTGTCGCACCTGCAGTTAGGTCCCTCTATCGTCTTATAACCCATGCTGTGAAACCTTTTAATGGCATTGTCAAAGGCACTCCTGTACGGCTCTGTTGTACAGCCCATCGAAGGCGCCACAAAGCCTATTGTTCCTCTATCCTTTAGAAATTCAGGGTATCTCATGTTTCTATCATCCTATCACTATTATTTACATATCTAAGCTTCTGTCTGAAGTAAAATATGTAGGATTTTATCATTTCTGTCAAGGTCATTTTACTGTCATAATTAAATGTCGTCGTGTACTGCACATGCTGTCTGTTGCACCAGTTGTATATATCATGCAGACTTATCGAATCAACATTCTTCATATTGTTCATAAACACCTTAACCTTTGAAAGCTCATCCTCACTGTCAATGTATAGATGAAAGATAGTATTCGGACATTCAATTATTATCTGCTGTTCTCCTATATTTTTCATCACTGTATCCTCTATTGAATGATGTATCCTGTGTGATTAAAAACATTATCGTCTGTCACACCGGGATGTGAGTAATAACAAAATATCGTAACTGTTCAGTACCTTCACAGCTAAAAAATATCACATAACCATAGTACTACACCGGCGTCACAAAATCCAGTCATTTTTGCCTGCCAATTCTTACTATTTTATTAAGAAAAACGGTAAATATTATACTCCCTCACAGTCAAATGCCGGAATGAAGCTGTCCTTTGCCACGTCACCCTCCTGTATAAATGCATTCGTGATTCCTATTTCGAGGGAATAGTCAACAAGCCTTTCATACTCTCTCCTTGTCACTGTGCGGTTTATCTCAGGATAATCCTTTAGTGCAATCGGCGTAAACTGGCTCATCATGCTTATATATACGTGATCATGATATGTATCATACAGGTACTTAAGTACATCCTTTGCATCATTCACATGTCCCGGCAGTAGAAGCTGTCGCACAATAACTCCCTTTTGTATGAGTCCTGTCGAATCGTCAATCACGACATCCGGTTGCTGCCTGACCATCTCTGAAAGCGCCTGCTTTGCGACAGACGGATAATCTTTTGCCCTTGAATACCTTGCCGAAAGCGTACTGTCCATATATTTAAAATCCGGAAGGTACACATCCACTATACCCTCAAGCAGCTTTAGCTCTGTCACATTTTCATATCCGCTCGTATTGTATATAATAGGAAGCTTCATGCCGCGGCTTTTTGCATCGTTTACCGCCCACACTATATCAGGGATATACTGCCCCGGTGTGACCAGATTGATATTATTTGCGCCTTTGTCAGCAAGTTCCATAAAGATATCACTCAGCCGCTCTTTACTGATTACCTTTCCCTCTTTTCCGTCAGAAATTTCCCTGTTCTGGCAGAACACGCAGTGCAGGCTGCAGCCTGAGAAAAAAACTGCCCCACTTCCTCTTTTTCCTGATATGCACGGCTCCTCCCAATAATGAAGTGCTGCTCGCGCCACCTTTATTTCAGATGAAACGCCACATACGCCTGTTTGTCCGGTTCTTCTGTTTATGCCACATTTTCTGGGACACAATAAGCAATTCTCGTATTTATTCATATTTTTCATTTTAACCCTTGCTAAAAATAATGTTTGATACTACAATCTATATGATTATGCGGTGCATATGCCATGCGCATTCAGTAGTCATTTTAAAATTATACCATAACTATTCTTACAGAAGAGAATAGTTAAAATACACAATAAGGAGATTACAATGAATCAGTCAAACTGTATCGTCGCCCAGTCAGGCGGCCCAACTGTTGCAATCAACGCAAGCCTTGCAGGAGTCATCGCAGGAGTAAAAAGCTCTGAGAAATACGATATCTGCTATGGCGCCGTAAACGGAATACTCGGCATATTAAATGAGAATTATCTCAATCTGTCAGATATTTTTGCAGATGATGCTAATCTTGAAAAGCTTAAGACCACACCTGCGATGTATCTTGGCTCATGCCGCCACAAGCTCCCTGATTACAAGGATGATGATTCACCATATGTATACATCTTCCACCAGTTTGATAAGCTCTCTATAAAAGCTTTCTTTTACATCGGTGGAAATGATTCGATGGATACCGTATTAAAGTTATCCGATTATGCAAAAAAAATCAACAGTGATGTGAAAATTATAGGAATTCCAAAAACCATCGACAATGATCTGTGCATGACAGACCATACTCCGGGATTTGGCTCTGCAGCCAAATATATCGCATCAAGCATGCTTGAGATAGCCCATGACACCTTTATCTATGCTGTTAAGAGTGTTACAATCGTTGAAATCATGGGACGTGACGCAGGATGGCTCACTGCCGCTTCCGCTCTCGCACGTAATGAGTACAATACAGCGCCTCAGTTCATATATCTGCCTGAGGTGGATTTTGACAAGGACAAATTTGTTGCCGATATAAAAGAAGCCCTTACGCACACTAACAATGTAATAGTTGCCGTATCCGAAGGAATACATGACGCAGACGGCTCATACATTACATCATCAAAGGCCGCATGTGACCAGTTCGGACACCAGCAGCTAAGCGGTGCCGGAAAAGCTCTTGAGTTCATCGTAAAGGAAAACATCGGTGTCAAGGTGCGCTCTGTAGAGGTAAATGTGCTCCAGCGCTGTGCCTCACACCTTGCATCATTAACCGATATCGAGGAATCTTTTGCTCAGGGTAAAAAGGGTGTCACTATTGCAGCAGAGGGTGTGACCGCATCAATGGTATGCTTGAAGCGCATCTCAAATAATCCTTATCAGGTGGAATACACATATTCTGCTATCAAGGATATCGCAAACGAGGCCAAGTCTGTGCCAAGAGATTGGATCAATGATGCGGGCAATGATGTGAAGCCTGAACTTATCGAATACTTAAAACCACTTATTCAGGGAGAAACCGCTGTAGCCTACAAGAATGGTCTGCCTGACTATATGGATGTGTCACATCTTCACAAATGTAACTGATTTTAGCTGCCGCCTACACCCCGGTGTGGGCAGCAACAGCATATCTCCAAGGAGGTCGATTTACATGAAGAAAAAAGTGCTTATAACCTGCGCCGTTGTGCTTGGTGTGCTTTTGGCTGTTTATCTTGGCTTTGCCTTTTATTTTAGCAGCCACTATCTGTTCAACACAAAGATTAACTCTGTAAAATACGCAGGTAAAACTGCAAAAGAGGCATTAGAAAAAAATACAGCCCTAAGCCGCGATTATCTGCTCACAATCACTGACAGAAAAGGCAACAGCTTTTCACTTAAGGGACCTGATTTTTCCTATGAATATGTCTCAAACGGTGATGAGGAGCAAATCCTAAAAAGGCAGAATGCTTTTACATGGCCTGTCAGTCTCTTCAAAGCTCAAAACTATACTCTAAAGGGTTCATCCAAATATAACGATGCCGCTTTGGCGGAAAAGCTCAAGGCTCTTGATATTTTCAGTGATGACTACATTGAAAATCCGGAGGATGCCCATATCGAGATAAAAGACGGCGAATACAATGTGATTGAAGAGAAAAAAGGCTGCAAGCCGATATATGACAGCATCCTTGCCGAGGTAAAGGACGCCCTGGACAACGAGCTTCCAAAGCTTAGCTTAAGTGATGACTGTTATGAAGCTCCAAAAATCACAAAGGAAAGCGATACAATCAAAAATGAAAAAGAAGCCCTCGACAAATACACTGCTTCAACCGTCACATACAAAATTGAAGGTGCCGATGAGAAACTTGACTCAGCCAAAATCCTTGATATGCTAAGCATCTCAGATGACGGCAACGTGAACATAGATGATGCCAAGGTCACTAAATATGTCCAGCAGCTTGCTTCCAAATACAACACCTTCGGACGCAAACGCTCATTCAAGACATCGTCCGGTGACACTATTGAAATAGGTGGTGGAGACTACGGATGGGTAGTCAGCAAGAAAAATGAGAAAGCCCAGCTCCTTTCAGATTTAGAGGGAGGCAAGCCAGTGGAAAGAGAGCCTGTTTACGAGCAGACAGCACTCTACCGAGGCGCTGACGACATAGGTAATACATATATAGAGATTGACTACACAAAGCAGCACATGTGGTATTACAAGGATGGTGCTCTCCAGATGGAGTCTGATTTCGTATCAGGTAATCTCGCCCGTCAGAATGGTTCCGTAGATGGTGTATACAAGATTGTTTACAAGCAGAGAAATGCTACTCTTGTCGGCGAGGGATACTCTTCTCCTGTCAGCTATTTTATGCCGTTTGCCTACAATATAGGTATCCATGATGCCAGCTGGCGTGATACCTTCGGAGGAACAATTTACAAAACCTCCGGCTCACACGGATGTATCAATGTGCCGCCTGCTTTTGCAGAGCAGCTGTTCAACGCTGTGGATAAGGGCACTCCTGTTGTTGCCTACTACAGAGAGGCTGTCACTCTGACAAACAATGCTGCAAAGATGTCCAATGCATACTCGTATGTGGCTCCTGATGCTGCGCAGTAAGTGTGAATTGCTTGGTATTTTTCAATAATACGGGAAGACGATCGGCGCACGGGGAATTTGCCCCCAGCAGAGGTGCTCCCGACGAGCTAACGCTACGCAGCTAAGATACTGTACGAATTATGCTTTTTAGATTTTCTAGGCTTGACGAAACCGTCGAAACGCGCCGTCCATGGCGCGGTTTCTCCTTGCCCCGGCGTCCATGCCGGGGCATTTCTGCGTTTCATGGGCATAATTCTACAGTATCTAAGCCGCTGCGCTAGTCGCTCTTTCGGGAGCACCTCTGCCGGGAGGGCCAATCCCCATGCGCCGGTCGCCTTCCCTCAAAATACTAAGTATATTACAAATAAATTTCCAATTATACTTTCCCTTATATTGTATCTTCCCACAGCATACCAGACACCAGCCCCACATACCGCGGGAGCGCATACATCCTCCCCCATTTCAGCCACAGCGTAAGGGGCGTAAGTCGCCGGAGTGACTGCCCTATGCTATGCAAACTGGCTATTGTAGAGATTTGCATAAAATCCATTGGCTGCAAGCAGACTCTCATGATTGCCCTGCTCTATAATCTTTCCATCTTTCATAACAAGGATAATATCCGCTTCCCTGATGGTAGACAGACGATGAGCCACTATAAAGCTGGTTCTTCCCTGCATCATGGTAAGGAACGCTTTTTGAATCTTAATCTCTGTACGTGTATCAATCGAAGATGTAGCCTCATCCAATATCAGCATAGGCGGTAAGCAGAGCATGACTCTTGTGATGCATAATAGCTGCTTCTGTCCCTGTGAAAGGCTGCCGCCGTCCTCACCGATTTCAGTGTCATAGCCCTTCGGCAGACGTCTGATAAAGCTGTGGGCATGGGATGCCTTTGCGGCTGCAATGATTTCCTCATCTGTGGCATCAGGCTTTCCCATTATGATATTGTCCCGGATTGTGCCCTTCTTGAGCCATGTCTCCTGAAGCACCATGCCATAGTTGTCACGAAGACTCTCGCGTGTGATTTTTCGGATATCATGTCCACTCACCTTAATTGTTCCACTGTTTACATCATAAAATCTCATAAGCAGATTGATAATAGTCGTCTTTCCACATCCTGTCGGACCTACGATAGCCACGCGCTGTCCAGGCTTTACGTGGAGATTGAAATCCTCGATAAGCTTTTTATCCGGCACATATGAGAAATAAACATCCTCTATGTCCACACATCCGTCAGCATCTTCAAGTATTACCGCATCCGAAGCATCAGGTATCTCCTTTTTCTCCTCAATCAGCTCGAAGATACGAGCAGCACAGGCAAGTGCGTTCTGAAGCTCTGTGATGACACCCGATATCTCGTTGAACGGCTTGGTGTACTGGTTGGCGTATGATAAGAAGCATGAAAGCTGTCCTACTGTGATTCCGCCGGTGAGTGCACTCATGGCACCAAAAATTCCGACTCCGGCATACACAAGACTGTTGACAAAACGTGTACACGGATTTGTAAGACTTGAGAAAAATGTTGCCCTCAGTGAGCATTTCTGTAATCTGTCATTTATCTCGTCAAACTGTTCAAGCGCTTCATCCTCATGGTTGAAGGCCTGTACGACCTTTTCATTTCCTACTATCTCATCGATGAGTGATGTCTGCTCTCCCCTTGTTCTTGTCTGTAGCTGGAACATGGAATAAGTCTTTTTAGTGATAAAGCTTGCCACAAAAAGTGACAGAGGTGTGATGAGCACTACAATGCATGATATCTTTACATCTATTGTGAGCATGAAAATAAGCGTGCCTGCTATTGTTGCAATTCCTGTAAAGAGCTGTGTGAAGCCCATCAAAAGTCCCTCTGAAAATGTATCTACATCGGCGATGATACGGCTGACCATATCACCGTGTGAGTGGCTGTCAATATAGGAAAGTGGCATTTTTTCAATGTTTAAAAATGCATCACGTCTTATATCCCTCACTATGTTGTAGGTCATCCTGTTGTTGCAGATATTTGTAAGCCACTGGGCTGCTGCCGCTATGACGACTATTATTGCTGCTCTCGTGAGGATGGCTGTCATAGCCGTAAAATCAACCTTTCCTTTTCCTACAATCAAATCAATTGCGCGTCCTGTGAGAATTGGAAAATAGAGCGTAAGCGCCACTGTAACAACAGACAGGGCAAGTGAAATTACAAGCAAAGGAATATATCTCTTCATGTAGCTTAATACCTTGCGGATTGTGCCTGCTTTATTCATCTTCGCATTATCCATAGCCATACTCTACACCTCCTTTTGTCTGGTCATATCCGACTCTTTTTTAAACTGTGAATCATATATCTCTTTGTAGGTCTCGCATGTCTCAAGCAGCTTTTCATGAGGTCCGAAGCCAACCATCTGTCCGTCGTCGAGTACTATGATATTGTCCGCAAACTGGATAGATGAGGTACGCTGTGACACGATAAATATTGTCTTGTCACCATGCATGCCCTTTAATGCCGCGCGAAGACTCGCATCTGTAGCAAAATCAAGTGCCGATGCACTGTCGTCAAGTATCAGTATGTCAGGATCCTTTACAACCGCTCTGGCAATTGTAAGACGCTGCTTCTGACCGCCTGATAAGTTCTTGCCGCCCTGCCCTATCATGTAGTCAAGGCCGCCCTCCTTGCCCTTTACAACCTCTGTCGCCTGTGCTATATCGAGTGCCTTCCACATTTCCTCCTCTGTGGCATCATTTTTGCCCCAGCGCAGGTTGTCGGCTATCGTTCCTGCAAAAAGCACTGCCTTTTGCATTACAACACCGATTTTGTCTCGAAGCTGCACTGCATCGTAGTCATTTATATCATTTCCCTGAATCCTTATAGTACCCTTTGTGGCATCATAAAACCTCGGGATAAGGTTTACAAGGCTTGATTTTCCTGAACCTGTACCACCGATGATTCCGATTGTCTGCCCCTTTTGCACTGTAAAGCTTATATCTGTGAGTGTCTCATCGGCCGCTCCCTCATATGTCATGCAGACATGATCAAACTCAACCTCAGGTGCGCCATCCCTTGCACCAATGAGCTTAGGATTTTTCTCAGGAAGCTTTGATGGAATAGAAAGCACATCCGCTATACGATTACCGCACGCCACTGCCTTTGTCACCTGTACGATGAGGTTTGCAAGCTTTATCAGCTCGACAAGTATCTGTGACATGTAGTTTACAAGTGCCACAACCTCACCCTGTGTGAGGATTCCTGCGTATACCTGCTTGCCGCCTGATACGATAACAGCGATTGTTGCGATATTTATAATGATAAATGTCAGAGGATTGGTGAGTGCTGAGATTCGTCCTACAACCTGCTGCATATTGGTTAAAAGTTCGTTGTCCCTGTTGAAGCTGTCAATCTCATCATTTTGCTTATTGAAAGCTCTTATAACCCTGGTTCCCTCTAAATTCTCCCTGGTGTGCGAAAGCACTGTATCAAGAGAGCTCTGCACCTTTTTGTAAAGTGGAAGGCTTGCAGCCATAACGGAGAATACCACTATTGAAAGCAGAGGTATGGTAACTACAAAAACCATTGCCGCTCTTACATTTACTGTAAAAGCCATCGCCATAGCTCCGAACACAATAAATGGCGAACGAAGGAAGAGTCGAAGCACCAGATTAACTCCTGACTGTACCTGGTTTATATCGCTTGTCATCCTCGTGATAAGTGTCGATGTGCCCACTGTATCCATCTTTGAGAATGATAGCGACTCTATCTTTTCAAACAATATATGGCGAAGCTTTGTGGAAAAACCGACTGCCGCCTTTGCCGCAAAATACTGCGCTGTGACTGAGCTTACCAGGCCGACTGCCGCAAGCAGCACCAGCACACCTCCCATCTTCCATATATATGGCTTGTCCGAAGCCGCGATTCCGTTATCAATGATTGCTGCCATGACAAGCGGTACTATAAGCTCGAAAGATGCCTCGAGCAGCTTAAATAGCGGAGCACAGATGCATTCCTTTTTGTACTCCTTCAAATACTTTAATATCTGTTTCATCTTTTCCCCTTCCAGATTTTTGTTACTGTTTACGTCTCTGTATGACCAGCAACGATTACAGCTTCACTATTATAGATGATTTTTCTCATATGCACAAGAAAAACGATACACAAAAAACCACAAAAAAACCAGCACCCTGCGGTACTGGTTTCATAAGTCAGCTCTTATGTATATGCTTCTTGATTGCTTCAAAGCTCTCAGGACTGATGACATGCTCTATACGGCATGCGTCCTCAGCGGCAATCTCCTTATCAACACCAAGCTTCTCAAGACACTCTGACAAAAGCTCATGTCTTTCGTATATCATCTCTGCTATCTGTCTTCCTGACTCTGTGAGTGTGATAAATCCTGCATCACTAACTGTGATATTGTTCTTCTCTCTAAGGTTTTTCATGGCTATACTCACGCTGGATTTCTTATATCCAAGCTCATTTGCTATATCAACTGAGCGTACCACAGGAAGCTTCTTGCTGAGAATAAGTATGGTCTCTAAATAGTTTTCTGATGATTCATTGTTTCGCATTTCGAATACCCCCGTGAGTTTATTTTCGTTCGTTTTAATTCAGTTATATTATTATAACATACATTTTATTGTTTGCAAAACTTTTCTTTTTTGATTTATACGTTGATTTATAAAAATCAGAAAAATCACAAAAATCCGCATTTGTTATTGACTTCTAATTCACGTTAGTGTATACTAACTATCGAATCAGAAAACAAACGTATGCATGATATATTTCTAAATCTTGTATGCCATAAATGTTTAATTATATCAGATAAGACCGGCCGATCACCGGTCTTATTTATTTTAAAAAATGTACATATTCAGCTTAAACGAGAGCTCTTTTTAACCTTTCCAGACCTTCCATAAGCACTGCCCCGGGGCATGCGATATTCAATCTCACAAAGTAGCGTCCATTGCCTCCAAACTCAGCTCCCTCCGACAGATAAAGTCCTGTTTTTTCGCGAATCATCTGCGTAAATGCCACAGAATCATCTGTAAGTGCACTGCAGTCAAGCCACATGAGGTATGTCGCATCGGCATCCACTACATGTATCTGCGGCAGATTTTCTGCCACGAAGCTACAGACTTTTTTGCGGTTTTCCCAGAGATATTTTCTGAGTTCCTCAAGCCACGGCTCACCCTTTGTGAATGCCGCAACTGCTGCCGTAATGGCAAATGCGTTTGGCTCCGCCACCTCGTCTGTATTTAATGCACGCCATACTTTGTGGCGCAAAAATTTATTTGGCACCATCACTGCCGCAGTCTGTAAGCCAGCCATATTAAAGCACTTGGTCGGTGCAATACAGGTGATGCTTATATCGGCGCAGTCCTCTGATGCTGCCGCAAACGGCACGTATGATTTTCCCGGTGCTGTGATGTCGCAGTGTATCTCGTCTGATATGACCGTCACATTGTACTTCCTGCAGAGTGCACCTATTTTCGCAAGCTCATCCTTTGTCCAGATGATACCGCACGGATTGTGAGGGTTGCAAAATATCATAAGCGAGGTCTGTGGATTGGAAAGGTCATGCTCCAACCTGTCATAGTCCACAAAATATCTGCCGTTTTCGTATCCAAGCGGGCTTTCCTGCACATTTACGCCGTTATTAAATATGGAATTAAAAAATATATTGTATACCGGTGTCATGATAAGCACATTTTCACCAGGTGTTGTGAGCTTTCGAACTGTAGATGATATGGCCGGTACGACCCCTGTGCAAAAAATCAGGCTGTCTCTTTCTATTTTAAGCCCATGGCGTCTGTCCCACCACGAAATATACGCATCATTCCACTCATCCGGAATGATGGAATAGCCAAACACTCCGTGAGAAACACGCTCTGATATTGCCTCTATTATCTGTGGAGCTGTCTTAAAATCCATATCTGCTACCCACATCGGGAGCTCATTTTCTGCCACATCCCACTTTAGTGAGCCTGTATTTCTTCTGTCTACAACGGTGTCAAAATCATACATAGATTATTTTCCCTCACATATTATCTTAGTCTTTGATGGGTCAACTCTGTCCTTTTCGATAGTCAGTGTGCCAATCTCCTTTGCACTTATCACTCCGCTTGTCGGATTTAAAACACTGTCCACCTTACTGCAAATCTCTGCATCTACCGAAGAATACTCAAATGCCAATGTAGTGTTTATGAGCTTACAGTTTTTCATAACGAGGTTGTCGATGTAGCAAAGCCCCTGCAAGCTCTCGATTGTACAGTTTATAAGTGTCAGATTCTTTGCATTCCAGCCAAGGTATTCACCTGTAATAAATGAATCGTAGACTGTGACATTTTCCGTATTCCAGAAGGCATCCTTTGAGATAAGCTTTGAATCGTGCACCTCTACATTCCTTGAGCCGTCAAACGAATAGTTGCCGACCAGCTGGAAATTCTTCATGATAAGATTATTTGTATTCATGCCAAAATAATCTCCCTTTGCCGAGACATTCTCGATATCGACATGATCACAGCTCCAGAGTGTCTCCTGGGCATTTGGAAATGTCACATTTTTAAGCTTTAGGTTATTGCAGCGCCTGAAGTTCTTAGGTGCCTCAACTATTGAATCAGTGACAGAGATATTGTCTGTATACCAGACACCCGCACGCGCCATGTCAAACCATGTACAGTCCTTTACAGCTATGTCACTACAGTACCATAGCGGATATTTCCATCTAAAAAAACAGCCTGTCAGGCTAATGCCATGGCTCTCCTTAAGAGGTGACTCTCCGTCATCAAAAATTGTATCATATATATCCAGGTCGTTACTTGCAAACAGGGCTCTTTCGCCTGTCAGAAACTCCTGATGGATTTGTTTTCTTTCGCTCATTATATATACTCCTTTTTCCCGGTAATTCTAAATAGTTATCTGCCATAAAATCAAATAACCGCCGAGCACATAATATATGCAGCCCGACAGTTATCATTATACCCCAAACCATACTGAATTTATAGTATTTTATATAAGTTTAATATTACAAAATTAATATTAAGAGCCTGATATTTACAGCTCAAGCCCGTCAAGTATGCTCTTAAGTGCATCAGCAGACTCCTTGAGCTTTAAAGCTTCCTCACCGTTTAACTCGATTGGGATATCGCTCTCCACTCCGTTTGCTCCAACGATTGCAGGCATTGAGAGAACCACACCGTCGATGCCGTACTGTCCGTGCATCATATGTGAAACAGGAAGAATAGACTTCTCATCACGCATGATTACCTCGCAGATACGTCTGACCGACATAGCGATACCATAATATGTCGCATGCTTTCTGTTAATTATCTCGTAAGCACTGTTCTTTACGTTTGCAGCGATTTCCTCTGTATTCTCCTTGTGCTTGTAGTGACCTCTCATCTCGCACATCTTGTGAAGCTCCACTCCGGAAACATTGGCTGATGACCATGCAACCACCTCACTGTCTCCATGCTCACCTACTATAAATGCATGTACGCTTCGGCTGTCCACCTCAAGGTGCTCTCCAAGCGCGTACTTAAGTCTTGCACTGTCAAGCACGGTACCTGAACCGATGACACGCTCCTCAGGAAGTCCTGAAAGCTTCTGTGCCACCTGTGTTAAAATATCTACAGGGTTTGCAACGATAAGTAAGATTCCACCGAAATTTCTCTTTGCAATCTCCGGAATGATGCTCTTGAAGATTGCAACATTTTTATTTACCAGATCAAGTCTTGTCTCGCCCGGCTTTTGGCCTGCACCTGCAGAAACAACAATGATAGCAGCATCTGCCACATCATCATAACCACCTGCATATATCTTCATAGGTCTGGCAAAAGGAATACCGTGGCTTATATCCATCGCCTCTCCCTCAGCCTTGTCCTTATCAGCGTCAATGAGAACTATCTCAGAAAAAAGTCCACTCTGCATAAGTGCAAAAACTGATGCCGAACCAACGAATCCACATCCGATCATGACAGCCTTTCTTGGGTTTGTCTTAACAACTGCGCTAGTTTTATTGCTCATGTACGTTCCTCTCTTTCTTAAACTATAATTCAAATAGTTGCTTTTTATTATAACTATTCATCCCAAACACAAATTCTCAATATCTGCTTTGTTATCAGTAGTTCTGAATAATTATCTTTTATTTATATTATACCCGCATTGTACATATAATCCGTTGTAAAAACAACAAATTACTTGATAAAATACAATCAATAGCCCATTGTCCCCATTTTTATACAATTTTAATGCAGATTTTCACACAAAAAGTGCAATACTAAAAAGCAAACCGGACCAATACAGCTGAATGAATTGTCATTTAGCATATTGATCCGGTTATATTAAAATGCTGTATCCGCTTATTTTGTGCTTGAATTTCTGTACTCAAGCGGTGTCATTCCATACAGCTTCTTGAACTGTCTGTTAAAATGCTCCACGTTCTGATATCCTGCCTCGATTGCGATATTCTCAACAGTTGTGATGCTGTTTCTCAGCAGTGTGCGTGCCTTCTTCATCTTGGCATTGGTGACCAGCTCTCCGAAAGTCTTGCCTGACTTCTCCTTTATGTACTTGGAAATATACGGCTCTGTCAGGTTGAACTGTGCAGCCATGTCTGCAAGCGATACTGTCTTGTAGTTGGCCTGGATGAAGTTGAGCATGGCAATATAGCGCTCATCCTTCACGTGACTGTCAGCCTTGGTGGCAAGGTAATGGTTTACCGCAACAACAAGCGCTCCGATTGATGCCTTGATGATATCCTCATCCACACCTGCGCCCCAGAACATACTGCCGTCAACTGTGATACCCACATATGCCATAGCCTTTGATGAAGATCCGTGTGAAAGCGAATGCTCCTCGTATACAGTGAGCTCAAAGCTAATGTCAAAATACTGCTTAATTATATTGCTGACTGCATCGAGACGGCCGTTTCCATTGGCATCTACCTTTCTGGTGCTGTCATTGTGTAAAATAACCGCCTCTGCGAAAATGCCGTTTACCTGCTTAAAGTGGCACTCCGGTATAGTGAAATATGGATGAAAATCCACATAATTGTCTGTAAAGATACTGTGTACCCACTCAGGTGAAAGCTCCTTGTGCTCCTCGTCCGATACCTGCTTGACCATATATCCGACCTGCTCTCTCATCTGCTGTGGCACATTGATACCGAAGCTCTGCTTAAGGATATATGCCACTCCGCCCTTTCCTGACTGGCTGTTGATACGGATAACATCAGCCTCGTATGTCCTGCCGACATCCTTTGGATCTATAGGCAGATATGGAACCGTCCACTTATCAAGCTTCTTTTCCTCTCTCCATGCCATGCCCTTTGAGATCGCATCCTGATGTGAGCCTGAAAAAGCAGAAAAAACAAGGTCTCCCGCATATGGCTGTCTCTCGCCTACCTTCATTCTGGTAAATGTCTCATACTTCTCCCTGATCTCAGGCAGATTTGAAAAATCAAGCTGTGGATCCACTCCGTGTGAGTAAAGATTCATGGCAAGTGTCACGATATCTACATTTCCTGTTCTCTCACCGTTTCCAAACAGCGTACCCTCTATCTCCTCAGCTCCTGCAAGCACACCAAGCTCTGATGTGGCAACACCGCAGCCTCTGTCATTATGAGGATGTAAGCAAAGCACTACTCCGTCTCTGTACTTGAGGTGCTTGTCGATATACTCTATCTGTGTGGCAAAAACATGTGGCATAGCATTCTCTACTGTTGTAGGGATATTGATGATGGCCTTATTATCAGCCTTTGGCTGCCATACATCAAGCACTGCGTTGCACACATCAACCGCATAATCCACCTCAGTGCCCGAAAAGCTCTCCGGTGAATACTGGAAACGGAAATTACCGTCAGTCTCTGCTGCAAGATCTCTCAATAAAACAGCCCCGTCAACTGCAAGCTGCTTTATCTCTTCCTTTGACTTCTTAAACACCTGCTCACGCTGTGCAACAGATGTGGAATTGTACAGATGTACAACTGCTCTCGGTGCTCCCTCAAGTGCCTTGAAGGTCTTCTTGATGATATGCTCTCTGGCCTGTGTCAGCACATGTATAGTAACATCATCAGGAATCATATCCCTCTCAATAAGAGCTCTCGTGAAATTGAACTCTGTCTCAGAGGCTGCCGGGAAACCTACCTCGATTTCCTTAAAGCCTATATCTACAAGCATCTTAAAGAAGTCAAGCTTCTCCTCAAGACTCATCGGCTCGATTAGAGCCTGGTTGCCATCACGTAAATCAACCGAACACCACAGTGGTGCTTTATCTATATAATCCTTCTTAACCCAGTCATAAGTGCATTCAGGAGGCAGAAAATAACTGCGCTCGTATTTTTCATATCCTTTCATCTTAAAACCTCTTTTCGTTTGAACTGATATAATTGTAACACATAAGCGCAGTTATTGGAATGATTATATTTAATCACTTTGATTGATGTAATTTAATTTTTTATAAAAATATAATCAACTTTATTGATTTTGATTATTCTAATCAGATATTTAGGCTAAAATATCCGGCTAATCCTCTCTCTTATTACCCCAGAAAAACAATGCAACTGTTCCCGGACCGGTGTGGCTTCCTATAGTCGTACCGATATCATTTATCTCTACTTTGCCCTTCATCTTAGGGAAGGCAGCCTCAATCAGATCAGCTACGGCTTTAGCATCCTCATAGCATGCAGAATTTGATATATAGACCTTATCCGAATAATCGGCACCGTCCTTGCAGAGTGCCTGCATCTTCACAAGCATCTCCTTTATTGCCTTCTTTTTGGTGCGGATTTTCTCACGCACAATAAGCTTTCCCTCATTGCTCACATTCATGAAAGGACAGATATTCAGCACATTTCCAACGAATCCCGCGGTCTTTGAGATACGGCCGCCCCTGATAAAAAATGTAAGGTCTGATGAGAAGAACCAGTGATTCACCTCAAGTCTGTGCTCCATGGTCCAATCAGCCAGTGTATCAATATCCATGCCGCTATCCCTAAGGTCAGCGAGCTTATCCATCAAAAGACCAAAGCCTGACGATGCTGCCAGCGAATCAATCACATATATCTTTCTGTCAGGGTATTCCTCCTCGAGAGCCTCCTTTGCAAGCCTTGCCGAGTTGACTGTACCTGATATACCGGAGCTTAGTGTACAGTGAAGCACATCATATCCCTCATCCAGAAACTGTCTGAAGTACTCCATGTACTCCTCCTGATTGATCTGCGAGGTCTTTGTCATGGCACCTGCCTCCATTGCCTTGTAGAAATCCGGCAGTGGCATGGACTGTCCTAAATCATCCATATATTCTTTACCATCAAGCTCATAGTGAAAGCATGCGTACTTAATATTTCTCTCGAGCATATGCTCCCTGGTAAGATCTGCTGTTGAACAGCAGCTAATCACATAATTTGACATATTATTTTCCTTTACCTTTTGACCTTTTATCATTATATGTAGTCAGATACATATGGTATCTCATGATATAAAATATCGTCAAGCTTTGCAACAGCATCGTACGTAGTCTGTATTTTGCCCATCTGCAAAAGCTTCTCAGCACTCTTGTAGCCTAAAAGCAGTGTGGTAAACGTGCCAATAGATATGCTTAGGTGATACTGTGGATTTTTGTCGGTGAGAGCACAGTGCCCCTTCTCAAAATCAATGACAAATGTGCCATTGTTCCACGGAAGAAGGTCATCTGCTATCTCAAAGCTAAAGCAGCCGCCCGGGCCATCCGGGTCACAGTTATACTGTGAAATAAACTGCGCAACGTCAATGATTCTGCCCATGGCGTATGGTCTTATTGTCTCCTTTATATCACTGTCATCGAGCTCAAAAGCGATGGGCTCGCTGTAATAGTTGTTGCCTCTGACCTCATCAATCATGGAATCGTGCGCATGAATGTACTCCCACAGACCAAGCTGCGCCTCACGGTTTAAGTAGATGAGCTCCTTGATGTGCATGACATCGGAGCTGATAAGATACACCATATAGCCACACGGTTCATCATCCTCGTTATAGTAGATGGCGACCATCGTATCGTCCTCATCCCAGCGGAAGTACTCCTCCCAAGCCAGATTGTTTCTGTACAGACAGCCGTGAGTCTTCGCGGCAAAGTGAGTATGAAGCTTTTTAAACTGCTCGTCATCCCACTGCACACGGCGCACATAGCCCGGCTCCTTAAGCTTTGTAGGAATCTGTCTGTCCTTTATCACATATGTCATCTTGTTTGAGATAATCTCCCAGCCAAGCCCTCTGTAAAGAGGTATGGAGTATGGATACAAAAGGGCAAACGACTTGTTGCTATCGCGCATCCTCGTAAGACTCTTTCTCATAAGCTTCTTCATGAGACCATGGCCTGTGTACTCAGGATACGTGCACACACTTGTGACAAAGCCTACCTCGTAGCGCTCACCATATATATTCATATCGAGCGGATATACCGCAAACTGAGCCACAAGCTCCTCTTTTTTGTCTATGATATTGAAGCAGCCAAGCACATCAGCTCTCTCAAGCACCGGAAACTTCGACTGCTTGATTTCATCATCCTTCCAACCGGTCTCGGCAAGATCTGCCTCTGTTACCTGAAAAGCATAACGAAGCAGTGCATTGTATTCCTCCGCATCGTCCTTTGTCAATACTCTTATCTTAAATTCATCTGATTTAAAAGAATGCATAGTGTCCTTTCTCGCCTGTCTTTACTGTATACATCAGATCGTCCGCCTTTTTAATGAGCTCGGTAATCTGACTCTCACTGGTAACATTTCTCTCATATGAAATGCCGATGGAGCAGGTGATATTCTTCTCCTCATTAAACTCAACGTCATGGTTGAGATATTTCTTTATCTGGCTGCTGAAGCCATCCGCCTCTGCAATCCTCGCATAGATATCCTTTGCAATATTCTCAAGCTCGTATCTGGCGCATGACTCAATGACTATGATGAACTCATCACCGCCATATCTGCTCACAAAGCCTCTGTCCTTAGCAACTTCCTTGAACACAAAGGCCATCTCCTTAAGTATCAAATCTCCCACATCATGACCATACGTATCATTATAATGCTTGAAGTTGTCCAGGTCAATAAACATAAGCCCCACATCCATTCCACCGGATGTAACACTTATGCGCTTTTCAAGCTTTTCAATCTCCTGATACATACCTGCTCTGTTATAGATACCGGTAAGCATGTCAGTGACAGCTGCCTGCTTCAGCCTCTTGTTCATCTCATTGGCCTTCTCATTTGCCTCAATACGGGCAATGGAATACTCAAGCTCTCTGAATAACAGCTTGAAAATGCTCAGATCATCCTCATTGAGCATGTATCGCTCGATTGAGCCATGCCAGTTGTCCTTCATGCGCACATATGCTATGAGTACACTTGAAAGTGCATCATTCTTGATAAAAGGCACTGCGACAAATGAGCATACATCATCCACGCCGAAATACGAGATGACATTTTCATACTCGTAGAAGCCCTCTGCAATCTTTGATGTGGCAATGCCCTCCGGATAGTCTATCATGATATCACATATGCCCTTTATAACCTCATCTGTCATATCACAGCCCGTATCATTATAAAGCACCTGTGGCTCCTTCGCGTGCAAATCTATAATCAGCGCACAGTCAAGACTGAAATGATTGATGAAATTGCTCATGGCATTTTCAATCATGGTGTCCTTCTTCTGGTCATTGACATCGATAATGGTCTGCCATATGGAAATAAACTCCATCTGACGCTTTGAGCCCTGATAATCCTTTTCGAGCCCATGCTGCTTTACAAGCATATTAATCTGCCGCTCATTGATATGGCCATCACTCAGTGACTCCAGGTTGATATTTTTTAACATGTCAAGCGGAGCTGCCTCTGCTATTTCATGCATCCTTTTATTGTGTGCCTCTAAAAGTATTCTCTCATGCTCTATAAGCTCATTTTTGCCGAGCAGCTCAAACAGCTTCATCCTGCTTTCCCTGTATATCGAATAGGCAAAAAATTCGTTTCCCTCCGCATTAACGAGATATCTCTCCGCATCCTCAAAACGTAAAAAGGCTTCTTCCTTTTCACCATCGTGCCACAAGAGCATGGCTGATGCAAAGGAGTAAAGGAACATCTCATCATCGCATCTGGAATAGTCATGGACTGCCTCAGTTCTTGTGGTGTCAATTACTCTGTAGATGACGTAATTAAGAAACTGCTTGCAGCTGAGCAGATAGCGCTCACAGCTGAATCTGTCCCCAGAAAATATAGATGCAAGCGCAAGAAGCGCATATACCTTACTCGTGTTGCACACTCTTAAGCTGTTTAGATGAAGCTTTATAATAGTCTTCATGGCAACTAAAAGTGCATGGACAGCCTCCTTATAATTGCCCTGCATGATATAGTTAAGAGACTTGTTATAATACACCTCAGCTATATCCTCCGGCAGCTTTAGGTAATATAACATATTGATTGCAGCATTGTAATAATTGTCAACCAGCTCATTTTTACCCATGGCACTTAAATTGTAGCCTATAGACGTAAGCACTCTCGCAACATATATATTGCCGTGTCCCTTCATGAACTCGTATGTACGGATAACATATAAAAAGGCTATCTCATTGAGACCGCTTGTGCTGGCAAGCATGATAGTCTTCTGATATGCATCATACACAAGCTGCTCATTTCCTATCTCCTTCGCAAGCTCAAGCCCCTTTGTAAAATGCTTTAGTAATGATTCATCATAAAAGGACTGCTTCACCACATCCCGGCTATTGTCGTATGCGTAAATATATATATGTGCCAGATGATTCCTGTAGCCGTGCTTTATGAGCTTTTCTATAATTTCATCACTGACAGGTATATCCTGTACACAGAAGAATATATTGTACCAGCCTGACATCTTTATCATGACTGACAAAAGCTCTGCCTTAAATATCAGTGTGTCATCCTCTGCCAAAACTGCATAGTCATAGGCACTCTTTGCACTGTTTCCGGCCTTCTCAAGCTTGCCCTGATACATATAGCAGGTGCCCTTCATGAAATAATACAGCGAAAGATAATGCTCACTGTCATTTTCCGGTATCAGCGCTTTGTATTCATTCGTGAGCTCAATCGCTTTGGACATCTCTCCAAGTAAAACAGACGTCCTTGCATAGACCATATAAAAGCGGCGCAGGCTTTTCTCATCAATCCATGCATCCTCAAACTTAAGCTTATGCTCTATGATGCGGCAGCCTCTCCTTGCCTGCTCAAAATCCAGAAACTCCATGATATTTGATGCTTCCTGTATACTCTGCTCAAAGTTCATAGTGATATACAGCTCATCATCATTTGTGGTTTTTATGTTATTTTTAAGTGGTCCGGCACTGCCTATATAGTATATGGCGCTCCTGTCCTCAAGCGACTCAACTATACGATCCCACACCTCAACAGTGCTGTCTGCACCCTTGACTATGGCATTGACACCTAACACGATACCGATATTGGCGCATGGATTGTCAATCAGATACTTGATGGTCTCAATTGAGCTCTTAGATGCCATCTGGAATCTGTTTATCACAATCATCAAAGGCCTCACCTCAGAAAGCCTCTTGAGCATGTCAGCTATGGCCATCGTCATGCGTCTCTGCTCGTATGCTACCTCATTTAACAGCACTGTCTCCTCTCTGAAGCACTCACCGGTCTCATAATAGCTGTTTAACACCTGTCTGTGCAGATAGTACACACCGCACTCCTTCTGGAAATCATCAAAGCTTCCGCCTATAAAGCGCCTGTGCATATTGCATATGATGTCCAAAAATGGCTCATAAGCTCCGACCAGCGTATTGTAAGAGAACTCACTGTATGCAAAAAAGACGTTATCCTCATTGCTTTGATAACGTCTTATAACCTCAAGATTTTCAATCGAAAAATCATTGCTATAATTCGCCATTACGATATTTCGAGTCTCTTTTCCTATGCGATTGTAAATCTGCTCGATTACCCCGCTATAATACTTCTCTATCATCTAATTACCCCATCATGTTCCAAAGCCGACACAGTGTATATCAATCCTCCTGTAATCAGGCTTTTCCGAAATAATCCTAAAACCATAGTAGACCAAAACTCCTAAAAAGTCAATCTTTTGACTCAATAATGATAAATTTTCCTCTATGGATATCAATCAGTGCATGATCATCGACTATTTCATTGGATATGCCAAGCGATGTAAACCTGTCAAAGGAATAATCAGTAACAGGATACTTAAAGCCCTTAAGGCTTACCTCATTGTCGTCTGTCAGTGCTATAAGAGATACAAACCTGCCATACTGTGCTGATTTTTCAATGGTTACCGGCTTATCTGCCATCCTTATGCGGTTGTTTGTATCGATAATGCTGATATCAGTTCCACTTTCCAGGCCTATTCCCAAAAGTGAAATATTTCCAAGCACATGGTCTATTCTGCTTCCTGTTGCTCCAAGCATCACTATGCTTCTTGCACCCTCGCTTATGGCAAGTCTTATGGCATACTCCGTATCAGTATCATCCTTTATGGGATTGAGCCTGTGTATCTCGGTCTGTCCCTTTC
>ERZ780212.645-NODE-645-length-33548-cov-4.038157_pt1 | contig 33548 bp, 28 predicted proteins | sample MGYA00511364_ERZ780212 | MGnify/ENA primary metagenome ERZ780212 (study PRJEB29588, sample SAMEA2147991) | human gut metagenome | biome: human gut; feature: human-associated habitat; material: faeces | place: Denmark | collected 2008/2010 ... | reverse complement strand
CACCGCGGCAGCCATTGCGGCAGTGCCCGCCACCGACGAGAACTTCGCCTACCTGAGCAGCGGCACGTGGAGCCTGATGGGCATCGAGACGAAACAGCCTATCATAAATGATGTAAGCTACGACCGCAACTTCACCAACGAAGGCGGAGTGGACGGTACGACACGTTTCCTTAAGAACATCTGTGGCATGTGGCTGCTCGAGCGCTGCCGCAAGGAATGGGGCGACGACGCTCCGGCCGACTATCCTACGCTAATCCGCGAGGCCATGAGCACCAAACCGTTCCAAAGCATGATAACACCAGACAACGAGATGTTCGCCAACCCGACCGACATGCAGCAGGCTATAAACGACTACTGCCGCCAGACAGGCCAGCACGTGCCCACGGGATACGCCGAGACTTGCCGCTGCATATTCGAAAGCCTTGCCCTGCGCTACCGCCAAGTGGCCGGCTGGCTGAAGGAAATGGCGCCGTTCGGCATCGACACGCTGCACATCATCGGCGGAGGCTCGAAGAACGACTACCTCAACCAGTTCACTGCCAACGCCACCGGACTGACAGTTCTCGCCGGGCCGCAGGAGTGCACCGCGCTTGGCAACATCATGCTGCAGGCCAAGGCGGCTGGTGCCGTTGACGGCATATTCGACATGCGCCAGATCATCGCCGACAGCGTTACGCCAAAACGCTTCGAACCGCAAGACAAAGCCGTATGGGACGAGGCATACGAACGCTTCAAAGAACTGAAATAACATAAACAACTTAAACGAAACATAACTTTTAACCTTATAACAAATGAAAGAAGAATTAATAAAAAGAGCTTATGAGACGGCCAAAGAGCGTTATGCCGAGATTGGCGTCGACACAGAGAAAGTATTGGCACAAATGCAGGACTTCCATCTGAGCCTGCACTGCTGGCAGACAGACGACGTTATCGGCTTCGAGAACCTCACGGGGTCGCTCAGCGGCGGCATAGCAACCACAGGCAACTATCCCGGACGCGCCCGCAACATCGACGAAGTGCGCGCCGACATCGTTAAGGCAAAGAGCCTCATCCCGGGCACCCACCGCCTCAACCTGCATGAAATATACGGAGATTTCAAGGGAAAGGCCGTAGACCGCGACGAAGTTACTCCCGAATACTTCCAAAGCTGGATTGAGTGGGCGAAGGAAAACAACATGAAGCTCGACTTCAACTCAACCTCGTTCTCCCATCCTAAGAGCGGAAGCCTCACCCTCTCGAACCCCGACGACGGCATACGCCGCTTCTGGATTGAGCACACAAAGCGTTGCCGCGAAATATCAGAGGCCATGGGCAAGGCCCAGGGCGACCCTTGCATAATGAACCTTTGGGTGCACGACGGCAGCAAAGACCTTACCGTTTGCAAGCTGAAATACCGCGAACTGCTGAAGAACTCGCTTGACGAGATATTCCAGACGAAGTATGACAACATGAAGGATTGCATCGAGAGCAAGGTGTTCGGCATCGGACTGGAAAGTTACACAGTAGGCTCAAACGACTTCTACACGGCCTACGCCGCGCAGAACAACAAGATGATAACCCTCGACACAGGCCACTTCCACCCGACGGAGAGCGTAGCCGACAAGGTATCAGCTATGCTGCTGTTCGTTCCCGAGCTGATGCTGCACGTAAGCCGCCCCGTGCGTTGGGACTCCGACCACGTGACAATAATGGACGACCCGACGCTCGACCTCTTCCAAGAAATCGTGCGCGCCGGCGCTCTCGACCGCGTTCATTACGGCCTTGATTACTTCGACGCTTCAATCAACCGCATCGGCGCATACGTGATAGGCAGCCGCGCAGCGCAGAAGTGCATGCTCCGCGCACTGCTCGAGCCGCTCGCAACGCTCCGCAAATACGAGGCCGAGGACAAGGGCTTCGAGCGTCTCGCGCTGCTTGAGGAGGAAAAGGCGTTGCCTTGGAACGCCGTTTACGACGAGTTCTGCCTGCGCAACAACGTGCCGGTAGGCCAAGACTTCATCGCCGAAGTAGAGCAATACGAGAAAGACGTAACGTCAAAGAGATAATACTTTTTAACTGACAAGCAAACAAGTGACAAGCAGGCAAGGCGGTTTACCTTGTCTGCGGCACAAAGACACCGGCCGTCATCTTGTTTGCTTGTCTGCTTGTTACTTGTCACATTCATATCTATGGAAATAATAATCGGACTTTTAATCATAGCCATAGGCGCTTTCTGCCAGTCGAGCTGCTACGTGCCGATAAACAAGATAAAGGCTTGGAGCTGGGAGTCTTACTGGCTGGTGCAGGGCGTTTTCGCGTGGCTGGTGTTCCCGCTGCTGGGCGCCATGCTCGCCGTTCCCGGCGGACACAACCTAATGGAACTGTACACGGCCGACCCTGAGGTGTCGCTGCTCACGATGTTCTTCGGCGTGCTGTGGGGCGTGGGCGGCCTTACGTTCGGCCTGTCGATGCGCTACCTTGGCGTGGCTTTAGGCCAAAGCATCGCCTTAGGAACATGCGCCGGACTGGGAACGATACTCACACCCGTGTTCACAGGCAACACCCAAGACCTTACCACGCCGGTAGTAGTAGGCGTAGTGGTGACACTTTTAGGCATCGCCATTATAGGACTGGCGGGCAGCATGAAGTCGAAATCGCTCAGCGAGGAGGAAAAGAAGAAAGCCGTAAAAGACTTCAACTTCACAAAAGGCATCATAGTGGCCCTGCTGGCGGGATTCATGAGCGCATGTTTCAACATCGGGCTGGGCTTCGGCGAGCACTTGAATTTCGGCGAAGCCACCGACCCCATGTTCAGGACCCTGCCCGCAACGCTGCTCGTAACGATTGGAGGCTTCGTCACGAACGCCGTGTACTGTTTCTACCAGAACGGCAAGAACAACACGTGGAAGGACTACTCGCAGACGCGGCTCTACGCCAACAACATCATGTTCTGCGCCTTGGCTGGCCTGCTTTGGTACAGCCAGTTCTTCGGATTGAGCCTCGGCAAGGGCTTCCTTACCGGCTCTACGGTGCTCCTGACATTCTCGTGGTGCATACTTATGGCACTCAACGTGACGTTCAGCAACGTATGGGGAATAATCCTGAAAGAATGGAAGGGATGCTCGAAGCAGACGATAGCCGTGCTCATTGCCGGCCTCGTGGTGCTTATTGTGTCGTCGTTCCTGCCGCAACTCATGAAGTGACGGCAATTTTTTAATACGTTGAAACGGTGCGGCATCCGGTCGGATGCCGCACCGTTTTCCTTTTCCAGCATTACGCCACGGCGCAATTCACAAGCCCGGCCCTGCGCTTACGGATAAGAAAAAACGGAATCCGGATATTTCACAACATCCGGATTCCGCGTCAAAAAGACTCTTAAAATAATTTGATCTGAGAATGATAAGATTTATTATATGATATTGTTGCTTTGATTTCCCATTGTTTTATTTCGGCAGGTGGAAAGCCTTTGTCATCTCGGCCATCTGCTCGTCGCTCATGCCTTCGGGTTCCTCGCCCATGTTCTTGGCCGCGATGTATATCAAGGCGCTCTTGTTCAGCACGTCCACTTGGTCGAAAGCCTGCATTATGTCGGTGTCAATGGCGAACACGCCGTGCTTCTCCCACATGGCAACGTCGTAATCGTCGAGCTGCCTTACAGTCTCCTCGGCCAGCTTGACGCTGCTCGGCAGTTCGTAAGGTATTATGCCTAAGCCGCGCGGGCAGAACGCCTTAGTCTCGGGTATCATGCTCCACAAGAGCTTCGTGAGCACGTCCTTGCCCAAGAACTTGCGTATATGCGTCATGGCCACAAGCTCTATCGGATGGGTATGCAGCGACGCGCGGTACGGCGAGCCTTTCTCTATAAGATGGTCGTGCACCATGAGGTGTGACGGAAGTTCGCTCGTAGGGTTCACCGGATTGTCGGCAATGATTACGTAGCTAGCGCAGTCGTCAAGTATCCTTATCACGCTTCCGTTGTCCATAGGCCAGCGCGCGAGGTCGCGCATACGGCGGTTGGTACCCTTGCAGAAAAAGTAAGCGCCTTTCAAATGCGGCAGCGTTACGCCTATTTGCTTCACTTCGCTTATCGCAGGCATCTGCCTTATTTCGTCGTCAACAAGCTCTGTCACGTTCACGGTTATGTTGCCGCCGTTGCGCTCGGCCCAACCTTTTTGCCAAAGGTAGCCGGCCACTTCTGCAACTTTGTCGATTTCACGTTTCAACGCAGGACGTCCTTCGAGTATACTTTTCATAATGTCAGATTTTATTACTTTGCAAAGATAATGAAAAATACCGTGCTGTGTGCTTTGCGTTTTGACTTTCAAACTTTGTTTTTTGATATAAATACCGCCTGTATATATAATATAAGGTGGATTTTCAACCGCCACGCGATTACCAAGAGACCGAAAACTGTAAGCGCAACGCACAGTTCCAGTTACGGTATACGCCATAAGTCACCAGTCAAGAGAAGAATCATAAGCAAACGACAGCGGTTTAATTACAATCCAAAAGGCCGTCTTTCAGGCAACGAAAGACGGCCTTTCATCGTGCAATACATGGCCTTTCATAAGGCGAAAGGCCACATATCGCATCCCCTCCGGCCACCGTCAACATGACTGACGGCTAGCCGGCAACATACAAAAAGCGTGATTTGCAAAGTCGAGTTTACAAAATATAACATTTGGAAGGCGCATTTTCTTGTAAAACAAACATTTATTATCGAGAATAATCGTTAATTTTGCACGCTGAAAACAACTAATCTTTAAACAATAACAAATGTCAACACTAACTCTAACAATTGTCGTAGTATTCATTATCGGATACTTGTGCATCGCCTTGGAGACATGGACCAAGGTGAACAAAGCGGCGGTGGCGTTGCTCATGCTTGTCGCCTGCTGGACTCTCTACATGTTCGATCCGGGAAACTTCACCGCCGGACTGTCGCCCGACCAAATAGCCGCCGAGGCCAGCGCGGCCATTGAAGGCCATCTGGGAAGCACCGCCACGACGCTGTTCTTCCTTATGGGCGCGATGACTATAGTAGAGACCGTCGACCAGAACGGCGGCTTCAACTTCGTGCGCGACATGATGAAGACAAAGAGCAAGAGGGCGCTGCTGTGGCGCATCACAATCATGACGTTCTTCCTCTCGGCCATCCTAGACAACATGACAACCGCAATCGTCATGGTGATGATTCTGCGCAAGCTGATCGACGACCGCAAGGACCGCCTCATCTACGCCTCGCTCATCATCATCGCGGCCAACTCCGGTGGCGCGTTCTCGCCCATCGGCGACGTCACCACGATAATGCTTTGGAACAAGAGCCTCATCACCGCGGCCGGCGTAATCAAGGAACTGTTCATCCCTTCCGTCATATCAGTAGTAATACCGGCCTACATACTGTCGCTGCATCTTAAAGGCAACGTAGCCGCAACGGCCGACCTAGGCACGGCAACAGTAACCGACGACTTCACCGACCGCCAACGCAAGACGGTGTTCTGGGTAGGAGTGGGCGGCCTAATCTTCGTGCCTATCTTCAAGTCTATAACCCACCTGCCCCCGTTCGTAGGCATACTGCTCGTGCTCGGCGTGCTTTGGACAGTTACGGAAATATTCTACCGCCACCTGCCTGAAGGCGGCGAGAACATCGGTACGCAAAAGCGCATAACCAATATCATCTCGCGCATCGACATGGGCACGATCCTCTTCTTCCTCGGTATACTCATGGCCGTATCGTGCCTGCAGCAAATCGGCGTGCTGGCCGCTCTCGGCGAGGGCCTCAACACCACGTTCGACGGCAACCACTACCTAGTGACCGGCCTTATCGGTGTACTCTCGAGCATCGTCGACAACGTGCCCCTCGTAGCCGGATGCATGGGCATGTATCCAATGGCCGAGGTCGGCGACATGGCTCAGGACGGCATCTTCTGGCAGCTGTTGGCTTACTGCGCAGGCGTAGGAGGCTCGATGCTCATAATCGGCTCGGCTGCAGGCGTTGTGGTAATGGGTCTCGAAAAGATTACATTCGGCTGGTACATGAAACGCATCACATGGATTGCCTTCATCGGATATATCGCCGGAATACTGGCATACTGGGTTGAAAAATCAGTAATCGGACTGTAATTTAAACGAAAAAGGAAAAGCGAAAAGTGAAAAATCCGTTTGTTTTCAAACCTTTATCAGGTAACGGATTTTTCACTTTTCGCTTTTCCTTTTTCACTTATTCTTATCTCGTCTTCGACCTGTATTCGCTCGGCTTGCAGCCGATTTTATTCTTAAACTTACTCGAAAAATAATCAGGCGAGTCGAAATTAAGACGGTAAGCTATTTCCTTAATGCTCATGTCGGTTGACGAAAGCAGCTCTTTGGCGCGCTGCAACTTGAGGTCTTGCTGGTAGAAAGCCGGTGAAAGACCGGTATATTCCTTAAATAACTTGCGGAAGTTGGAATAGCTCGAGCCTAACTCGGCAGCTATTTCCTGTACCGTTATCTTCTCCTCCACGCCCTCGCGGATGCGCAGGCGGGCCTTATTTATCATATCGACATATCCCCCCTTGCGGCTAAGTTCCATGGCACGCTCGAGCGAATACATGTGACCTATCAAGTTGTTGACAATCCCGGCAAGTATCTGCTGGCAATGTACAGGCTCCTCCTTGGCGGTCTGTAAAGCCGAATTGTACAAGTAAACGATGTCATTGCTGAAGCCTACGTGGTAAACCGGCTTCTCTGGCGACAGGAAGTTGTACTTCACGCGGTCGTCCATGTTGCGTCCCTTGTAACCTATCCAATAACTCTTCCATGTCATTCCCGGCAGCGGATAATACGTATGCCACTCTCCGGGGAACAGGAGGAATATGTCACCTGCCTTTATCGGAACTTCCTTTACGTGCTTCGACGAGAACACGCCCTCGCCTTCAACCAAATAAAGCATCTGGTATTCGCCAAGAATACGCCCTCGGCTGGTATCGAAAAAATATCCGTCGCCATGCCCTTTGGTTGGGTATGGCTCGTCAGGGCCTACTTCGTCATATCCTACAGTGTTGACTACAAGGCCCCATTGGGCGTCACGATCGTTCGCAACCAAATACTTGCTGTCTTGCATAATAGTATCTTGTGTTTTTATAGTTGTCACTGATTCACGGCATATTGCAGGTGTTTCATGGTGTGTCCGCCCCACGAATTGTCGCCGACATACCTGAAACCGACACGCTCATAGAGTTTCTCGGCTTTCGGGTTGCCGGTATCTACAAGCAGTCCTACAGCCGGCAGGCCAAGCGTCTTGGCTTTTTCAACCGTGGCGTTAAGCAACTGCGTGGCAATGCCCCGCCCTCTACAGCTTTCTGGCACGGCTATGCTGTCAATGTAAAGTTCGCCTTCCGAGGTCTCGTCGGGCATGGAGCTGAAATCTCGGCCGAAATTCTCATTAGCCGCATCGACAAACGCTTTGCGCAGTTCATGCAGCTTGCCGCCGTCATACGATACGCAGATACCGCACAAGCGGCCGTCTTCGTCGATTGCGACAAGGGTGTTACGATAGCTGTATTGTGAGTTTTCCGACAGCACCAAAGATGTCATCACGCGCTCGAAGTCGTCCAGCGTGTGGTCAGGCCCGGTGAAATAGCGGCAACAGTCATAATTCATTGCCTGCATTATAAGCCTTGCTATCGACAACGCCTGAAAGTCTTGAGCTGTTTGAATTTCCATGATTAAGTCTTATTTAATGGGTTCTTAATATTTAACGAGGCCGTACATAATATGTACCCGACAACAGGCAACACATGCATCGGCCCTGATTATAAACTACGAAAACAGCAGCCGACGGACCAATATCACGTCCCGCCGCAGCCGTTTGAGGTGTCAATGTATGCAAAGATTACGCAAACCGGCGGAATGAAAAAGGCTGTATTCACTTCGCCGAGTGCAATTTACTTTCTGCAAAGATAATAAAAATAAGGCAAAGCCCCAAGATATTAAAATTTTGATAAATGTTTTTAAGGAATTAACACACTGCCGCCCTGAAAGCGGCCTAGTATTACGAAAGCTGCCTTCAGGGCGGTATATGGTGCAAAATCAACGTTCTTACTTGAGCGTAACGAGCACTTTGTCGATGCGCGCGCCGTCCATGTCCACTATTTCAAAGTTGAAACAGTTCCATTCAGTGCGCTCGCCAGCCTGCGGGATGTGTTTCAGTTGCTCTATTATAAGCCCCGCGAGAGTGTTGTAATCCTGCTGTTCGCTGTCGTAAAGGTCTTCCCTGTCAAAGTAGGAAAGGAAGTCGTAGAACGAGCACTGGCCGTCGACAAGCCAGCTTTCCGAGCCTTCGCGCTTCACGATCTCAGGGTCGTTGTTCACTTCGTCGATTGTGCCTACAAGCCCTTCGAGTATGTCACGCAGGGTGACAATGCCTTGGAAACTGCCGAACTCGTCGCAAATGAACGCCTGCGTAAGGCGTTTTTCTTTCATCTGCTCAAGAGCCTTGTAAACGCTCATGTTCTCGTAGAAGTAAACGGCGGGATGCATCAGCGACTTCAGGTTGACCGTTTCGCCGCCAAGGCGGAATATCAAATCCTTGAGCAGCACTACCCCGAGGATGTTGTCTATGCCGCGGTCTATTAGCGGATAAGCCTCGTACAGGTTCTCGTCAAGCACTTGTTTTATCTCGTCGTTGGTCATGCTGACATCAAGCGTGACTACATCTGAGCGGTGGGTCATTATGGAATCGACTGTCAGGTCGCCGAGCATGAACACTCGCTCGACGATGTCCTGCTCAACCTCCTGCACTTCGCCGTCTTCCTTGCCCTCCTGAACTATCGACTTGATGTCTTCCTCCGTAACCTTAGTCTCTGCGTCCTTGACTCCAAGAAGGTTTACCACTGCCTCGGTGCTCTTTGACAAAATCCATACGAAAGGCCCGGCGATAACCGACAACACGTACATCGGGCGGGCGATGACCTTGGATACACGCTCGGCCACGCTCATGCCGATGCGCTTCGGCACCAGCTCGCCGAAGATAATGGTCAAATAAGTTACGATGATTACAATCAGTCCCTGAGCCAGCGGGTAAGCCCAACGCTCGGCCATGCCGAGACTCTCGAACACGTCGGAAAACTTGCCCGACAATGACGCTCCTGAATAAATACCTGTCAAAATGCCTATAAGCGTGATGCCTATCTGCACTGTTGAAAGGAAACGGTCGGGGTCGTTGGCAAGGCGCAAGGCCGTCTTCGCTCCCTTGCTTCCCTTCTTTTCGTCGTTTGATAAAGTAGTTTTTCTCGCTTGTATCACTGCTATCTCTGACATGGCGAATATGCCGTTGAGTAAGATCAATAGCAGGATTATAAAAATTTCATCCATTAATGGTTACACGTCTTGTTTCCGCTGCAAAGATAGTGCAAGTATAGTTAAATACAAAATAAATATGAGAGAAACAAACATTTATTTTTATTTACATAACGGAATATGCCGTAATAAAACACCGATGCTGACGCATAAAAAAACGAAAGGCGGCCTTTCGCATTGCAAAAGGCCACCTTTCACAAGCTAAAAGGCCGTCTTTTGCGCGCCAAAAGACGGCCTTTTATAAGCCATTGGTAATCAACATGTTACACAACCGGCGCAAAAGGCCGTGCCCGGTGCTATTTTTTCAGCGTGAAATCAAACCGCAATCCGCCCGTAATGTTGTTGTTCACGGTTATCGTACCGCCGTGCAACAGTACTGAATTTTTCACGATCGCAAGGCCAAGACCTGTGCCGCCCATCTTGCGGCTGCGGCCTTTGTCAACCCGGTAGAACCTCTCAAACAGGCGGGGCAGATGCTCGTAAGGCACGCCTACGCCGTTGTCGCTGAACGTAAAGTGCCAACAGTCGCCCTCCGGCGACGCCGAAAGCGTAATCGTAGTGCCGTCGCCGGCGTAGGCTATGGCGTTGTCGGTAAGGTTGCGGAACACGCTGTATAGCAGCGACTGGTTGCCGCGCACGACGACACCCTGCGGCAAACGGTTGTCAAACGTCATCTTGCGCCCTGACAGTTGCAGGTTGGTGTCTTTAACGATATTGCCCACCATCGCATTGATGTCCACCATCTCAAAGTCCACCATGTCCGGAGCGTCGTCAAGACGGTTAAGCGTCGATATGTCGTGCAACAGCGAGGCAAGCCGTTGCGACTGGGCGTAACACCGCTCGAGGAACTGCTGCTTTGTGGCATCGTTTATGTTTGGATTCTCCAATACGGTTTCAAGATAGCCCTGTATGCTGGCCACGGGTGTCTTCAACTCATGGGCGATGTTCTGCGTAAGCTGCCGCTTCAGCACGTTCTGCTCCTCTTTCGTGCGTTGCAAACGCTTGTATATCTTTATTATACGCTCGGCTATCTCGCCCAGTTCGTCGCCCGGGAACCCTACAAGGTCTTCCGTGTCAAGACTTTCGTTATGGTCGGCGCGGCTTGCGAAAAGGCGCAGTTTCGTTATATTGTCGCCGAGACGGCTTACAAACCTGTACAATATAAGCACGAGGATGAGCATCGCCACTAGCGAGAACCACAGGTAATGCTGGTCGGCCTTGAGCACTTGGGCCAGGCTGGTGTCGTAAGGCAGCGCGCTACGTACAACGAGATCGAACTCTGGCACATACGTGGCCGAATAGAAATATGTATGTTTCGTTGTAGCGCTGAACCGGCTGAAGTCGTAACCGCTGCCGCCGGAGAAAGCCTCGCGCACTTCTTCCCTGTTCCTATGGCTGCCCATTTTGGCATAATCTTTACGCAGATTGTCATACACAACCCGGCCGTCACGCGCGATAAGCGTCACCCTAAGGCCGTGCATGTGGTGGTTCTTGACATACCGGTCTATCGTTTCTTCAGAATGATTGCCTATGTATTCAAGCGTTTCTATCATTCTGGAATTATAGTCCTGAAGCCTCGCGTTGAGCGAAGTTATCTTATACTCACGCTCGCGTGCATGCTGAAAAATGATGAACGCCGAGGCAAACACGATAAATACGGCCAGCACGCTGACATAAAGGCGGGTGCCTACTGAGGTTCTGAACATTGTATTTGGATATTTAATACCCACCCCTATCCCTCCCGAGGGGAGGGAGGCCGATTACCTGATGCTGATGTCAGGATTTAAATGAGGTATATCAAGCTCCCTCCCTCAGGGATGGTAAGAGCGGGTGTTTGCTGTATATTGTTTCCTATGCGTCGAAGTAATAGCCGAAACCAAGGCGCGTGACGATACACTTGGAGAACTTGCCTATCTTCTTGCGGAGCCGTGTTATGTTGACATCCACGGTGCGGTCGAGCACGAGCACGTCCTTCGGCCAAATGCGGTCGATAAGCTCTTGGCGTGAGAACACGCGCCCCTTCTCGTCAAGAAGCAGATGAAGTATCTCGAACTCAGTCTTCGTAAACGGCACGTCCTCACCGTCGATGCTTACCGTTTTCTTGTCAAGGTTCAGCTCAAGCCCCTGATAGCTCAACACGTTCGACTGCTGCACGCCGTCCCTGTCGGCAGTACGGCGCAACACGGCACGTATCCTTACAAGCACCTCACGTATGGAAAACGGCTTTGAGATGTAGTCGTCGGCCCCGAGATTGAAGCCCGTCACGGTGTCGTTCTCCGTATCGCGGGCCGTCAGGAACACCACGGGGATGTCCTTCGTCGCCGGGTCCGCCTTCAGTTTCTTGGCCATAGCGAAGCCCGACATGCCTCCCATCATAACGTCAAGCAGCAGCAAATCAAAGTCCGCGATGTCCATTTTCAAGGCATCTTCAGCTGAATTTGCAGTCTCGACGACATAGCCGTCAGTCTCAAGATTGAACTTCAAGATCTCGCACAAGTCCTGCTCGTCGTCAACAACCAATATCCGATAATTATTGTCCATAAGTCTACTTATTTATTTATCAGTTGCAAAAGTAGCGACTTATATATTCATATCTATTACAACGATATTACAATACGGTTACGTAAAGGATGAAAACGGGCAACGGCCTCTTTTCTTTCGACATACGCCATCATACCGGCGGCACAGGCGTATCATTCCCCGTCATCCACTGTTAGTTTTTTCTTCTTGGAATTTTCCTTTGCTCCCATGTCCACCAGTTTCATCGCCGAGCCGACGAAACCGCGCCGGCCGTTCATAGCCGTGCGCGCATCGTCAAACGAGCCGCGCACTTTTTCTATGTCGTCACCTATTTTATTAAAGCGCTCTACAAACGTCTGCACACGCTCCACGAGTGTCGAAGCGATGCCGAACACCTGTTCCTGATTGTCGGCCTGCCGCTTCTGAATCCACGCTATCTGCAAAAGGCGGAGCAGGGAGAACAGGTTTTGCTCGCCTGTGATAATCACGTTGCGCTCGAAAGCATAGTTCCAAAGCGATGCGTCGGCCGAAACGGCCAGCTGCATGGCCGCCTCCTGCGGCACGAACATTATCACGAAATCGAGCGTGGTGCCGCCTTCCATAGAGTACTTACCGTAACTTTTCGCCGACAGCTCGTCAACATGGCGGCGCACGCTCTTGACATGCTCGTCGAGAAAACGCTTGCGCTCGTCGTCACTCTCAGCATTAACATAACCAATGAAAGCCGTGAGCGACGCCTTGGAGTCTATGATTACGTCCTTATGGTCGGGATAATGCAGCACCACGTCGGGGCGCATCATGTCGTCGGTGTCGTCGTTCCTTATCACGTTTCCCTTCGCGTCGCGCATCGTGTACTGCACGTCGTACTCCACGCCTTTGGTGAACCCGAACTTATCAAGCAGGTCGTTGAGCTTCATCTCGCCGAAATCGCCCTGCACCTTAGGCCCCGTCTGCAGCGCCTTCGACAGTTTCTCGGCCTCAACGCCGAGGCTTTCCGTAGTGGCGTGCATCTGCCTGAGCTGCTCGCTAAGCGACACCGTACTGCGCATGAACGAGTCGCGGTTGTCGTCCATCGACTTCCTCATCTCCGTCATCACGGCCTTCAGCGGGGCCAGTATCGAGTCCATTTGGGTGCGGTTGGTCTTGTCGAGCTCCTCCGAACGCTGCTTCAACAGTCGTTCCGTAGTGGTGTTAAGCTGTTCCTGCACCAGCTTCAGGCGCTCGGAAAACTGCTTGTCTAGCAACGCCGTGCGCTCTTCCTTGTCGCGCTCGTGCCGCTTATTCACGGCTTCAAGCTGTTCTTCATACTGCCGTTTGGCCTCACCTAGCTGCCTTTCATGTTCGGTTTTGCTTTCATTGAGTTGCCTTGACAGGATCTCGGTCTCGCGTTGCTTGGCCGAAACCTCGCCTGAGAGCGACGTGATGCGTTCGTTCAGTTCTTTTGACTTGCGCTGGCTAATGAGCATTACAATGACGGCGGCTGCCAATGCGCCTGCCATAAAGATGAGTATTGATGTCATTTCGGTGTAAATCTGTTATTATAGCACAAAGTTAAGTAATATCGGCGACACATGCAAACGTTGTCAGTAAAAACTGATGCGCGCTGTATAATGTGACCTGCCGGTGGCATGACGCTGACGGCGCATTGGTATAATAAGTTGCAAAAGGCCGCAAACGACCTTGCAAAAGGTGGTCTTTCGCAGCGCAAAAGACCACCTTTTGCACGACGAAAGACCACCTTTTAGAATTGAAAGGGAAACACGCCTTAATGCTTACAGTTGCGTGTCGCCAATGTATATATCATAAAATACCGTAAGACTTGGCCTTGCTTTTGCTTACAGTTTTTCCCGCTTGTTTTATTGATAACGCAAAAGCGACGCGCCCCTCGTTGCTTGACGATGTGCAAGCGGCGAGAGGCGCGTCGGCGGAAGGTGGCTGCCCGGCGTCATTCCGCCGTCTGCGCTTTCGGCCAGTTTACGAGAAACAGCCGCTCGGTAGCGCGCGTGAAGGCGGTGTAAAGCCAGTGTATATAGTCGGGAGTGAGCATGTCGTCGGTCATGTAGCCTTGGTCTACGTAGACATGAGCCCACTGCCCGCCCTGCGCCTTGTGGCAGGTCACTGCGTAAGCGTATTTTACTTGCAGGGCGTTATAATACATATCCTCGCGTATCCGCTTGTAGCGGTCGGCCTTGCGCGGCACGTCCTGATAGTCTTCCATTACGGCGTTGAACAGTTGTTCGCTCTGCTGGCGGGTCAGTGCGGGGGCGTCAGACGCCAGCGTGTCAAGCATTACGGTAACTTGCATCTCGTAATCGTCGTAGTCAGGAAACTGAAGCCACACGTCGGCAAAATGGAAACCGTAAAGCTCGCGCACGTTCCGCACACGCCTTACGCAGGCCCTGTCGCCGTTGGCAATGAACGAATTTTTAAGTGAAGAGTTAAGAGTTAAAAGTGAAAAATCCATATCTTTTTGCGGCGATGGAGGACAAGCGCAATCGGATTTTTCACTTTTCACTTTTAACTTTTCACTCTTTCTCTCCTTTTCCAGCCAATAATAGTTGTTCTTAACCACCATCAGCATGTCGCCGGTGGTAAGTTCTTCCTCGCGGTCGAGCACCATTCCGCGTATCCCCCGGTTGTAAATGTTGGCGCGCTTGTTGCTACGTGTCACCACGATTGTCTCGTCCACGCCCACTTCCGAGTAACTGCCGTTGAGCTGTTCTATCAGTTCGCCGCCGGTGACGACGGCTATGTCGGCAAACCCTGAGAACCTAACCTTTGGCAGGCGGGTAATCTCGTCGTGCGTAATCATCTGCCTGATGACCGTTGCGTTATATAAAATGCCGGAACCTGCGGCCTGACGCAACACTTCGTTCAAGTCGCACTGGTACACCTTCAAGCCGTAACCTTCAAGCACTGAGGCCGTCAGCGCAGGCGATTCTTCCTCGCCAACCGGCGGCAGCTGGGCCTTGTCGCCTATGAGCATCAGCCTGCAATTACGGCCGCAATAGACGTAGCTTATAAGGTCGTCGAGCAAACGACCCGTGCCAAACACGGCCATACCCGCAGGCGGTTCGTCGGCTATCATCGAAGCCTCGTCGACCATATACAGGGAGTCGGGCGTCAAGTTCACGTTCAGGTCAAACGCAGTCATGTCGCCCGAGAATGTCTTTTGCCTGTAAATCTTACGATGAATGGTAAACGCCTGACGGCCGGAGCTTAAAGAAAACACCTTGGCGGCCCGCCCCGTAGGCGCCAACAGCACGACCTTCTGTCCCAAATCGGCCAACGTCTTTACAATGGCTGCGGCCAGCGAAGTCTTACCCGTACCGGCCGAACCGCGCATTATCATGACAGACCGACCGTCACTGTCGGTGATAAAACTGCAAAACGTGTCGATACACGCCGCCTGTTCCGCCGTCGGCTCAAAGCCGAAAAGCCGCCTTACGCGCCAAGCCAATTCGTCAACAATCATCAGTTTTTAGCCTAAAGGTTTGACTTTATGGATTATTTGGTGTATTTTTGCACTGTTCGCAATGCTTCTTAGCATAATGCAAACTTACGCAAAATAAATCATATTACGCGTCATGCCGGCTTATAAAATGCTTTTCACCCGTTACGGCAGACATTGACACGCCTTATAAAAATGAGCCTTAAAGTAAGCAAAAGCTACATACTGTTTTTCCTTGCGGCCGCCCTTGCGGCGGTATGCGGTCTCAGCATATACTCCCCTATACGCTTTGACAGCCAGCGCGCGGCGCGCGAACGGGCCGTGAAAGAACGCCTTATAAAAATAAGGTATGCTGAAGAAAAATACAGAAAAGCCACCGGAGCTTACACCGACGACTTCAACACGTTGGTAAAACAAGGATTCCTTACCGACTCATTACAATACATACCGTTCACGGAAGGCAAGAAGTTCGAGCTGACAGTAACCACCCAGATAAGCAAATCGGGGCGTCAGCTGCCTTTGATGGAATGTGGAGCCACTTACGAAGACTACTTGTCGGGGCTTGACGCGGGCAGCATTTCAAACCTTACAGATGAAGCATACAACGCAGGACGGTATCCCGGACTGAAAATCGGAGACTTAACCACACCTAACGACAATGCAGGAAATTGGGAATAACTTAAAAAATGAAAGCCAGCAGGAAACCGACCTGCGCGCCGGCACGTCGGCAATAACCATGTCGATGATAAAAAAGCCGCGCCTGACGATACGCATAGGCAACCACACGCTGTCGTTCTCGGCGCTTGACACGGCCTGCCATAACAACATAGTCTATGAGCCTTACACCGTAAGGAGCGGCATATCCATGGCGGCAAACCTACGCGAGGCGTTCAAAGGAATCGGGCTGCAGAGCAACGGATGGCAGCGCGCCATGGTGCTTACAGACTCGCCTGTACTGATGATTCCTATCGAAGAATACAACGAAAAGACAACCGAAGCGCTATACCGCCACGCCATAATAGGACACGACAACGAGACAGTGCTCTCAACAGTGCTGCCTACTCTCAATGCCGTGGCCGTATATTCGATAAACAAAGACCTGAAGCTCGTCATCGACGACCACTTCAGCGACGTGCGCTTCACACATGTATGCGCCCCCGTTTGGAACCATCTATACAAACGCAGTTTCACAGGAGTGAGGAAAAAGTTGTACGCCTACTTCCACGACAAGAAGATTGACGTGTTCAGTTTCCAGCAAAACCGCTTCAAGTTCACAAACAGCTTCAATACAAATCTTGCGCCCGATGCCGTTTACTTCATACTGAACGTATGGAAACAGTTGGCCTTCGACAACCGGCGCGACGAGCTTCACCTAGTAGGCGAACTGCCCGAACGCGACGAACTGACCAAGGAGCTTGGCTCGTTCATACAAAACGTATATGTCATAAATCCGAAAGCAGAGTTCAACCGCGCGCCGATAGCAGAAATAAAAGGACTGCCTTACGACCTTATGACATACTTCTTGAGAAACTAAGAATCAAGAGCTAAAAGTTAAGAAAATATGCCACGGGAGTTGCATGGGACATAATTTCTTAATTCTTAACTCTTAATTCTTAATTCACAAAGTGTTGTTTTCTTAACTTTCAACTCTTAATTCTTAATTCACAAAGTGCGTATAATCACAGGAATATACAAAGGCCGTCATTTCGACATACCAAAGACATTCAAGGCGAGGCCGACAACTGACTTCGCAAAAGAGAACATTTTCAACGTACTGGGCGGCTACATCGACTTCGACGGAGCCTCCGCCCTAGACCTATTCTCGGGCACCGGCAGCATTTCACTCGAACTGCTGTCGCGCGGATGCGCGTCTGTAATCAGCGTAGAGGCCGACCGCGACCACCACGCTTTTATAAAGCAGTGTCTCAAAAAACTTAATACCGACAAATGCGTGCCGCTGCGCGGCGACGTGTTCCGCTTCATAAAAAGCTGTAAACAACAGTTTGATTTCATCTTCGCCGACCCTCCATACGCCCTGCCCGAACTGCCAACCCTGCCTAAACTAATACTAGAGCGCGGCATACTGAAACCCGGCGGAATATTCGTTTTCGAGCACGGCAAGCACAACTCGTTTGAAGACGTGCCCGGCTTCATTGAGCACCGCGCCTACGGCAGCGTGAATTTCAGCCTGTTCAAGAGGGCTGAAGACGTTGCAACCGATACAGACGAACAATTATAATAATACGATACACATTATCCGTCATCAGTCAGTTTAGCATATATTGCATTGACTGTCAATAAGTTGCGGACTGACAGCTGACGTTCGCATACGTCAGCCTGCTGACAGGAGATGACAATCAGCCAGCACATCTGTCAACGCATAACCCGCTAAAATCCAATACGTTAAGCTGAAAACTGACTGATGACAGACAAATCACATTCAAGACAAATTATGAAAGGCCGCCTTTCGCATCGCAGAAGACGGACTTTTGCATTGCAAAAGGTGGCCTTTCGTCTTCTATCACAAGTATTTTCATAATTTCAACGCTCTCCCGTTACAATTTTATTTCGCCAACATCACTATGCTGCCGGCCGTTATCAGCAGCGCGCCTACTACGACACGGAGGCTGACAGGCTCTTTAAGGAACAGGAACGACAGGCAGATTGTCATCACGACGCTGAGCTTGTCGACAGGCGCAACGCGCGACACGTCGCCCGTCTGCAACGCCTTGAAGTAGAAAAGCCACGACAGGCCCGTAGCCGCCCCTGACAATATCAGGAACAGCCATGCGTGGCGCGGAATGGAGCGCACCTCGCCCACGTGGTTGCCGAAGAACACTATGCCCCACGTTATCAGCAGGATTACGGCCGTGCGGATGGCCGTGGCAAGGTCTGAATTGATGTCTTTAACGCCGATTTTGGCGAAGATGGCCGTCAGAGCGGCAAAGAAGGCGGAAAGCAAAGCATAATATTTCCACATACATTTATGGTTTAAAGATTATACGGTTGCGGTTCGTGGGATATTCCGATTTGAGGCCATACGGCGAAAAGGCGCACGGCCGGAACCGTAAAATCACATCAAGGGCGAGAACATGCGCACAAGCGACTCCCACAAGCGGTGTGTGAACGAGAGGCGGCGAGTGCGCATATAGCTCTCGTATTTAACGCTACGCGCCATGTCGTCGAAGAACACCTGCTTTATGCGCAACGCCATATCACGGTCGTAAATGAACACGTTACTCTCGAAATTGTTGTCGAAACTGCGGAAATCAATGTTCGTCGAGCCACAGGTTGACAGCGAGTCGTCGCTGACGAGCAGCTTAGAATGGTTGAAGCCTGCCTTGTAAAGACTAACCTTTACGCCTGAGTCGACAGCTTCCTGCACGTAAGAGCGGCTGGCCCATTCAACAAACCTTGCGTCGGAATGTAAAGGTATGATGAGCCTTACGTCGACACCTGCCAGCGCGGCGGTGCGCATGGCGAACATGACAGGCTCCGTAGGCAGGAAGTAAGGAGTCTCCATATACACGTATTTCTTGGCCTCTAGCAATACACGCACGTATCCCTGCATCATCTCCGGCCACTGGCTCACGGGGCTGCTCGTCACAATCTGCATGACGCAGTCGTTCGTTATGGAGCGGTCTTGCACCGGGTAATAACAACGATTGGTTACGAGCGTGCGGTCGACAAAATACCAGTCTACAAGGAAAGCGCGTTGTATGCCGTATACTGCGCCGCCCCGTATGCGCAGATGTGTGTCACGCCAAGGAGTGTCTTTGGTGCCTTTCACGTAACGCAAGGCTATGTTCATGCCGCCTATATAGCCCACACGACCGTCAACGACGCACAGTTTGCGGTGGTTACGGTAGTTCACCTTGCTGGTGAACGCAGGAAATTTCACGGGCATGAAGGCATGAACGTCGACCCCAGCGGTGCGCATACGCTCGAAAAAAGAGTTCGGAACGTTCCAGCATCCCACGTCGTCGTATATGAAACGCACCTCCACCCCGCCCCGTGCCTTGTCCATAAGGGCATCGGCCACGAGGCGTCCCAGCGGGTCGTCGCAGATGATATAAGTCTCAAGGTGTATGTGATGGGTGGCCCGGCCGATGTCTCCCAGCAGGGCGCAGAAGAATGAATGGCCGTCGGTAAAAATATCAGTCTCGTTGTTCTTGAACGGCAACGCCCAGTTAAGGCTGCCGAACAGCTTGATCAGCGTGCTGTGTTCCTCGGGCAATTTAAGGTCCTGCTGCTCGGCAAACTCAAGCATGGAACGCTTTGTCAGCTGATCCATGCTCTGGCTGCTGATATACTTTTCCTTGCGCGTGTTTTGCCCGAAAAAGAAGTAAAGCACGATACCTATCACTGGTATGAATATCAACACCATCACCCACGCCATCGTCTTGGCCGGCTGACGGTTGTCCATGAGCACCGTGACCATTGTCACCAGCACTACGCAGACATATACTATGAATATCAACCAATGAAGGTAAATCATCTTTTTAGTATCTGACACCCACCCAACCCCCTCCCGAAGGAATGGGCTTAATTACCCTTTTCAGTAACATTTGCAATGTCTTGACGCCTCAAAGCATATCAAGCTCCCTCCCTTAGGGAGGGCAGGGGTGGGTATTGGCTTTATACTATGTAACTGCCAAGCTCCTTGGCGATTTCGTTGCGGATAACTTGCATGTCCTTGTATTCGGCCATAAGCTTCATCATGCGCTCCGTATCGCTGACGGCGAGGCTTATTTCGCGCTGCAGTTCCTTAAGCCGCTGTTCCACGTAAGCCATGCGGAAGTCGAGTACCAGATGCTCAACCTGATTGCGCAGGGTGTCCTCGTCGCGCCTTACTTGCAGGCTCTTGCTCAACTGGAAATGGTCTATGGCCATGTCGGTGGCGGCGCGGCTTATGTCTATGTCGGGATGATGGGTGAAATATTCCTCGGCGTTGAAACCGGGCTCGTCGTTATGCTCGACGGCCTCTGCCAACATACGGTTGTACAGGTCGTTCTTAAACGCAAGGTTGTCTGCACCGAGGTCATAGCTGACATATTGCGAAACGCTGAGGTCCACCTTGCCTCCGTCTTCCGTCTCGACACCTTTGTAAAGCGTCTCCTGTCCGTGGCGCACCACCATTTGCATCAGCATGTACTCTATTTTTGATACATTTTGTTCTTCTGACGGGAATAATGATATATCTTTTTTTTCAACGTTCGTTTCGCCGTTACGCTTTTCCTTTTTCTTTTGTTCCTCTATATCTTCACGTATCAATTTATTCATCGCACTCACAAAAACAGCCTCATTTACACCAAGGCGATGTGAACAAGCGGTAATATAAGTTGAACGCACAACTTGTTCTTTTACGACCGACACGCTCTTTACTATGCTACTGATAGCTTCAGAGCGTTTTATTGGGTCTGTAACACCGTTTAATAAAAGATTCATTTTGAACTCGATGAAGTCCGTCTGATGCCGTTCTATGTAGTCGCGGAACTCCTGCGCAGGGTGCTTCTGCGCGAAACTGTCTGGGTCGTCGCCGTCAGGCAGCAGCATCACCTTTACGTTCATGCCCTCGGCCAGCAGCATGTCGATGCCGCGTATCGAGGCATGTATTCCGGCGGAATCGCCATCGTAAAGCACTGTAATGTTGTTGGTAAAGCGGCGTATGAGGCGTATCTGCCCCGTGGTAAGCGACGTGCCTGACGATGCCACGACGTTCTCGATGCCGCTCTGGTGCATCGATGTCACGTCGATATACCCCTCTACGAGGTAGCAGCGGTCTTGCTTTGTTATAGCGTGCTTGGCTTGGAATATGCCGTAAAGCTCGTTGCTCTTGTGGTAGATAAGCGATTCGGGCGAATTGACATATTTCGCCAGTTTCTTGTTGTTCTCCAATATACGGCCTCCGAAGGCTACGACACGCCCCGTGACGGTATGCACAGGGAAGATGACGCGGCCGTGATAGCGGTCTTGCAGTGTGCCGTCCTCCTTGCGGTAACACAGCCCCGTAGTTATTAGAAACTCCTCCTTGAACCCTTTAGCCAACGCGGCTTTAGCCAAGGCGTCGCGCTCCGGCATGGCGTAGCCCAACTGGAAGCGGTTTATAGTGTCGTCGCGGAAGCCGCGCGAACGGAAATAAGCCAGCCCGATAGCCCGCCCGCGCTCGGTGTTCATCAGGTTGTCCTGAAAATAATGCAACGCCCACTCGTTAAGGATGAACAGGCTCTCGCGCTCGCTCTGCTCGCGCTTCTCGTCATCGGTCAGCTCGCGTTCGTGTATCTCTATGTTGTATTTCTTGGCCAGCCAGCGCAGGGCTTCGGGGTAAGTCATCTGCTCGTGCTCCATGATGAAGCCCACGGCGTTGCCCCCTTTGCCACAGGAGAAGCAGTGGCAGTAGCCCTTCGACGGCGACACTACGAACGAGGGCGTCTTCTCGTCGTGAAACGGGCACAGCCCCTTATAGTTCACCCCAGCCTTGCGCAGGGTGACAAACTCTGACACGACGTCGACGATGTTCGCCGCGTCCATTATCTTGTCTATGGTTGCCTTGTCTATCATTTCGTTTTGTCATAGCGCATCCAAGCCTGCGTAAAAAGTCAAATCATGTTGTTCTTACGCAGCCAACGCTTGCCGCCGGGGGTAAGGCAATACAACAAGAAGATAATACAAGGTATGCCGACCATGCCTAAAATAATCAGTGTTCCTGTCATTTCTTTTCCTTTTTATTAACCAAAATCAATCCTGATACTAATAACGCAGCCGCAATAGTGCCACTTAACGCATAGATAAGCCAGCGCATATCCTCCAAATCTTTTATCAGCGAGGCGACGAAAACACCTGTCAGGAAGTATTTGGACACGTCAATGAGATAGTTGCCTAATTTCTCTTTCCACATTTGTTTTGTTTCTAACGCAAGCCGTTTGTCTGCGCTTGCATTACGTGCAAAGATAGTGCAAATCGAGCGAAATGCAAAATAAAAGCGAGTGAAACGAGTTTTAAATTTCATTTCCGAGATGCAGCCTATCCTTATCCAAGGATACGACAATATCCGTAAAAGGCGGCAATTATTCACATATTTTTGCCGAAATGCCGCAAAAACATACGGCGGCTGATTTTCAGGCAGTTAAAAGGCGTTTTGCAAAAGGTGGCCTTTTAGCTTGTAAAACACAGTCTTTTAGAACATGATGGATGGCCTTTTGCAATATGGGACTCCGCCGGTTGTAAAACAGTCGGATATAAACTGCCTTGCAAGCGAACGCGCTTGCAAGGCCGACACGTGCCGAATTCACTTTTTCCGCACGGCTTTGCGCAACCGTTCCACCTCATTTTTGTGGGCATTATATGTTCTGTCGTCAAGCGGGAACACGTCGATGAACTTGTTGTCCATCTTCATTCCGCCGCCGGCATATCCCGTTCCGCTGATTACGACGGCACCGATGTCCTCCCTGACGGCGAACGAATCGACGGTGTAAACTCCGGGGTAAGACCTTACATGCTCCTCTATCAATCCGTTGTTTTTCAACAAGACACATTCTGGATAATCCATAAAATCGTAAACGTCTTGGCGCATCACATAGCCGTCGGTCTTATAAAACGTCTCATGTGGAATGTAAATTTCAATAATGAGGAGAAGCCACAGTCCCATTGTACACAAAGGCAGAAGCACAAACCAGCAAAGCCAAAGGAAACCATACACCCTCAACAGGACGTTGACCAGCTTACGCCTTGTCTTAAGGAAGCACACAACGAGTCCGCTCAACGTGGTGAGCCACACTATGGCATAGCCCAAATTCCACCGCAGATGGTCTTGCTGCCTGACGCAAAGCAGCAGGACGAGGCACAGCAGAAGCCCTGCGCCGTGGATTATGAACAATGCTTTCTTCCATTTGTTTGACATAGGCTGTGGCATTTTATGTTGACATTATAGGAGTAAAAATCGGATGGAGAAATGCAAGGAAATTGCGCTCAAACCACCTAAAGCCCCCTTAGCCACAGCGACATCAGCCTGTCGTAGACCATGTAGCCGCGCTCCGTCTTGTAGATAAGTTCCTTGTCGGCCAGCGCCTTCAGCGCACTGCTGACGCTGCTCGCCGCCTTCAGGTTGTGGCGGCGTATGAAGTCGCCGTTGGTCGGGGCGGCCACGATGTCGTCTGCGGCTATGGCCTTCATCAGTTCCAGCTGTTTGTCGGGCAGCAGCGAAGCCAAAGTCTGGTAAGCCGGGGTGTTCTCTTCTACGAGCATGGCTATCGTTCCGTCGACCATTTCCACCGTGTCAACGTCATGGAATCTCTCGTAAAGGCGGTTCAGCACGGCCTGTATGTACCACGTCTGCCCGTAGAATTTTAGGTATACCGCGTCAAAAGCGTCTTTGTCGATGTGCCCTCCGCGCCGGGCGAAAAAACTTTCCGCAAAGTTGTAATAAACATCCCGGTCTATCGGCCGTAGCTCCATGAGCTGCGTGCTTTGGTAAAACGGGCGTTTGGCCGAGAGGAACATCTCGCTCATAAGATACCGCCTGCTGCCTGAAAAGATGAAGTTTGCATTCTTTACAAACTGTATGTGCGAGCGCAGCAACGCTTCCGTCTGCTGTTCGGGATACTGCGTGATTTGCTGGAACTCGTCTATCGAGATGTAGCACCTGCGTCCCGACGAGGCGATATAGGCGAAAATCTCGTCAAGCGTCTGCTCCTCGTATGTAGGCACAACGTTCAGCGAAAGGCTCGGCGTGCCCGTCATAGGGTCTACCGAGAGCGTAGGGCGGCTGTGTGTGAGCAGCTGCGTGATTTTCGAGAGTACCATCCCGCCCGTTGTTTGCAGTCCTTCTATGACGGCCTTGCCGAACATCTGGATGAAGTCATGCAGGTTGCGTGTGGGGAAAATGTCAATGTATATGCACGCTACGCCGTCATCCTCAAGTCCGACGTGGTGGAAAGCGTTTTTTATCAGCCCCGTCTTGCCCATGCGCCTCGGCGCGGTCAGCGTCACGTTGCGCCCGTTGCGCAGTGCCGAGAGCAGGTCGGCTGTTTCCTGCTTGCGGTCGCAAAAATATTCCGGCCCTGCATATCCGTATGTAAGGAATGGGTTGGCCGATGCCCGGTCTTTGATGTTTGCCATGTCGTTTCGATATTAGCGTTACGTAAAGTTCGTAACGCTAATATCGTAATTATATGCCTAACTGCAAAACATTTGCGTCTGAATTTGCTTATTTTAACCCAAATCATTAGAACGCCTATAATACTTCCACACTTGATTATCTGCTCTTAACCCTTCTTCCGCACTGCCGCCGCCATCTTGTTTCCCGTTTTATCTCGATGTAGCCCGCTACATCTTTCAACAAAAGCAAGAAAAATCCGACTGACGGCAGCACGAAATAAGGATTAAGTCTAATGACTGATTTTGGATTAAACGCTTGTCGGCTGCATCTGCAACGGTGTTCCGGGCGTATGCCGACCACTTCCACTGGAAAGCAAAATGACAGCAACGGCAAGGGGAAGCATGGCAAAGTGTCATTCGGAAAATGTCCACGAAAAGCGGCGAAATAGAAAAAGCAGAGTGCCGGAAGCCATGCTTTGTACTATGTCCGACAGCCTATTTTCACACGAACAACATACGGACAAATATCAATATACGCCATTCGTGCATGAAAAGGATGGCGGACACGTTCCTCAAAGGCCGTCAACGGCAATGCAAAAGACGGTCTTTGAGAGTGCGAAAGACGGCCTTTTGCAGGGCTGGCAACGGAAAAAAGACGCGCACATGGCCACAACAGAGGCTTAAACCGCTGGCAATCTGCACGTTACGCCCGCACACTTTTCCCTGCGTTATACGCCACAAAGTGTTTTGTTTTTCTGAATATCGCAGTATAAAAGCGTCAAGAAAAAGCAATGTGTAAGCAAAAGTTATTGAATTAAGAATTAAGAGCTTAAAAGTTAAGAATTAAGAGTTAAGAATTAAGAATATGTGCCTTGCTTGTCCGTCTGCCAAAACATATTTTCTTAATTCTTAACTCTTAATTCTTAACTTTACAGTGTAAAACATGTATCTTTGCACCCAATTCGCCCCACGACAACCTACGGCGTGGCGGCAGGTTTTAGTTTTTAACAGTAAAAGAAAGGATTTAACGATGAAAAAAATGTTTATCGCCTTGTGCGCGGCAGGAGCCTTGGCCGGCCTGTCATCATGCAAGACGGTGCAAAACGCGGCGTCGACCATAGACGCGCTTGACGGAGAATGGAAAATAACAACGGTCGAAGGACAGCCCGTAACGCCCAAAGCTGGCGAAAAGGAAGCGTTCATAGGCTTCAAAGTAAAGGAGAACCGCCTCTACGGCAACACAGGCTGCAACAACCTTGTGGGCGGCATACAGGCCGACGCGAAGAAAGGCACAATGTCGTTCGGGCAGACAGGTTCCACACGAATGATGTGCCCCGACATGGAAACTGAGCAAAAAGTGCTCGGTGCCATGGGCAAAGTTACAAAATATGAAATCACCAAGGACGGCCGGATGAGCCTCAAGGCCGAGGACGGCAAGGTGGTGATGACGCTTGAAAAAAGGTGATTTTTTAAGTAATTAAGGAGTGACGGAGTTAAGGAATTAAGACAAATGTTTTATTTGTAAAAGTCACGTTGTAGTAAAATCCAATGTAACATTTGTCTTAACGCCTTAACTCCGTCACTGCTTAACTCTATAATTTAATGCCTAAAAAACGCCTTTTCTTTTGATAAACAGCAAAAAAAGTGTATTTTTGCAACCACGAATTTCACATTATTATATATTACTATGAAACTTAAAATCATCGTACTTGCCAAGCAAGTGCCCGACACGAGGAATGTGGGAAAGGACGCGATGACCGCCGAAGGAACGGTCAACCGCGCCGCACTGCCCGCAATCTTCAATCCTGAAGACCTAAACGCGCTCGAACAGGCGCTGCGCCTGAAAGAGCAAAATCCCGGCTCAACAGTCGGAGTTCTTACAATGGGGCCTCCCCGCGCGGCTGAAATCATCCGCCAAGGACTTTACCGCGGAGCCGACACAGGCTGGCTGCTGACCGACCGCCTGTTCGCCGGAGCCGACACCCTTGCGACATCTTACGCCCTAGCCACGGCAATCAAGCACATCGGCGGAGCCGACATAATCATTGGCGGACGACAGGCCATCGACGGCGACACGGCACAAGTAGGGCCGCAGGTGGCACAGAAGCTCGGCCTGTCGCAGGTAACCTACGCCGAGGAAATACTTAAATGCGAGGACGGCAAGCTGACCATACGCCGCCACATCGACGGCGGCGTTGAGACCGTTGAGGCTCCCATGCCTATCGTAATAACCGTCAACGGCAGTGCGGCACCGTGCCGCCCGTGCAACGCCAAGCTCGTAATGAAATACAAATATGCCACCGTGCCGCTCGAGCGCACGCCCGAAACGCCGCACGCCGAGCTGTACGAAACACGCCCCTACCTGACGCTCAACCAATGGTCCGTAGCCGACATCGACGGCGACCAGCAGCAGTGCGGACTGGCAGGCTCGCCCACCAAGGTGAAAGCCGTCAAGAACATCGTGTTCCAAGCAAAAGAGAGCAAAACCCTTACAGGCAGCGACGCCGACATAGAAGGCATGATAAAGGAGCTGCTCGAGGAGAAAATTATCGGATAATAACAAAGTAGTAAGGAGTAAAGAAGTAAAGGAATAAGTAGATATGACACAGAGTTTCAAGGAAGTTTTTGCTTGGCAGAAAGCCCACGAGTTTGTCGTAATGGTCTATAAAGCCACAAAACAGTATCCTTCTTTTGAACGTTTCGGACTCTGTTCACAATTTCAAAGAGCCGCAGTGTCAATACCTGCCAACATTGCCGAAGGTTATAGACGTGACGGAATGGCGGACAAACTGCGCTTTATGAACATCGCACAAGGCAGCCTTGAGGAATGTAGATATTATATCTTACTATCTAAGGACCTTGAATACATAAGCCTTGATGTTTATAACAACCTGAATGACTTGATTGAAGATACAAGTCGCCTACTTAATGCGTACTATAAAGCAATAAAATGCAGAAACATACTGTGACACAATTAGCAAGGCATTTCTACTTATTTCTTCTCTCCACACTCCTTCTCTCCTAAATAAAGAAACAATGAACAACGTATTCGTATATTGCGAGATAGAAGGCACTACCGTTGCTGAGGTATCTCAAGAGTTGCTCACCAAGGGCCGCAAGCTCGCCAACCAGCTTGGCGTAGAGTTGCACGCCGTGGTTGCCGGCACAGGCATTAAAGACAAAGTTGAAAGCCAGATACTGCCTTACGGCGTAGACAAGCTGTTCGTCTTCGACGCCGAAGGCCTGTTCCCATACACGTCGGCACCCCATACGTCAATCATGGTGAACCTCTTCAAGGAGGAGAAGCCCCAGATTTGCCTCATGGGAGCAACCGTCATAGGCCGCGACTTGGGGCCGCGCGTATCGTCGTCGCTCACCAGCGGACTCACCGCCGACTGCACACAGCTCGAAATCGGAGACTATGACGACAAGAAATCGGGCACTCATTACGACAACCTTCTTTATCAGATACGCCCCGCCTTCGGTGGAAACATCGTGGCGACGATTGTCAACCCCGACCACAGGCCGCAGATGGCGACCGTCCGCAGCGGTGTGATGCAGAAGGCTTTGTATGACGGCGAGGCGAAAAACGAAGTGGTTTATCCCGACGCAAGCAAGTACACCGACCCGGCAGACTTCATCGTCAAGGTAATCGACCGCCACGTTGAGGCAGCCAAGCACAACCTCAAGGGCGCGCCAATCGTCGTTGCCGGAGGCTACGGAGTTGGCAGCAAGGAAGGCTTCGACCAGCTCTTCCAGCTCGCAAAAGAGCTGCACGGAGAGGTCGGCGCGAGCCGTGCGGCAGTTGACGCGGGCTTCGTTGACCACGACAGACAAATCGGACAGACCGGCGTTACGGTGCATCCCAAGGTGTACATCGCCTGCGGTATCTCCGGCCAAATACAGCACATAGCCGGTATGCAGGACTCGGGCATCATCATTTCAATCAACAGCGACCCCGACGCTCCCATCAACCAAATTGCCGACTACGTAATAGTAGGCACGGTGGAAGACGTCGTTCCAAAGCTCATCAAATATTACAAGCAGAACAGTAAGTAAAAATTTTAATAAGTAGTAAACAGGAGTTAACAGGAGTTAGCTCGCTACGCTCGCCGGAGTTAACAGACAAATGCTTTTATGACAAATAACTTCAAAAACATTGTAGCTTGGCAGATAGCACATGAATTTGTGCTATCTGTGTATGAAACGACAAAAAAGTTTCCTGCCACAGAAGCATTCGGACTAACTTCACAATTCCAAAGAGCAGCGGTGTCTATTCCCGCAAACATAGCCGAAGGATACAGAAAACTTGGTAAAGCTGATAAACTTAGATTTCTGAATATAGCCCAAGGCAGCGTGGAAGAATGTAGATATTACATCATCTTGGCAACAGACCTGAAATACATAACCGCTGAAGACGCAAAAAGTCTTCAGGTCTTGATTGAAAAGACAAGCTGGTATCTGAATTCATATTGCAAAGGAATAATAACAAGCAACGGAGTAAAAGACGACATACAGCCGTAATCAGCAACAAGGCAAATGTCCGTTAACTCCGGCGCGAAGCGCCTAACTCCAGTTAACTCCCATTAACTCCATAAAAAATAATACAACAATGGCTAACTATTATACAGACCATCCGGAGCTTGAGTTCCACCTCACCCACCCGCTAATGAAGCGGATTGTTGAGCTAAAGGAGCGCAACTTCGCCGACAAAGACGACTATACAGACGCTCCCGTTGACTACGAGGACGCTATCGAGAACTATAAGAGAGTGTTGGAAATAACCGGCGACATCGCCGCAAACATCCTCGAGCCTAACAGCGAGGAAGTGGATACGGAAGGACCTCACCTCGTTGACGGCCGTATGCACTACGCTTCGAAGACCTACGAGAACCTTGACGCTACGCGCAAGGCCGGACTTTGGGGGCTGTCGATGCCCCGCCGTTACGGCGGACTCAACATGCCGGTAACTCCCTACTCTATGGCCTCGGAGCTGGTGGCGGCAGCTGATGCCGGATTCCAGAACATCTGGAGCTTGCAGGACTGCATCGAGACCCTTTACGAATTCGGCAACGAGGAGCAGAGGCAGAAGTACATACCGCGCGTTTGCGCAGGAGAGACGATGAGCATGGACCTCACCGAGCCTGACGCCGGTTCTGACCTGCAGCGCGTAATGCTAAAGGCCACTTACAGCGAGGCTGACGGCTGCTGGCTGCTCAACGGCGTAAAGCGCTTCATCACGAACGGAGATTCGGACATACACCTCGTGCTCGCCCGCAGCGAGGCCGGCACACACGACGGCCGCGGACTGTCAATGTTCATCTATGACAAGCGCAACGGCGGCGTAACCGTGCGCCACATCGAGCACAAACTCGGCATACACGGCTCGCCTACGTGCGAACTTGTGTTCAAGAACGCCAAGGCCGAGCTGTGCGGCAACACCCGCATGGGTCTCATCAAATATGTCATGGCGCTGATGAACGGCGCGCGTCTTGGCATCGCGGCGCAGAGCGTGGGCGTAAGCCAGGAAGCATACAACGAGGCGTTGGCATACGCCAAGGAGCGCAAGCAGTTCGACAAGGCCATCATAAACTTCCCGGCTGTCTACGACATGCTGGCACGCATGAAGGCGAAACTTGACGCAGGACGCAGCATCCTGTACATGACGGCGCGCTATGTCGACATATACAAGGCTCTCGAGGACATCTCTCGCGAGCGCAAACTGACCGCCGAAGAGCGTAAGGAACTGAAGAAATACACCAAGCTGGCCGACGCTTTCACTCCTTTGGCAAAAGGAATGAACTCTGAATACGTCAACCAGAACGCTTACGACGCTATCCAAGTGCACGGCGGTTCGGGCTTCATCATGGAGTACAAGTGCCAGCGCCTCTACCGCGACGCACGCATCTTCTCTATCTATGAAGGTACGACGCAGCTTCAGGTTGTGGCCGCCATACGCTACATCAGCAACGGAACATACCTCGGCATAATAAAAGAAATGCTGGAAAACGAGGTCGCCGAAGAACTGAAACCGCTCAAGGAGCGCGTCATGAAGATGACGGAACTGTACGAGCAGGCCGTCAACTACGTTAAGGAACTTGACAACCAGGAAGCCCACGACTTCCTCGGACGCCGCCTGTATGACATGACCGGAGACATCGTTATGTCACTGCTCATACTCGACGACGCCACCCGCGCGCCCGAGCTTTTCACCAAGAGCGCAAACGTGTACGTGCGCATGGCCGAAGAAGATGTGGTAGGTCATTATACTTATGTAAAGAGCTTCATAGCCGAAGACCTTGTAAACTTCCGCGCCGCGGAGGCCAAAGCCGAATAAGAAGGCTATCTTTAGATACAACGACAGCCGTCAGGCAATGAACGACGAACCGTCGGCCATGCCTCGACGGCTGTCAGCTTTTTAAGCATAAAAGTCTCAACAACGCAATAAAATGGCTATATTTTCAGACAAACCGCAAAGCCGCAGGAGTAACAGACGTGTGTTATAAACCGTACTGCTGTGGGTGTTCGTGGCGCAGGCTACAACCATATTCGCATCGTGCGACGACAAAACGCAAGCACCGGCGCAACCGGAATACATACCCGAAGCACCCGACTACGACGACCCCACGATGTGGTTCACACAGGAAAACGACAAAAGCGGCACGGGCGCTGACGTGTTTTATATCGTCTCCACGTGGATAGCCGACTGGACTACGGCCGACGGCCGCCCGTCACATTACTGCGACGTCCACAATGCCGAACGGCGAGCCGACATGGACAAGGAAATCAGTCGCATTGCCGGATACATGGGCAAGGGCAACAACTTCTACTCCCCTTACTACCGACACATGTCGATTGACATCTGGGCGACGCTCAACAAAGACACCATCAACAACCGCTTCAAGCTCGCAATGGGCGACGTGACCGAAGCCTTCAACCACTTCCTCGCCCACCGCGACCCCTCACGGCCGTTCGTCCTCGCAGGTTTCAGCCAAGGCGGCAATGCCGTTGTCGAACTGCTTAAGCAAATGCCGGAGGACGTGGCCCGGCATCTCGTCGCGGCTTACGTGCTGGGTTACAAAGTAACGCCTGCCGACACGCTTGCCACAAAGAACATACGCGCGGCACAACGGGCCGACGACACAGGCGTAACAATCTGCTATAACTCCGTAGCCGACGTGCAACACATCAAACCGGTGGTAAGCGTGCCGTGCACAATGTGCATCAACCCGGTGAACTGGCGCACCGACGCTACGCCGGCAACGCTGGCCGACACGGTCACCGTAAGTGTGTCGCCCGAGCACAACGTGCTCATAGTGAAAGGCTACAGCGGTGCCGAATACCAGCCCATACGCGACATGCTGAACATCGGCGACTTCCACAGCGCAGAGCCTTGGCTGTATCAGGACTGCTTGGAAGATAACATCCAACTGCGCATACGCAAATACCACGAAACCCACTGACGGCGGCACTATATACGAAAGGCCGCCTTTTACTAGCTAAAAGGCGGCCTTTCGTAATATTATCGATTGTAAACAAGTTACGATACGGAAAGCATCGGGCTTTTCGTTCCGCAACATCCCTGATTTCCTCTACATCCTCATAGTCCTCACGGGCGGCACAACGCCTCGCACACCCGGTCTTGAAAGCCACGGCCGATAGAAGCCTTGCGTATGCCCATGTTGATTATCGAGAAGCACAGCGTGTGCCCGTTGGCAGCCGTGCAATAACCAGCAAGGGCGCTCACGCCGGTCACGGTGCCCGTCTTCGCGTAGACGTTGCCGTGCGCGTGGCCGTGGCGCATACGCTTGTCGAGCGTTCCGTCCTCTCCGGCTATAGGCATAACCTGATACAACGGAATGTAAATATCGTCGTCACGATAGGCATAACGCAGGAAGCCTACCTCAAGTTCGGGCGACACATAGTTGTAAAGCGACAGTCCGCTGCCGTCGGCGATGTAATATTCCGACGGCTCATAGCCAAGTTTCCCTATCAGCCGGTTCATCATGCGGCGGCCTTGCTTTGCCGTGGCATGCGCCGACTGGCCGGCCGAAGCGGCCAACTGATAGAACACTGACTCGGAATACAAGTTGTCGCTCCGCTTCATCATGCGTGGCAGTATGTCGGTTATGGGACGCCTTACCACGCATAACCCGTCAGCGCCGTGCGGCACGCGCCCCGTCTTCAGTTCGCCTTCCACCACTATTCCCGCCCGCTCGAGGCGGTCGCGCAACCGTCTCGTAAACTCGTCCTTACGGCTCACTAGCAACGGCGAAAGTACGGGGTTGTCATCGTCCCAGCACCAACCTTCGCCCAACCGGTCAGAGTCTTTCATCGACATATCGGCGTAAATGTCGCCGCGAACAGTGTCAACGCCCATACCGCGCACGCTGTCTACAAAACAGTCGAGGTCAGACAAGTCGAAGGCCGGGTCGAAACCGCCCTTGCAATAAAGGTCGCCGTGCAGCACTCCGCCCTCTACATGGCCAGTATTATATAACGCCGTGGAGTATTGGTAATCCTTGCCTAGACGGTCGAGGGCAGCCACGGCCACCATCATCTTCAGCGTGCTGGCCGGCCGCATCAGCTGTTTCTCGTTATAACGGTATATTACAGAGTCGGCCGTCAGGTCGTAAACCATAAGCCCTACGGTAGAAGTCTCAAACATGTCGCTCTTCAACAGCATGTCAAGGCGCGACTGCACGTTCAGCGGCCACAGCCCCCCGCCGTCAGCCTCGGCCGTGTCTGCCGCCACGGTGTCCATCCCGGCAGTATCTGCCACACAGCCCGCCACGACGGCACAAAAGCCCCTCGAAGCGCCGAAAGCACACAACGCAGGCAACGACAACAACGCCGTTGCAACACATACGGCGGCTATATGGCTTATTTTCTTATATCGTTTCATTCAGCGTTCTAACCTTTCATTATTTTACCTTTTTACATTTAAACCGCTGTTTGCCGTTTTCTTATCTCGGCGACAAACGCCTCTGCGTCAACCGGTTGCGCCGACAGTTCGTGCCCGGCACCATATCTTATCAGCACATAGCTTACCGGCATCACTCCGCCTCGCACGGACTCAACGGCCACGATGTCGGTAAGGCGCACGGTGACACGCCGCGAAAAACGGCCGCGACTGACTACGAGCAGTCCGTCGGCCGTGAGC
>ERZ780212.621-NODE-621-length-34713-cov-15.860061_pt1 | contig 34713 bp, 33 predicted proteins | sample MGYA00511364_ERZ780212 | MGnify/ENA primary metagenome ERZ780212 (study PRJEB29588, sample SAMEA2147991) | human gut metagenome | biome: human gut; feature: human-associated habitat; material: faeces | place: Denmark | collected 2008/2010 ... | reverse complement strand
GTTCTGCTGCCTTATGCAAGAAATAAAAAATGGAATTGATAGAACCCACCTTAATTTTTAAAGATAAGTATATGGTTAAAATCACGAAATCAGTAGGTATGCTGCTTTTCCTAAGCTCTATGACTACGGGCATGGTAAGCGCAATACCTGATTATGGCATTAACTCTGCCATTGTTCAGCAACAGGACAAAGTGTGTAAGGGTGTTGTGTTGGATGCTACCGGTTTAAGTGTGATCGGTGCATCTGTAGTTGTGAAAGGTACCACCAATGGTTCTATAACAGGATTGGATGGTGACTTTTCATTGTCAGGTGTGGAAGTGGGTGCTACACTTCAAATCTCTTTTGTGGGTTATGTCTCTCAGGAAATTGTGTGGAACGGACAACCTTTGAAAATTACTCTGTTGGAAGATGCTCAGATGCTGGATGAAGTAGTAGTGGTAGGTTATGGTACTCAGAAAAAGGTGAATTTGACGGGTGCTGTTTCTATGGTTGACTCTGAGGTGTTGCAGTCTCGTCCGGTGGCTAACGTTTCTCAAGCTCTGCAAGGCCAGATTCCCGGTCTGAATATGTCCGTAAGTAATAATGGAGGTTCACTGGATGGTACAATGAGTTTCAACATTCGTGGCGCCGGTACAATCGGTTCTGGCTCGAGTGCTTCTCCGCTGGTCTTGATAGATGGTGTTGAGGGTGATATGAATGCTCTGAACCCCAATGACATTGAAAACATTTCGGTATTGAAAGACGCCTCTTCTTCTTCTATTTATGGTGCAAGAGCGGCTTTTGGTGTTATCCTTATTACCACCAAAAACGGTAAAGCTGGCAAGACCCGTGTGAACTATTCGGGTAATGTCCGTTTCAATGACGGTATCGGTGTGCCTGATGTGGCTGATTCATACAGCTTTGCCCAAATGTTCAACGCAGCTAATGTAAATGACGGTGGAACTCCTATCTTCAATGATGCTTATATGCAGAATATCAAGGATTATTTGGACGGTAAGTTGAAACAGTCTACTGTGGCAAACGGCAATGTTTGGGCCAAGTGGAACGAAGGTGCCTATGACAATGTCAACTGGTTTGATGAGTTCTATAAAAGCTGGGTGCCTTCTCAGGAGCACAACCTTAGCATCAGTGGTGGCAATGAGAAGGTGCAATACATGATTAGCGGTAATTTCTTGGGACAAAACGGTCTGAGCCGTCATGGTGAAGACAAAATGAACCGTTACACGATGAATGGTAAAATTACTGCCGAACTCGCAAGCTGGGCCAAGGTGACGTATACTACCCGCTGGACCCGTGAAGATTTTAGCCGTCCGACTTACATGACTGGTCTGTTCTTCCACAATGTTGCCAGAAAATGGCCCATTCAGCCGGCATATGATCCGAATGGCTATCCTATGAACGAAAGTGAAATCGAACAGATGGAGAACGGTGGACGTCACAAGAATCAGAAAGATTATTATACCAACCAGTTGGCATTTGTGTTCGAACCCATCAAGGATTGGCATATCAATGTGGACGGTACCATGCGCACACAAACTACCTACCAACATTGGGAAGTACTTCCGGTCTACTATTGGGACGTGAATGGAAACCAACAACCGATGGCATGGGGCATGGGTGACGGAACTTATTCACCGGGACAGAGTCGTGTTCAGGAATATACTTATAAAGAGAACTATTTCGCAACCAATATTTATACGGACTACTCGAAAACTTTTGACAGCGGGCATTACTTTAAAGTATTGTTGGGATTTAACGCCGAGAAATATACTACCCGTAACATTACAGCACAGCGTGACGGTCTGATTTCATCGGATGTTCCTACATTGGACACCGCTACGGATGCTGATATCGCCAGTGGTGGCTATGCCCATAATGCGGTAGCCGGTTTCTTTGGCCGTATCAACTATAGTTACAAGGACCGTTATATGGTCGAAGCGAACGGTCGTTATGACGGCTCTTCCAGATTTATAGGCAACAAACGATGGGGCTTCTTCCCTTCATTCTCTGCCGGATGGAATATTGCACGCGAAAGCTTCTTTGAGGACTTTGGAGAAAAGACGACGATTTCTACCTTGAAGCTGAGAGCTTCGTGGGGTGAACTTGGCAATACAAACATCGACAACTGGTATCCTTTCTATCAGTCTCTGCCTCAAGGTACAAACTATTCATGGATTATCAACGGAACTTTGCCCAGTTATGCCAGCAACCCAGGTATCGTCAGTGCGTCTATGACGTGGGAAACCATCCGCTCTTGGGATGTCGGTCTTGATTTTGCCTTGTTGAACAATCGTTTGACTGGTAGCATCGGTTATTTCCAGCGTAAAACATTGGATATGGTTGGTCCTGCTCCCGAACTTTCTTCTTTGCTGGGATCATCGGTTCCTGATGTGAACAATTGTGATATGAAGTCCTACGGTTTTGAATTAGAGGTTGGCTGGCGTGACCAGATAGGTGATTTCTCCTATGGTGTGAACTTCAATCTGTCTGATGCACAACAGAAGGTTACACGCTACCCGAATCCTTCCAAGTCCCTTAATCAGGCTTATTATGAAGGTAAGATGCTGAACGAGATTTGGGGTTATACGACAATCGGCATAGCCCAGAGCGATGCAGAAATGCAGGCGCATCTGGCTAACACAGACCAGAGCTCGTTGGGCAGCGGATGGGGTGCCGGTGATATCATGTACGCTGATTTGGACGGCGACGGAAGAGTTAACTCGGGTTCTAATACTGTAGACGATCCGGGTGACAGACGAGTAATCGGAAACTCAACTCCCAGATACAATTACGGTATCACTCTGGATGGTGCGTGGAAAGGATTTGATTTGCGCTTGTTCTTCCAGGGTACAGCCAAGCGTGATCTGTGGTTGGGCGGTACCTATTTCTGGGGTACGAATGGTGGCATGTGGCAGTCTAATGTGTTCACTGAACACCTGGATTATTGGACACCCGAAAATACTGATGCGTATTATGCACGTCCGTCCTGGACTGGCCGTAACCATCAGACACAGACCGGCTATCTGCAGAACGGTGCTTATTGCCGTCTGAAGAATATTACATTGGGTTATACGTTGCCTCAGACTCTGACCAGAAAGGCTGGTATTGAGAACGTCAGAGTCTATGTATCCGGCGATAACCTGCTTACGTTCACTCAGATGAGTAAGATTTTCGACCCTGAAAACATCGGCTCGTTGTATGGCGATTCTGGTAAAACTTATCCTTTGCAGCGCGTCATTTCTGTGGGTGTAAATATTAACTTCTAAAAAAAAGACAAATGATAAAAAAATATAAAGGCATTTTTGCAGCATATATGCTGGCAGGTGCAGGTCTGTTTGCTACCTCTTGCAACGACTTTTTGGACTTGGCTCCGTTGGATCAGGTGACACCGGAAGTATATTTCGAGACATCAGACCAATTAGGTTCGTATGCAATATCCCAATATAACAATCTGTTTACTTATCCGACAGGATGGAGCCAGGGTAGTGTTCTGAATGGTGACGCCAATACTGATAATATGGTGGCCGGAGCGGCCAACCAGTCGCGCTTTACCAAAGACTATTGGAAAGTTTCTCAGAGTGGCGACTTGGGTATGTCTTTGATCCGTTATTGTAACTATTTCTTTGAGACCGTTCTTCCTAAATACGAGGCCGGTGTATATGCGGCAAGCAATGAGGCTGATGCCAGACATTATATTGGTGAGATGTATTTTATCAGAGCTTGGATCTATTTTTCTCGCTTGAAGACCTACGGTGACTACCCTATTGTAACTGATGTACTGACGGACAATAAAGAGGACCTGATTGCTCATGGTAAACGTATGCCCCGTAATGAAGTGGCTGATTTTATTCTTTCCGATTTGGATAAAGCAATCAGTATGTTGCATGAAAAAGGTTTTGAAGCAAACAACAGAATCAACAAGCAGGTGGCATTGCTCGTTAAGTCGCGTGTGGCGTTGTACGAAGCCTCCTATGAGAAATATCACAAGGGAACCGGACGAGTACCGGGTGATGAAGGATGGCCGGGCGAAAAAGTACATCCGGGATATCAGCTGGATGTAAATGCGCATGTCAATTCCTTGCTGACGCAGGCTATGGAGGCAGCCAAGGCGGTGGCCGATGCTACAACCTTGACTACCAATACTATGGTGCTGGACCAGAATCCTCTGTCTCCTTCTACCGGTTGGAATCCCTATTTCGAGATGTTCTCTTCCCAGGATCTTTCAGGGATTGACGAAGTCTTGATGTGGAAAGCCTATGGTTCGGTTGGTACGGCTACTATTGCCAGTGGTGTGTCGGCCTACATTGTTACCGGTTCCTATAATGGCTTGCTCAAGGGCTACATTGAGAGCTTCCTGATGGAGGATGGTTTGCCTATTTATGCTGCTTCTGCTGAGAAACCCTATATGGGCGATGAAACACTCGACAATGTGAAAGCAAACAGAGACGGACGTCTGCAGTTGTTCGTGTTTGGTGAAAGCAATAACTTGCCTATCCTTTCTACTGGCAACGATGAGGTGCATAAGTTCTTGCCGGTACTGGTTCCGCAACGTGTCAACGAAATGGGTGACATGACCGGTTACCGCATGCGTAAGGGTGAAAGCTTTGACAAGACCCAAAACGTATATGGTAAGGCAGAGGGTACCATCGGCCAGATTCTGTTCCGTGGCGTAGAGGCTTATCTGAACTACATCGAAGCCCAGTACATGAAAGATGGCAGATTGGATGCTACGTCAGAACTTTACTGGAAAGCAGTCCGTACACGTGCCGGAGTGGATGCCGATTTCAATAAGACCATCAACGCCACTGACATGGCCCAGGAGGCCAAGGGCGACTGGGGAGCCTATTCACAAGGACAGTTGGTCGATGCAACTTTGTACAACATCCGTCGTGAACGTCGTTGTGAGTTTATTGGTGAGGCCATGCGTTGGGATGACCTCGTCCGCTGGTCGGCTATGGACCAATTGGTGGGTTCCTACTTTATTCCCGAAGGATGTAACTTCTGGACAAGTATGTACCAGACAGCTATCTATGACGGTGAAGGTTATGATGAAAGGAATATTGTGACATTTGTTGAAGGACCTGAGAACGAGAAAGCCAACATCTCTTCCAGTGCCGAGAGCAAGTATGTTCGTCCTTACCGCATCCAAAGCAGCAATCCGGTCTTCAATGGCTATACTTGGATGAACGCTCACTATAACTCTCCGATGCCGATTCGTGAAATCGAACTGTTGTCGCCGGATGAGTCGGTTGATACGTCTGTTCTTTACCAGACTTGGGGATGGCCTACCAAACCCAATATGGAAGCAGAGAAATAAAGACGGCATGACTGCTTGAATCCAAAACTGCCTGTACATCCTTTGAGGAGGGTGTGCGGGCAGTTTTTGTTAGATGAGGTATGGCTCCTGTCGGAAACTGTAAAGAGGTGAAGGACCTTGTGGGCGGATAACCTGTTTCAAAGTGGAAATTATGTTAACTGTCATCCGCCTTTTGCGGAAAAAGAACTACTTTTGCCAGACTATTAACGAAATTATAATGAACAGAATGACCACGAACTTGGCAATTCAATTTAAGAATCGTATGACAGTGCCCGAGCCTACCTTGCGCCGTCTCCCGTGGTATCTTTCCAATATCAAGCTGCTGAAACAGAAGGGAGAACGCTATGTCTCCTCTACCCAGATATCCAAGGAAATCAATATCGATGCCTCGCAGATAGCCAAGGACCTTTCGTATGTCAATATTTCGGGACGTACGCGGGTGGGCTACGAGGTGGATACCCTGATTGCCGTGCTCGAGGATTTCCTGGGTTTCACCAACCTGCACAAGGCGTTCCTGTTCGGTGTGGGAAGTCTGGGAGGCGCCTTGCTCCACGATTCCGGTCTGCGGCACTTCGGCCTGGAGATTGTGGCGGCCTTTGACGTCAATCCCGCTTTGGTCGGCACGAAGCTGAACGGCATTCCCATTTTTCATACCGATGAATTTCCCCGGAAGATGAAGGAGTACGACGTGCATATCGGCGTGCTGACCGTGCCCATCGAGATTGCCCAGCAGATTACGGACTACATGGTGGAGGGCGGCATCAAGGCCGTGTGGAACTTTACTCCCTTCCGCATCCGGGTGCCTGAGGACATCGTGGTACAGAATACATCCCTTTACGCTCATCTGGCGGTGATGTTCAACCGCCTTAATTTTAATGAAATCAAATAATGAAGATTATAGCTGTAGGAATGAACTATGCCCTGCACAACCAGGAGCTGGGGCATCGGCAGGAAAACAAGGAACCGGTCATCTTCATGAAGCCCGACTCGGCCATTCTGAAGGATGGCAAGCCGTTTTTCCTTCCCGACTTCTCGAACGAGGTCCATTATGAGACCGAGGTGGTGGTGCGCATCTGCCGCCTGGGCAAGCACATCGCGCCGCGCTTTGCGCACCGGTATTACGATGCGGTGACGGTGGGCATCGACTTTACGGCCCGTGACCTGCAGCGACGCTTCCGCGAGGCGGGCAATCCGTGGGAACTCTGCAAGGGCTTCGACAACTCGGCGGCCATCGGCACTTTTGTACCGCTGGAGCAGGTGGGGGGCGACGTGCAGCGGCTGGACTTCCACCTGGATATCGACGGACAGACGGTGCAGCGCGGCTGTACGGCAGACATGCTGTTTCGCGTGGACGACATCATCGCCTACGTCAGCCGCTTCATGACGCTGAAGATAGGCGACCTGCTCTTTACCGGTACGCCGGTCGGTGTGGGGCCGGTGAGCATCGGCCAGCATCTGCAGGGGTATTTGGGCGACGAGAAGCTGCTCGACTTCCATATCCGATGAAGAATTTTCAATGATCCATTCTCCATTTTCCATTATGAAAATACGTGTAGGTTTCGGCTTCGATGTCCACCAGCTGGTGGAAGGCCGTGAGTTGTGGTTGGGCGGCATACGCCTGGAGCACGAGAAAGGATTGCTGGGACACAGCGATGCCGACGTGCTGATACATGCCATCTGTGATGCCCTGTTGGGGGCGGCCAATATGCGTGACATCGGTTACCATTTCCCCGATACGGCCGGTGAGTTCAAGAACATCGACAGCAAGATTCTGCTGAAGAAGACCGTGGAACTGATTGCCACCAAGGGCTACACGGTGGGAAACATCGACGCTACCGTCTGTGCCGAACGCCCCAAGCTGAAGGCACGCATCCCCGAGATGCAGCAGACGCTGGCCCGCGTGATGGGGGTAGACGAGGACGACGTGTCCATCAAGGCCACCACGACCGAGAAGCTGGGCTTCACAGGCCGCGAGGAAGGCATTTCGGCGTATGCGACGGTGCTGGTGGTGAAAGAATAGGTTTGAGGTATCGGGCGTTTATTGTTTACGATTCATAATTTATTTCTTTGGTTTCTTTTCCCATGAAACGTATTTTGTCTTTCCTGTTTCTGCTGGGGATGGGGTGGGTCACCCTGTATGCCCAGAACGCTGCCTTGAAGTTCAACAAGGCGGGTGAGTTCAAGATTGTCCAGTTTACCGACGTGCATTTCAAGTATGGCAATTCGGCCTCGGACATCGCATTGGAGCGTATCGATGAAGTGCTGGAGGCGGAGCGTCCCGACCTGGTGGTGCTGACGGGCGACGTCATCTATGCCGCACCTGCCGACAAGGGGATGCGGACGGTGCTCGAACGGGTGTCGGCCCATCAGGTACCGTTCGTAGTAACGTTCGGAAACCATGACGACGAGCAGGGCATGACCCGTACACAGCTGTACGACCTCATCCGCTCCGTACCGGGCTGCCTGATGCCCGACCGTGCCGGGCAGGCTTCGCCGGATTATACGCTGACGGTGCAGTCGTCCGACGGGAAAGGCGGTCATGCCGCCGTGCTCTATTTCTTCGATTCCCATTCGTATTCCAAGTTGGAGGATGTGAAGGGGTACGACTGGCTGACGTTCGACCAGGTGGAGAACTACCGTCGCCAGAGTGCTGCATTGGCGGAAGCCAATGGGGGGCAGCCGTTGCCAGCCCTGTCTTTTTTCCACATTCCGCTGCCCGAATTCAACCGGGCCGCTTCCGATGAAGGGGCCATTCTGGTGGGTACACGCATGGAGAAAGCTTGTGCACCCGCTTTGAATACGGGCATGTTCACTGCCATGAAGGAGGCGGGCGATGTGATGGGCGTCTTCGTGGGGCACGACCATGACAACGACTATGCCGTGATGTGGCATGGCATCCTGCTGGCCTACGGACGCTATACGGGCGGAAACACCGTTTACAACCACCTGTCCAACGGCGCACGTGTCATCGTGCTGAAGGAAGGCCGGCGTACGTTTGATACGTGGATTGACCTGGCTGGCGGGCGGCAGGTGAACCGTGCGACTTATCCCGACAGCTTCGTGAAGAAATAGGATGTTACAGCAGTCGGACGTAGTGCAGCCTTGTGTACGGTGTACGTCCCACCATGTAGGTGCGGGCCACCCGTGCCGAGGCTATTTTCAGGGTTTCGCCCACCTGGTAGGCGTGCTCCGTGGCAGGTAGTGTACACGAGTGGCGGCTGGCGGTGCGGGCGTTGACGGTGAGGGCGACGCAGTTGCCCGCCGCGTCCTTCAGCCGGAGCTGCTGGCGGACGTAGAAGAAGGGAGTTCCGTTGCGTACGCAGGTCCGGTAGGGATTGTCTTCTATCCGTACGGCGGTCACCGTCAGTGTCAGGTTTTCCAGCCTGTCCCCCTCTTTTCCGAGGAAGCTGCCTGTAGGTTTCTGATACATTCTCCTGCGTTGGATGTCCTGATAGGCCGTGTAGTAGATGCGGGCAATAAGGGCGAGGCGAGCCTGCTTGGGGATGCGGGGTTCGAACTTGTAGGCTATCCAGCCGATGTAGGCCGGGTCGATGTTCAGAATCTCGTGCAGGAAGTGGCCGCGGTATTTGCCGAAGGGTATCAGGTCTTCGCCTTTGCTTTGCATGCGTTTGGCGTTGTATTCCATGAGAAACAGGCAGCGGGTGGAGTAGAAGCAGAGGGTGCTGGCCATGCGCAGGGCTTCGTGGATGTTGGCCGAGAGGTCGCAGAGGTAGAAGATGGACTGCCGGCTGGGCAGGGGCGCATAAATCCAAAGGGTGTACAGGGGTTTGCCTTCGCGCGGAAGCACGAGCAGGTAGGCACCGGCCTCTTTGTAGGAGGCTCTTCCCCGGTTGTACTGGTTGAGTTTCTGGTACAGCAGGGCTTGTTCGTTGTCGGAGAGATGCGGAAGTTTCAGTTGTGCCATGGCTGTCAGTTTATCTGTTGTCCAAGATAGTGATTTCGGACGAGAAAAGCAAATCTTTCAAGGAAAATCGTGAGTGCCGGTGATGGCTTGTACCGGCTGTCTTCTGTCATGATTGATGGGAGGAACAGCTTGTACCCTTTGTGCTTCCCGAAAATATTTTTTACTCTTTTATACTTATTAACGCTCTGCTTATTGCTATATTACGATTTAATCGTAGCTTTGCGGTGAATTCAATTTTAAAACTTTATTCCATGGAAAAATTAACGAAACAAGAAGAAGATGTGATGTTGTACATCTGGAAATTGGAGTATTGTTGTATCAAGGAAATTCTGGCCGAGATTCCGGAACCGAAACCTCCCTATACTACGGTGGCTTCGGTGGTGAAGAACTTGGAACGGAAACACTATGTCAAACCGTCGCATGTGGGAAATACCTACTATTACAAGCCGCTGATACCGGAAAGCGAGTACAAGCGTACGTTTATGAGCGGCTTTGTGCGCGACTATTTTGCCAATTCGTATAAGGAAATGGTCTCGTTCTTTGCCAAAGAGCAGAAAATCTCGGCGGGAGAACTGAAAGATATCATTGATATGATCGAGAAAGGAAAGGAGAAGTGATGAGCGGTGGACGGACGGTAGGCGGTGAGCATGGCGAACCGCCGGCCAGTTTCCCCTTCCTCGTCACTAACCACTAACCGTTAATCCTAACCACTAACCACTGACATGGTCTATTTTCTGAAAATCAATGTGGCGATAGCCTTGTTCTATGCCTTCTACAGGCTGTTCTTCTACAAGGACACGTTTTTCATCTGGAGGCGGACGGCATTGCTGTGTTTCTTTGCCGTGTCGGCTGTCGTACCGCTGTTCAACATCCAGACCTGGATTGCACAGCAGGAGCCGATGGTGGCCATGGCCGACCTCTATGCGGCCGTGGTTTTGCCGGAAATCACTCCCACGGTGCAGACGGGAACCGACTGGAAGCTGCTGATGGCCGACGGTATCGGCATGGCCTACTGGGCTGTGGCAGTCCTGCTGGCCGTGCGTTGTCTTGTACAACTGGCAGGTATCGTTCGCTTGGCACGTCGTTGCCCTACGCAGAAAATAGACGGGACTACCGTACACCTGCTTCCGCGACCGGAAGGCCCGTTCTCGTTCTTCCACTGGATATTTGTCTGTCCCGGCACGCATACCGCCGAAGAACTGCATGAGATATTGACCCACGAGTGTACCCATGCCCGCCAATGGCATTCCATCGACGTGCTGATAGGAGAGCTGGCGTGCATCGTCTGCTGGTTCAACCCCTTTGCCTGGCTCATGAAGCGGGAGATACGGACCAACCTGGAGTATCTGGCCGATGAAAAGGTTTTGGAGACCGGCCACGACTCGCGTACCTACCAATATCACCTGTTGGGTTTGTCACATCATAAGGCTGCAGCAACCATATATAATAGTTTCAATGTCTTACCCTTAAAAAAGCGTATCATGATGATGAACAAACGAAGAACCCGAGCAATAGGGAGAACCAAGTACCTGATGTTTCTCCCACTGGCCGCCCTGCTGATGATTGTCAGCAACATCGAGGCCGTGGCACGCGCCACACAGAAGATCACAACCGATGTCATCGAAGCTGTCACACCTGTCGCTCCCCCTGACATACAGCCTCAATTTGAAAACATCGTTCCCCTGCCCCAGCAAGACAAGTCTGACAAGGTGATGTACAAAGGAAAGATTGTGGACGAAGCGGGCAATCCGCAGGGCGACGTGCAGATTATCACTGACCGGAAGTTCCAGTCAATTACCACAAGCACGGTCAATGACAAAGGGGAATTCCGCATAGAGACGTCACCCGAAGCAAGTATTGTATTTTTGTACAAAGGTAAGGACGCACAGATACTGGGCTGGGGCTGGGCAGGAAATCCTGAGACCTTGGCTAAGATGGACTCCAATAACATGGTCATCGTCCTGAAACCGCAACAGGTTATAAATGCCCCTACCGACGGCGGTGAGGAAGTCTATGAAGTTGTAGAAAAGATGCCCGAATTCCCCGACGGAGGTATGTCGGGCCTGATGAAGTTCCTGTCCGCCAACATCCACTATCCCGAAGCGGCCCATAAGGCCGGGACGCAGGGACGCGTCACCGTACAGTTCGTAGTCGGCAAGGACGGAAGCATCAACAACGTGAAAGTCATACGCGGAGTGGACCCCGCCCTGGATACCGAAGCCATCCGCGTTATCAGCAGCATGCCCAAGTGGAAACCTGGCACACAGAAAGGCGAGCCGGTCAATGTGAGATATACCGTCCCCGTCATGTTCCGCCTGATGCCCGAACCAGTTGACAAGATAGACGAGATGATGGTAGTGGGTTACCGGAATTCCGAGGCTCCCGTGATAGGCGAAGTTTATGATGTAGTGGAGAAAATGCCCGAGTTTCCCGGCGGTATGACCGGTCTGATGCAACACCTCAGCAAGAACATCCGCTATCCGGCTGAAGCCCACGCCAATAATATACAGGGACGAGTGGTGGTATCGGTCATCATCAACACCGAAGGCAAGGTGACCAACGCCAAAATCGTTCAGGGCGTCGCCCCCAGCCTGGATGCGGAAGCCCTGCGCGTCACCGGCACCATGCCCGACTGGACACCCGGCACCAAGGACGGCAAGCCCGTGAACGTGAAGTACACCTTCCCGGTGATGTTCCGCCTGCAATAGAAAATTCTCTCTTTTACATAATTGGTTCACCACAGAGCTGCACAGAGTTCGGTACAAATAAAAACTCTGTGTCCTCTGTGGTGAATGCTTATTTCTTCACCTGCACAATCCGTGTAGGTTCCATCTCGATGTTACGCTTGTCTACCTGGCGCACCACGGCAGCAGCCAGCTGCAGGAAGGCACGACCGGTAACGGTATCCGAGTCGAGAGCTACGGGCGTACCCTTGTCACCGCTCTCGCAGATGCTCTGCACAATGGGAATCTGGCCCAGCAAAGGTACTTTCAATTCCTCGGCCAGCTGCTTGCAGCCATCCTTGCCGAAGATGTAATACTTGTTCTCCGGCAGTTCGGCGGGAGTGAACCATGCCATGTTCTCCACCAGGCCCAGGATGGGTACGTTCACCTTTTCGTTGGTGTACATGTCCACGCCCTTGCGTGCGTCGGCCAGGGCTACCTGCTGCGGCGTGCTGACGATGACGGCGCCCGTAATGGCAAGTGTCTGGAGCAGCGTCAGGTGGATATCACTCGTGCCCGGAGGGGTGTCAAGGATGAAGTAGTCCAGGTCGCCCCAGTCGGCATCGCCCACAAGTTGTTTCAGGGCGTTGCTGGCCATGCCGCCACGCCACAAGGTAGCTTGTTCGGGGTTGACGAAGAAGCCGATGGAAAGCAGTTTCAAGCCGTACTTCTCGATGGGAATGATGAGGTCGCGGCCATCGATGCGCTCGGCATAGGGGCGGGCATCCTCCACCTGAAACATCTTGGGGACGGAAGGGCCGAAGATATCGGCGTCAAGCAAACCCACCTTGTAGCCCAGTTTCACGAGGGCCACGGCCAGGTTGGCGGCCACGGTGCTCTTGCCCACCCCACCCTTGCCGCTGGATATGGCAATGACGTTCTTCACGCGCGGCAACATCTTGCCCGGTTCGGGGCGAGCCGCCTGGCGACTTTCGGTACTGATAGTCACCTCCACGTCAGGCGACACGTAGGTATGGATGGCCGTCTCGGCCGATTTCAGCATGGACTTCATGAAGGGATCGGTGGGCTTCTCGAAGATGAGCGAGAAGCTGACCTTCATACCGTCGATGCGCAGGTTGTCGGCCACCATTTCGGCTTCGACAAGGTTCTTGCCGTTGCCCGGATAGCGCACGGTGGCCAGTGCGTCGAGAATGAGTTTCGGATAGAGAGTCATAATATATCTGTTTTTTTATTTGCTTGTCTGAAGTCCGCTCCGCTTGCTGCGGTTGTAGCTCCGGTAGTCGTCCAGCTCGATTTCCACGTCGGGCTCGGTAAGGGTTCCTTCGTGAGGCAGACGGAAGCGGAGGTACTTGATGTTGAGCCCACGATCCAGCCATTGCTGTTCGTAATAAGTGCGGATGCCGAGTATCTCGTCGGCCAGGCCGGAGTGGTAAAGGTCTTCGGTCATCACTTCGACGGGCAGGTGGTTGTGCTCCACCATGTACCTGGTGTAGGTGAACATAAAGTTACTGTCCGTCTTGAGGTGCACCAGTCCGCCGTCCACAAGGAAGCGGCGATAACGTTCCATGAAGTAGGTGGACGTCAGCCGCTTGGTGGCCTTCTTCATCTGCGGGTCGGAGAAGGTGAGCCATATCTCGCTCACCTCGCCCGGAGCGAAGAAGCGGTCGATGATTTCGATGTTGGTGCGCAGAAAGGCAACGTTGGTCATGCCCGCCTGCAGCGACTCGGTGGCTCCCGTCCACATGCGGGCCCCCTTGATATCCACTCCGATGAAGTTCTTCTCGGGGAAGAGTCGGCCCAAGCCCACGGTGTATTCGCCGCGGCCGCAACCCAATTCCAGCACAATGGGGCGGTCGTTCTTGAAGAACGCCTCGCCCCACCGGCCTTTCATGTCGAACGGCACGTCGTCCACCGCCGAGTAGGGATACTCGAACACGTGTGGATAACGTGCCATATCTGCAAATTTCGCTAATTTTCCTTTTCCCATAAATCAGTTTGTCATTCCACAATCGTTACCCAGCCGTGTACGTCAGGCTCGTCGCCATACTGGATGGCACGTAGCTTGTGATAGAGCTTGGAGCAGATTTCGCCCGGCTTGCCGTCCTTCGAGATGACGTAGGAGCGGTTGTTCTCGGGGTCGTCGATGCGCTGGATGGGGCTGATGACGGCAGCCGTTCCACAGGCACCTGCCTCTTCGAACGTAGACAGCTCGTCTTCGGGGATGGGACGGCGCTCTACCTTCAGGCCCATGTCCTCAGCCAGCTGCATCAGGCTCTTGTTGGTGATGCTGGGCAGGATGGAGGTGGACAGCGGCGTGATGTAGGTATTGTTCTTGATGCCGAAGAAGTTGGCGGCACCACATTCGTCCATGTATTTCTTTTCCTTGGCGTCGAGGTAGAACTCAGCAGAGTAGCCGCCCTCGTGGGCTTCCTTGCTGGCGCGGAGGCTGGCCGCATAGTTGCCGCCCACCTTGAACGTACCGGTGCCGAGCGGAGCCGCACGGTCGTACTTGCGCGTGATGACGTAGGGAGTGGTGGCAAATCCGCCCTTGAAGTACGGACCTACGGGCGTGACGAAGATCAGGAACAGATACTCATTGGCGGGTTTTACGCCTACCTGTGCCCCTGTGCCCACCAGCAACGGACGGATGTAGAGCGACGCACCGCTCTCGTAGGGAGGCACGAAGCGTTCGTTCAGCTTCACGACTTTGAGCACGGCCTCACGGAAACGTTCGGTCGAGAGTTCGGGCATCAGGATGCCGCGGCAGGTAGATTGCAGGCGGGCGGCGTTCTCCTCCAGGCGGAAGATGCGCACCTTGCCGTCCTTGCCCTTGAAGGCCTTCAGGCCCTCGAAGGCTTCTTGTCCGTAGTGCAGACAGGTAGCTGCCATGTGCATGGGGATGGTTTCCTCGCTGCATACTTCCAGCTCGCCCCACTGACCGTTACGATGGTAAATTCTCACGTTGTAGTCTGTCTTCATGTAACCGAACGACAGATTTGACCAATCAATTTCTTTCATAATCTTATGATGTTTATATTGTTTTCCAGTTTATTCCTCTTGAAGTTCATTGTCCAACCCCGAGGGGTCCTGACGGCAATCCCAAACGGAAATGACAATCACCATGCTCGCATCTCCTCTTTAAAGGTTTGCCATGAAGTAACTTTGCCTTCGGCAATTTCCTTTTCAGCCTGTATCAGGTCTTCCTTTCGTTCCTCCTCCGTATAAGGCAGCCCCGGGATGCGTCCGTCCTTCTCCCTTTCCTTCAAATCTTCCAGAAAGGCTTGAAGAACATCCATTGCCCAGTCCTTGTCCATCAGGGAAATGACATCCTGCAACACCTGTTGCCTCAGCTTCATTGTACTCATAACTTGCTTACGTTTTTGTTCTCAGGCAAAAATACTCTTTATTCTTCACTTTCTTGCTTTTCGGCCAGTATTTTTTCGATTTCCCGGTCGGCTTTCGTCAGTTTGCTCTCGCAGAAGGCGATGATTTCGTTGGCTTCCTTGATTTTCTCGGCCAGCTGGTCAATCTCCAGTTCGTTGTTGTCAATCTGGTTGACAATCTTTTCCAGGCGGGCCATGGCCTGCGAGTAGGTTTCTTTTTTCTTGGGTACGGGCATATCTTGATTGTTATTTGATGTTTTTTACGATTGAAGTGAATGTTCCCTTATGAACCTGCGTCACCAGCACGTCGCCCTCGCACAGCCGGGAGGCGTCCTTCACGGCCCGCCCGTCCTTCAGCGTCAGGCTGTAGCCACGGGCCAGGAGCTTCTCGGGCGAAGCGTCGGCCAGGCGTTGGCGGAGCAGCTCCAGCCGATGGCGGTGGCGTGCCAGCAGCGTCTCCACCGAGCGGTGCAGGTCCTTGCGGGCGGTGAGCAGCTCCAGCTTGGCGGACGACACGCGGCGGACGGCCGACGCGGGGATGCGGTTGCGGCATTGGTACAGACGCCGACGTTCCTGCTCCAGGCGGGCGGTCACACCTTCGTGCAGACGGACAACCAGGTCGTTCAGGCGGTCGGCAGCCTCGTCCATACGGGCGATGAGGTATTCGGCGGCGGCGGTCGGGGTCTTCACGCGGACGTGAGCCACGGAGTCGAGCACGGTGTCGTCGCGTTCGTGCCCGATGCCGGTAATGATGGGCAGGGGGAACTGGGCGCAGGCGGCGGCCAGCAGGTAGGTGTCGAAGCACGAGAGGTCGGACGTAGCGCCTCCGCCACGGATAATGACCACCACGTCGAACTGCTCCGCCCGGCCATTGATGGCATCCAGCGCCTCGAGAATGGATGCCTCCACACGGTCGCCCTGCATGGCGGCGGCAAAGAGGGTCACCTGGAAGGCATAGCCCCGCGGATTGTGCTCCAACTGATGGCGGAAGTCGCCATAACCCGCCGCCGTGGGCGAAGAGATGACGGCCACGCGCCGGGGCAGCACGGGCATGGGCAACTCCTTGTTCAGCGTCAGCACGCCCTCGTCCTCGAGCTGCTTCAGTATCTCGCGGCGGCGGCGTGCCATGTCGCCCAACGTATAGGTGGGGTCGATGTCATGCACGGTCAGGCTGAAGCCGTAGAGTTCGTGGAAAGAAACGCTGACCTGCACCAGCACCTTGATGCCTGCCTCGAAGGCCTGCCCCGTGCTTTCCTCGAAATAAGGACGAAGCAGGCGGAAGACGTTGCTCCAGATGACGCCGCGCGCCTTGGCCACGAGGTTGTTGCCCCGCGGGTCCTTCTGCACGAACTCCACGTAGCAATGCCCCGTAGCGGGATGCATGCGCACCTCGCTCAGCTCGGCCTGTACCCAATATTCATCGGGCAGACACTGCTCCAGGCTTCGGCGCACCAGGGCGTTGAGGTCGTATAGGGATAAAGCGTCCATGGTCAGCGGGATTGGGACAGGTATTCCTGATAGGCCTGCCACAGGTCGGGCACGCCATAGCCATAAATATTGTCAGGATAAGCGGCGCGGTCGCCCGAACGACGTACCAGTTCGATTACCTCCTTGGCCGTCAGCTTGGGGCAGGCCTGCCACAGGCAGGTCACCATGCCACACATAATGGGCGAGGCAAAGGAAGTGCCGTTGGCCTGCGTCAGGTTACCGTCGGTACCCATCACGTCGGCCTTGTAGCCCACGGCCACCACATCGGGCTTGATGCGTCCGTCCGCCGTATTGCCGATGGACGAGAAAGTGGCCAGCACGCCGTCCTTTCCCACCGCTCCCACGGTCAGCACATTGTCGGCATCGGCCGGAGGGGTAATCTTTTTCCACGGCCCTGCACCCGCATTGCCCGCGCTGCACACCAGCACCATGCCCTTGTCGGCCACGTGCGAAGCCTGGCGCGACATCAGTGCGTACCGGCCGTCCAGCTGACGGAACTCATAGTTCTTCGAAGGGTCATCGAAGGTGTAATAACCGAGAGAGGTATTGATGACGTCCACCCCCACGCTGTCCGCAAACTCAACGGCGGCCGACCAGTAGTCCTGCTCCACCAGGTTCTCGGAGTAGTCGTCCTCGCTACGCAGCAACCAGTAGGAAGCCTCGGGAGCGGTGCCCACCATCACCTCCGGACGGTTCAACCCCATGCACGACCACACGGCCATGCCGTGGCTCTGTTCGGCAAAGAGGTCGGCGCTGTTGCCCACGAAATCCTTCGTGCCCAGCACGCGCCCCATGTCGAAGGCCGTGATGCGGTCGGCGTTGTGATAACCGGCGTCGATGACGGCGATGGTCATCCCCTGTCCGCGGAAACCCGCCTCGTGCAGCTTGTCGCCATGACTCAGCTGAATCTGTGCAGCACCTGCACCGTAGTAACTTTCAGGATGCTTCTCGGGACAATTCACCAGCGAATCGCGTTGGGGCGTCACCACCTCCTTGGCAGGGCGCATCCACACCCGTTCGGTGGAGCGTACGAAAGGCAGGGCGGCGATGCGGCCGATGGCCGACGAATCGTTGCACGACACCGTCACGAAGTTTTCCCACTTGCCCGTCACCACGATGTTCACTCCCTGCTGCCGTATCTCGTCCACGTAGCTGCGGCACACAGGCAGGTCGGTAGAGTCCACCTCCAGCCCCTGGCGGTGGCGGCGTTCCAAAGCCTTCGCAGACAAAAATTCTTCAGGACGTTGCAAGGAGTACTCTGTAGCCGCCTTGTCCTTCAGGCAGATGCGGAACTTCAGCGTATCCTGTTGCGCACCCGCCGACAGGACGGCCAGGGTGCAGACCAATAAACCAATCATTCGTTTCATATCATTTTCAATTATCAATTTTCAACATACATTCCAATTCCCCGTTGCGAAGCGATAAACGCTCCGCCCACCACGCGGCGACCGATATAGAACACCGCCGACTGGCCGGGTGCGATGGCCGACGCCTCTTCCTGGAAGTGCACCAGCAGGCGTCCGTCTTCCAGACGGCTCACCGTGCAGGGAATGGGACGGCTGCGGTAGCGTATGCGCACCGTCAGGCAGTCGCTTCCGAACACCTCCGCCTCGTCCGTCAGGCAGTCCTGCTCGGCCAGCATGTAGCGCGTCTTCAGCTGCTCGGCATCGCCCAGCATCACGGTGTTCTTCTGCGGATTGATTTTCAGCACGTAGGCCGGCTTGCCCAAGGCTATCTCCAGCCCCTTGCGTTGCCCGATGGTGTAGTACGGGAAGCCCTTGTGCTCGCCCAGCTTCACGCCCTCGGCGTTCACAAACCATCCCTTGCCCACCTCCGTATCTATCTCGGGGCTGTGCTCGCGCAGGAAGTCGCGGTAGTCGCCCTTGATGAAGCACACCTCCATGCTCTCGCCCTCGTCGGCCTTCAGCGTGTAGCCCTTGTCGCGCAGGTAGTCGCGCACCTTCAGCTTGGTGTATTCGCCCAGGGGGAAGAGGCAGCGGCGCAACACGTCCTGCCCCAGCCGCCACAGGAAGTACGACTGATCCTTCTTGTCGTCGTCGCCTGCCACGATGTAGCGTTTGCCGTTCCTGTCTTCCAGCCGCGTATAGTGGCCCGTGGCGATGTAGGCACAACCCAGGCGGTCGGCCCACTCCGTCAGGATGCGGAACTTGAACAGCGGGTTGCACATCACACAGGGGTTGGGCGTGCGTCCCGCGCGGTATTCGTCGATGAAATATTGTACGATGGTGCGGCGGAAGCCCTCGCGCTCGTCGGCCACGTGGTGCTCGATGCCCATGCTCTCGGCCAGGCGGCGTGCCTCCACCGGCTCGTCGCCCCACACCCACATGGTGAGCCCCACAATCTCGTAGCCCTGCTCGCGCAGCATCAGGCACGTGGCGGTGCTGTCTATGCCGCCGCTCATGCCCACCAAAACTCTCTTTTCAGGTCCGTTCATAAGCAGTAATTTCTATTAAATGGATGAAAGTCTATATAACAAAATCTTTCGGCATGCGGTTCATCCCCCTCTTCTCACAGGATGGCCAGGGCGATGCAGGCACAGGCCTCGGCATCGGCCAGGGCATGATGGTGGTGCGTCAGGTCGTAGCCGCAGCGGGCAGCCACCGTCTGCAGCTGGTGGTTGGGCAGCTGCTTGCCGAAGGTGCGTCGCGAGGCACGGCAGGTGCAATAGAAGGCATAGTCGGGATAGCCCATGCCGAAAGCCTGGAACGCCGCCCGCAGGCACCCTTCGTCGAAGGGACTGTTGTGGGCCACCAGTGGCAGTCCCTCCAGCCGCGGGGCCACTTCTTGCCACACCGTCGGAAACTCCGGCGCGGCGTCCGTGTCGCGGCGGGTCAGCCCGTGTACCTGCGTGTTCCAGTAGCTGTAGTAGTTGGGGTAGGGGCGTATCAGGCGGTAGATCTTTTCTTTGATTACCCCGTCGCGCACGATGACGATACCCACGCTGCACACGCTGCTCCGTTCGCCGTTGGCCGTCTCAAAATCGATGGCTGCAAAGTCTTTCATCCTTATTCTTCTTTAACTTCGGGCGAAAATAGTGAAAGTAGGGCGGATAGTCAAACGAAACACGGAGTTTTTTCTTAGGGCTGTCCCGGGCCGCCTTCCGCCGCTGTAACACAAACGAAACACATATGACACATTCCCATAACACATATTTCCGAGCTTTGCGGCCGAAAAACGAGTGAACAACCCATTTCAAGACAAGATCAAGATATGATGAAGAAGAGCATTCTCCTGCTGACGGCTGCCCTGCTGGCCGCAACCACTCTCTCCGCGCAAAGTGTGGGAAACGATGAAGACGGAAAGAAAATCGACAAGGAACGTCTGGAAGGCAAGGACTACCTGCCGAAAGTGAACGGAACCATCCGTGCCAAGTACGAATATCAGACGGGGATGGGGGCCGGACGCTTCGAGGTGCGCAATGCGCGCGTCAGCCTCACGGGCAATATCCTCCCCATCGTGGCCTACAAGGCCGAGATAGACCTCTCCGACGAAGGACAGATCAAGATGCTCGATGCCTACGCCCGCGTGTTCCCCGCCAAGGGCCTGACGGTGACGGCCGGACAGATGCGTGTACCCTTTACCATCGATGCCCACCGTTCGCCCCACGAGCAGTACTTCGCCAACCGTTCGTTCATCGCCAAGCAGGTGGGTAACGTGCGCGATGTCGGTGTCACGCTGGGCTATCAGCTACCTGTCAGCCTGCCGGTCACGCTGGAGGGCGGACTCTACAACGGTACGGGCCTGACCAACCAGAAGGTGTGGCACAAGGAGGTGAACTACTCCGCCAAGGCGGTGGTATTGCCTGCCGACGGATGGAACCTCACCCTCAGCGTCCAGGGCATCAAGCCCGAAGAGGTGTGGATGCGCTCCTACGACTTCGGTGCCTACTACGAGGCGGGCCGTTTCCACATCGAGGGTGAATACCTCTACAAGCAATATTCCGACAACGCTTTCCAGAATGTCCATTCGGTCGACGCCTTCATCAACTACGACCTGCCCTTGAAGAAAGTTTTCCAGAAGATGTCCTTCCTGGCCCGCTACGACATGATGACCGACCAGAGCGACGCCCAGACCTGCGACGAGGCCACCGGTGCCCTGACCGTCACCGACTACAAGCGCCACCGTCTGACGGGAGGCATCACCTTCAGTCTCAGCAAGGCTTTCCGTACGGACCTCCGTCTGAATTATGAGAAGTATTTCTATCCCGCAGGCAGCATCGCCAAGGAGTCCGAGCAGGACAAGGTGGTGCTCGAACTGATGGTCCGTTTCTGATTCAGCATAGTCTTTCTATTTGCCGGCCGCTTCCCTCATAGCCTTGTATCGTTGGTAGGCTTCGATCACGTGCCGGCGGCTGCGGATAATCTGCCAGCGGTACACCAGGCAGGTGGTCAGGAAGTAGATGCCGGTCTGCAGCCACAGGGCCTGATACTCCCACTGCACTTCGTTCAGCGTGGCGCCCATGCTGTTGATGCGTACGTATCCGTTGATGCCGAAGGTCGACGGGAACAGGTACGAGAAGTAGCGCCAGAAGGGCGGGATGGCCGAAGCCGGCCACGAGATGCCCGACAGGAACAGCAGCGGCACCGAGGTGAAGACAAACAGCAGCATGCACGTCTCGCGGTTGCGGATGGCGATGGAGGCCGTCATGGCAAAGAAGATGCAGGCGCTCAGGTAGGGCAGAATGAACAGAATCAGTTCGCCCGGCAGGGCTATTTGGTTGAGGCTGAACAGCCAGGGCACCACGCAGAGCACATAGGCCGACACCAGTGTGTACACCAGGAAGTAGCTCAGTCCCTTGCCCATGACGATGCGCAGCGTGCCGTTGTAGTGGCGGTTGATGGGCACCAGGTCGCGGAACTGGTTCTTCTCGCGGGCCGTTCCTGCCGACAGGCCGATGCCCAGCAGCAGCGTCTGCTGAATGATTAGTATCAGCACGGCCGGTATCAGGAAGGCGGCAAATCCGTTGGTAGGGTTGTACAGCGCCACGTCCTTGTATTCGATGGGGTAGGCCGTAATCTCGTCTTGCCGGTCGGTGGTGTTTCCGGCCCGGGCTATCTTGATTTCCGCATTCATCTCCAGCGACACTTCCGTGTTGGCGCTCAGCATGGCCTTGTAGTACATCAGTCCGCTCATGTCGCAGAAGATGCTCACCTGCGTCTGCCGTCCGGCGGCGATGTCGTCACTGAAGGTCTCGGGCAGGTAGACGATGCCGTAGGCGTCACGTTCGCGCAAGGCCAGCTTGGCTTCCTCCATGTCGGCACACTGGGACACCACGCGGATGTCGGGGCTGGCGTCGAGCATGCGCACGTACTGGCGGCTCAGCGAGCTGCGCGAGCGGTCCACTACCACGGCGGGCACGTCGCGCAGCGTCTCGTTGGTGTAGATGAACGAGTAGATCAGCGGGTAGACCAGCGGCACCAGGATGAAGAAGATCAGCACCCCCTGGTCGCGCAGGGTGGTGCGGAACTCCTGTCTCCATATATAGAACAAGTCGTAGATGCCTTGTACGACTCTTTGTCTGAAGGTCATTCTTTTCATTACGGTACGTATTTATAGTAAATGAGGGCCGCCTTCAGCCGGTGGGCGATGAGGAACGGCAGCATCATGAACAGCAGCAGGGCCACGTAGTTGGTCCACGAGTAGATCATCGGATACCCGTTCAACGCCTGGTCCACGTAGATCAGGAAGTAGTGGCGCAGCGGGAAGAGGTTGGCCAGTGCCTGCAGCGTGGGGTGCATGCCCATGGCCGGGAACGACAGGCCGCACATCGAGAACGACAGCACGCCCCACAGCGAGGCGAAGCTCAGCCCCAGGCGCAGGGTGGGCAGGACGCCGATCATCAGGATGCCCATGCCCTGCGATGCCAGTACGAGGCACAGGGTGGCAAAGAGCATCGGCCCGATGCCGCTATTGCAGGGGAAGTGCAGGAACCCGTACAGATAGACGTTGTACAGGATGCCCATCAGGAAGAATACGGCCGTGTGGGGCAGCAGCTTGCCGGCCAGCGAAATCCAGATGGAATTGTTGCCCGTGCGCAGCCACTGGCGGGCGGTGCGGTCCTTGATTTCCACACCGATGGAAAACACCGTCACCATGAAGATGAGCAGCATCAGTACGCCCGGTGCAAACGTGTTGTTCAGGTAGACCGAATAGTTGATCCACGGATTGTTCAGCGGATGCGTGTCGATGACGATGGGCTGCAGGAATCCCATGGCCTGGTCTTCCGTCGCTCCCTTGGCGTAGAGCACCGAGCGGGCGGCGGCTCCCGAGGCCAGTTCGCTCATCATCTTCATGTCCTTGTAGAGCAGCGACCCGGCAATGAGCAGCGTGTTGTTGGTGTAGAACGATACCTTGGGTTGCCGCTGTGCCTGCGCCATGGCGGTAGTTCCTTCGGGGATGTAGTAGAAGCCGTAGATGTCGCCCCGCTGCATGGCCTGCCGTGCCTCGGTCACGTTGGGATAGTGGGCCACGACGGCCGTCTGCTCGAAGGCGTCGAGGTTGCGCGCCAGTTGTCGCGAGGTGGTCGTCATGTCTTCGTCCACTACGCCCACCGGCATGTTCTGCGGCAGCCCCGAGTCCATCAGGGTGGTGAAGAACACGTAGCAGAACAGCGGTGCCACCACCATGCAGAACAGGTACAGCGGCCGTGACACGAGGCGTTTCCCCTCGCGTTTCATCACGTTCCACAAGGCTTTGTATTTTGTTGCGTTCATTTCGATAATTGATAATTGAAAATTGAGAATGGAGAATGACGGTAATTGTCATTCTTCATTTTTCCAGCACTACGCTCATTCCCGGCCGCAGTCCTTCCACTTTCTCCAGCGGACTGGCCTTCACTTCGAACGTCTTCAGGTCAAACTGGCCGGTGGTCTTCGTGGCTTTCCAGGCGGCATAGGTGCCCAGGTCCTTCATATAATATACCTTCAGCCGGATGTTGCGGTCCAGGGCCGGCACATAGGCTTCGAACTCCGTACCCACGGTCAGTCCCTTCAGCAGGTCTTCGCGCACATTGAAGCTCACCCACATGTCTTCCATCACGGCGATGTTCATGATGGGAGCTCCCGTTCCCACCAATTCGCCCACCTTGGGGAAGATTTCCGACACCTCTCCAGCCGTCTGGGCAATGAGGTATGTCTCCTTGATGTACGACTGTACTTCGGCCACGGCTCCGCGCGCACGCTGCACCAGGGCTGCGGCGGCTTCCTTGTCCTCGCGTTCGGCACCGTTCCGGGCCATGTCATACTGCGACTTGGCCGCCTTCTCCGTCGCGATGGCCGCGTCGCGCTGTGCCGTCACTTCGTCCAGCTTCTGTGCTGACATCACGCCCTGGTCGTACAGGTTCTTCACCCTTTTGTACGACTTCTCGGCGATGGTCACCCCCGCGCGGGCCTTCTGCCACATCTCGTAGGCGCCTTGTATCTGCTCCTGGCGTGCTCCCTTGATGGCCTTCTCGTTCTGTGCCTGTGCGGCGGCTTCGGCGGCCCGTGCCTGTTCCAGCTTGGCCTGTACGTCCGGTGCTTCCAGTAGCGCCAGGGTGTCGCCTGCTTTCACGGTCTGTCCCTCCTTCACGCGGAACTCCAGGATGCGTCCCGGCACCTTGCTCGATACGCGGTATTCGTTGACGTCTGCTTGTCCTTGAACCATTTCCGGCCCCTTGTGCAGCATGAAGAAGCCTACCAGGGCCACTACTGCGATGACGCCCACCAGTGTCAGGAAGGCCAGCAGCATGTTACTGTTTTGCGATTTTGTATCCATTTCTATAATTGAAAATTGATAATTGACAATTGAGAATTAATTCTTCATTCTTCATTCTTCATTAATATAAGTTCTCCCGTCGCCTTCTTCAGGTAGAGGTCTGTCAGCTTCACGTCTATCTGGGCGTCGATCTTCTCCGACTGGGCCGACAGCCAGGCCGTGTGGGCTTCCAGCACGTTGCTGGCCGGTATCACCCCTTCCTCGAAGCCCAGGGTGGCGTAGCGCAGGTTCTCGTCCGCCTTCTCCAGGTTCTTCTCGGCCATCACCAGTTTCTTGGCCGCCTCGTTCACCTTGAAGGCCGACTGGTTCACCTGCAGCTGTATTTTTTCCTTGGCTTCCGCCAGTTGGAAGCGGGCGATGTTGGCTTCCGCCTTGGCCGCTTTCACCTTGTTGATGCCTTCGCCCCAGTGCCACAGGGGTACCGATACCATCACGCCCACATTCCACATGCCCTTGAACTTCTTCTCAAAGCTGTTCAGCACCGACGGACTGGTGGCAATGTAGCTTCCCATCAGGGCGATGGAAGGCAGCATTTCCGAGCGGGTCACGTTCACCTTCTGGTCGTAGATCTTGGAGGCCAGCTCCAGGCTGCGCACTTCGGGGCGCGTGGCATATACACTTTCCATGTTGAACTCCTTGCCGGCCGCTCCGGCTTCTGCCAGGCTCTCTTCCCGCTCGTCCTCCAGCACGATGTCCGTCGTCAGGTCCAGTCCGCACAGCTGGCACAGCAGCATGCGCGACAGGCTCAGGCCGTCGTCCACCTTGGTCAGTGTCATTTCGGCCTCGTTCACCTTCACCTTTACCGACAGGCCGTCGGCCTTGGTGGCCACGCCTTCGTTGATCATCTTGTCCACATCACTTTCCAGCTTTTTCAGCAGCTCCAGGTAGCCTTCGGCCAGCTTCTTCTTGTGTACCAGCGACACCACCTGCCAGTAGGCCTGGTCAGTGTTCAGTATCACTTCCTGCATGCCCGTGCTGTGTTGCTGGCGGGCCAGTTCTTCCGCATATTTGGTGATTTTGTTGTAGGCTCTGATTTTTCCGCCCATGTACAGCGGTTGCGTCAGGGTGACGGCTCCGGCAAAGATGTTGCGCGTGTCGGTGCGCAGGGCGTCCACCAGCGAGTTGCCCACCTGGTTCAGCGGTCCGGCCAGGTCTATGCTCCCGAAGGCCTGTACCAGTTGCATGAACTGCGGGTTCTGCAGCAGGCCCGGGTTCTGGGCTATCAGGTTCTGCACGCCGCTCTGCAGGGCGCCGCTCAGGTTGGTGCCCAGGTTGGACAGCGTCTCTTTCTGCGAGTCGCTCAGCAGCGACAGTTCTTTCTGGTTGCGGATGTAGGTGCCCGTTGCGTCCAGCTTGGGCAGGTAGTTGGCAAAGGCCGCCTTCTTCTGGTAGTGTGCGGCGTTGATTTTCTCCTGGCTTATCAGCAGCTCCTTGTTGTTGGCCATGGCCAATGCACGACAACTATCCAGGCTCAGTACCTGTTGGGCGCCTGCCGCATAGGCCGTCAGGGCTAATAAGGTGGAACATAAGAACTTTTTCATTGCATTCATTGTAATTTACGTTTCTGTTGATTGCCTCCAAGCGTCGGCAATGATTGCATAAACAACAATGCAAAGGTAGAAAAGTTCTCGATACTCCAAGCAAATTTTTATGGAAAATTTGATTAGCGGTGAGTGGTTAGTGGTGAGCGGTTAGTGGTGAGTGGTTAGTATCCGCCCGCATGGCTGCTCACCGCTCACCACTAACCACTCACCGCTGTTGTCATTTCAGTTGGAACGTCCCCGACCCGATCAGGACTCCGTCGGCAAAGATGTCCACGCGGTATTGGCCGGCGTAGAGGTATTCCTCCACGTTCCAGTACATGGTGACGGCCTGTTCTTCGCCCGTGTATTCAATGTATTTCCGGATGGAGTAGGTCAGCTGGCGGTTTTCGTAGTCGAAGGTGCCGCTGTCGCTCTTGCTCAGGATGCTGTTGTCCGGCTTGGCGATGCGCACGTAGATGGTCTTTTCGCCCGTCTGTGCAGTGATGTTCTTCACGATGCTGAAGTCAATCTTGAATTTCACCACGTTCTTCACCTTGTCCGTCTGCTTTCCGCGTTTGTTCTGGGTGGTGATGCGGATGTTCGTCACGTCCAGCTGGGCGGCCAGGGCCACTTTCTCGTTGAGGCTCTTCTTCTCTTCGGACAGGCTGCTGATCTGGCGTGAGGCTGCGTTGTATTTCCGCGTGACGTCCTTGATCACTTCCTGTTGGTGGGCTGTCAGCTGGTTCAGCGAGTCTATCTGGTTGATGTAGCTGATCATCACCTTGCGCAGGCTGGCCAGCTCCTTCTTCAGTCGTCTGATTTCCGAGGCGTTGCTGCTCTTCACCGTCCGCAGTTCTTCCAGCAGGCGTTGCGTCTTCAGCTGCTCCTGTTCCAGCAGTACCGAGAGCGAGTCGTTCGATACGGTCAGCTTCAGTTCGTCATACTGCTGGGCGAAGCGGGTATATTCGTTTTCCAGGTCTTCCTTTTCCAGTTCGAACTCCTGTACCAGTTCCTTGTTGGTTGTTTTTTCCATCACCAGCAGCACGGTTACGCCCACCAGCAGTACCACCAGTGCGGCTCCTATGATTATCAGTGATTTGTTCTTGTTCATAAAAAGGTTTGTTCAAATGTGGTCGCAAAATTAGTGATAATCTGTCAGACTTCAGCTACTTCTCGTTGCCTTAATAACATATTTTTTAAAATATGCCTGAGATATCGCTGCTTTTCCTCGAATTTTGCTCCATTGAAATCGTTTGTTTTTGTCTATATATCTTACTTAATACCGCTGGCTTTTTGATTTTCAATCTCCCAATTATATTCAGATAAAGAGTGTTTTTAACGTAAAATGTTTTGTCAGTCCGAAAAACTCTCTTACCTTTGCAAACCTGTAGACGCTATATTACTTTAGCATATTGTTGAAAATAATTATTCGGAAGGCATCCTTCTGGGATAGTGGATACTTTTTGAATAGAAATGAGTGCATAGACTGACGCTTTACTATTCGCATTTCATGGTTTGACCGGAAGGTGCTTGGCTACCCCGGTGTCCTTGGAGAATGCCTTTTTGATAATTATTTGTTGTTGAAAAAAAAGAATTGATTTGGACTTGGATAAAGTGGTTGCACCCGTGCATTGGTATGCCTTGCGGGTTACCTATTGCCGTGAGCTGGTCTTGAAGTCCTGGTTGGATGAGCAAGGAACAGTCAATTTTGTCCCCATGCGGTACGAACTGGTAGAGAAGGAGGGGCGTAAGTCGCGTAAATTGGTTCCGGCTGTTCACAACCTGGTTTTTGTCCATACCAGCCGTCGGGGACTTGAGTCGCTTTGCAGTCATCCGGAACTACCTGTACCGGTGCGTTACTTTTATAGCCGCGAGACCCGTCGTCCGCTTGTCATCCCTGACAATCAGATGCAGAATTTTATTGCCGTGGCAGGCAATTACGAAGAGAGTGTTCTGTATTTGGATCCGGTTGACCTTCAGTTGTCGAAAGGTACTCGTGTCCGCATCACTGGAGGCGTTTTCGAGGGGGTGGAAGGCGTTTTTATCCGTGTACGCCACGATCGTCGTGTGGTGGTGTGCATCGAAGGAATTACGGCGGTAGCCACTACCTTTGTCCCGCCTTCTCTCGTAGAGCCTCTATGAACAGGGTTCCCCATGAAATGGGTGACGTTTCATTTGTTTGATATTGATTATTTGGATATTATACTAAACTATACTCTATATGGATTTTGAAAAAATCGAAAAGGATGATCATTACATCCCCGATGGAATGAACGGATTTGAGCGAAACATCAAACGTATGGTTGATTGTTTGGCCGCTTTGGTTGCATTGATCGTATTTTCACCATTGTTCCTTATTTGTTACATTGCCGTGAAGCGTGAAGACGGCGGTCCTGCCATCTTCAAGCAGGAACGCATCGGTCGTTTCGGTCGTCCTTTCTATATTTATAAGTTCCGTAGCATGAAGATAGATGCTGAAAAGGATGGACCGGCACTTTATGCGGGTGAGAATGATGACCGCATGACGAAAGTGGGTAGGTTCCTGCGTGACCATCATTTGGACGAATTGCCGCAGTTGTGGAATGTGTTCTGCGGGCAGATGGCCTTTATCGGTCCCCGTCCCGAACGTGAGTATTACATCAAGCAAATCATGGAGCGCGACCCCCGCTACCGCTATCTGTTCCAGATTCGTCCGGGGGTCACGTCCTATGCCACGCTTTATAACGGCTATACCGATACCATCGAGAAGATGCTCCGTCGTTTGCGCTACGACCTCTTCTATCTGGAACACCGTTCCTGGTGGTTCGACTTTAAGATTTTGGCTAAAACATTTATTTATATCATTTTTGGCAAGAAATTTTAGTGTTGAGTATGAGTTTTGAGGCCCGTTCTTTCTGTCATCCTGTCGTTCTTTCTGTCATCCTGAACGAAGTGACGGATTTCATATAATGGTCGATGTTGGATGATTGATGAATCTCTGCCAAACCTAAAACCGATATTCCTTCGCCGCCTCAAAACAGGGACACGCTTTCATCGGGTTCAGGTCGTGGTGCCCCACGACCAGCGCCTTCGGAAAGCGGCGTTTCAGTTCGCGTACCAGTGCCAGCAGACTGCCTTTCTGTGCCAGGGTACGTGTATCCTTCGGACGGCCCAGGCGGTCCAGTCCGCCTTCGTAGCACACTCCGATGCTGTGCCGGTTGTGGTTGCGGCAGTGCGCGCCCACCTGTTCCATCGGCCGTCCGCGGTGTATTTCGCCGTCGCGGGTGATGTAGAAGTGGTAGCCGATGTCGCGGAAGCGGCGGTGGCGCACGTGGTCCGTGCGGCAGGCTTCAAAGCCAAAGCTCTGCCCCTCAGGGGTGGCAGAGCAATGGACAATAATCAGGGTGATGGTTCTCATCGGCCGATACACGATGAGATGCCGAATACTCCGGCCAAGGCAGTAGCCACGGCCACAATAGCTTTGAGCACAATGCTCCATACGTTTTTCTTGGTTTGAGCCATTCTTAAATTAATTGAAAATTGAGAATTGAGAATTGAAAATTGAAAAAAATAATTTAGTGGTTAACGGTTAGTGGTGAGTATTTCATCCGAATGGACACTCACCCCTGACCGTTTACCGCTATCTTACAGCGGACTTCCTTCCTGGTCGTCTTCGCCGGTGCCGCCGCTATTGCCGCCGGGTGTGCCGGACGTGCTGCTGTCTCCGACGGTGTACTCATTCTGTTCGCGGAGCGTGCCTTCCAGGTTGATTTTGGCGTTGCTCAGTTCGCCGGTGGCGCGGGCGCGGAGCTTCAGGCCCGCCACGTTTTCGCTCACCTTGAACTCGGCTGCGCTGGCGGCGCCGTGGTCACTGACGATGCCCACCGAGAAGATGGCCAGGTCGTCCAGTTTCACGTTCTTGCCGTCCAGAATCAGCTCCTTGATGCAGGCCACCATTTCGGCCAGCACCCCTTTGATGACGCCGGGCGAGAAAGGCGTGTTGTGTTTCGACATGTGCTTGGACAGCGCTTCGAGGTCCAGCGTTTCGTTGATGACGGGGCGGGCATACCACATTCCCTTGCAGGGATGGTTCTCGCCGGTGATTTGAACTTTTCTGTAGAGAATCATAAGTTGATAGATTAATAATTAATAAATTGTAATTGAAGGTTGTAGGGACACACCATGGTGTGTCCGTCTTGTTTCCCATGTATGGTGATTCGGTAACCGGACACACCGTGGTGTGTCCCTACAAATACAAAGATAGCATCTCCTTTCCCTGGAAAGTCCGTAACGGTCGGTAAGGGTAGGTTAGGATGGATTAAAGTTGATTATCGTTGATTATAGTCGCTCCGGTATATGGTGCTTTGCTTGATTTTCAGTATCTTTACGTCAGTAAAGACAAAAACTGAATTCACCCTATGGAAGCATTTACCATCCGTGCCTATGGCCGCACCGAGCTGGCCCAGTGTTACTTTCCAACGCTCAATCCGCAAGTGGCCCATCGCAAGCTGCAGAGCTGGATCGACTATTATCCCCATCTGCGCGAACGCCTCCAGGCTGCCGGCTGCAATCCGCATGCCCGCGTCTATATGCCCGTGCATGTCCGCATGATTGTCGAGGCGATCGGGGAACCTGGATGATGTGAATAATAATTTGATAATAATAGATATTGTTTCATGAAGAAAATCTTTTGTATGTTAGGATTGGCATGCCTCCTTTTCGGTATGCCCGTTTCGCTCCATGCGCAAAAGTTGAGTGATGAACAGGTCATTAGTTTGGTCAAGGAACAGAAGGCTGCCGGTAAGAGTGACAAGGAAATCGGTCAGATGTTGGTAGCTCGTGGAGTGACTCGTGAGCAGTTGGAACGCATTAAAGCCGATTATGAAGAGAAGCAGGGCAACTCAAACCAGGGGGGCAGTGCCATTGGTACGGACGAGTCGCGTAGTCGTCGTTCGATAGAAAGTTCTTTCACCGAAACGATGGCCGGCAGTCTGGATCTGATAGGAGAACCCGTCGCCCGTCGGGAATTGCAGCAAGATACTACTGCAGTCCGGATGGTCTACGGGCATAATATTTTTAATACCCCTTCGCTGACTTTTGAACCCAATGAAAATATGGCGACTCCTGTCAATTATCGTTTAGGCCCTGGTGATGAGGTGATTGTCGATATCTGGGGTGCCAACGAGACTACTATCCGTCAGGAAGTTACTCCAGAGGGTAATATCATGATCAGTCAGATAGGACCTGTTTATCTGAGTGGTCTGACGATATCCCAGGCAGCCGATAAGATCCGTGAAGTTCTTTCCCGTAAATATGCCGGTATCTCCGGTGAAAATCCCGAATCGCAGGTCCGGGTTACGCTGGGACAGATTCGTACCATTCAAGTCAATGTCATGGGTGAAGTTACCGTGCCCGGCACTTATCGTCTGTCTTCCTTTTCAACCGTTTTCCATGCCCTTTACCGGGCAGGTGGCGTATCCGACATTGGTTCGTTGCGTGGCGTCCGTGTGATGCGTGCCGGCCGGCAGGTAGCTACCGTCGATATTTATGCTTATCTGATGAAGGGGGCCCTCAATGACGACGTCCGTCTGGAAGAAGGGGATGTCATTTTAGTGCCGCCTTATGATCAGTTGGTGCAGATTCAGGGGAAAGTCAAGCGTCCCATGTTCTATGAAATGAAGCAGGATGAGCCTTTGGCCGCCTTGATTGGTTATGCCGGTGGCTTTGCCGGCGATGCTTATCGCAAGGAAGTCACAGTCGTGCGTCGCAGTGGTCGCGAGAACAGCATTTATAGTGTGTTAGACACTTCTTATCCTACCTGGATGCTGGCCGATGGCGATTCGGTGTCTGTCGGTGCTGTTCTGGACCGTTTTTCCAATCGTGTCGAGATTGAGGGAGCCGTTTACCGCCCTGGTATGTATGAGTTGGGTGGAACCCTCCAAACCGTCAAGGATTTGGTTACCCGGGCCGAGGGTCTGACGGGCGATGCCTTTTGTTCGCGTGTCATCCTTACGCGCGAACGCGAGGATCTTACGCATGAAGTGATAGCCGTCGATCTGGCCGGCGTGATGAGCGGCCGTTTGCCGGATATCCCTTTGCAGCGCGAAGACGTGCTCAGTATCCCCAGTATTCAGGAACTTCAGGCTCAGGGTGCTTTAACCATTGAAGGCGAGGTGACTCGCCCGGGCATTTACCCCTTTGCTGAAAACACGACCCTGGAAGATTTGTTGGTACAGGCCGGAGGTCTGCTCGAGAGTGCTTCTACGGTACGTGTAGACATCTCTCGTCGTCTTCGAGACCCCAAGAGTTTGCAAGTGGGTAAGGAGACAGCTCAAGTTTTCACCTTCGCTGTCAAGGAAGGATTTGTCATCGACGGTACCCCCGGTTTTGTGCTGGAGCCTTACGATGTTGTTGAAGTGCGCCGCAGTCCCGGTTATCAGATACAGCGTCGTGTTACCATTGCCGGTGAGGCGGTTTTTGCCGGAGGCTATACGCTGACGCGTAAGAATGAGCGGCTTTCCGATTTGGTAAAGCGTGCGGGAGGGCTTACTTCTGAAGCCTACGTACGGGGCGGTCGTCTCATCCGGAAGATGAACGAAGAGGAACGTGTTCAGCGTCAGGCAGCCCTCGATATGGCTTTGATGAATGCCGGCAGCGATTCCGTGTCTGTAGCAAAACTTCGTCTGAGTGATTTGTATACGGTGGGTATCGAATTGGACAAGGCGTTGGCCAATCCTGGTTCCGATTACGATGTGGTGCTGCGCGAAGGAGACTATTTATATATTCCCGAATATGTCAGTACGGTCAAGATTACGGGAGAAGTCCAGTTCCCCAATACGGTCACGTACATAGCCGGCAAGCCCAAGTCCTATTACATCGACCAGGCCGGCGGTTATGGCAGAATGGCCAAAAAGCGAAGTGCCTATGTGGTTCGTATGAACGGTACTGTCACCCGTATCAAGCGGTTCAAGAGCGGGCAGATAGAACCCGGATGCCAGATTATTGTACCCACCAAGAAGGAACGAAAGGGCATGAGTGTTGCCGAGATTGTATCTCTTACCACTTCGGCTGCTTCCATTGGTACGATGGCCGCCACTATTTCAAGCTTGTTGAAATAGAAAGCTATATTATTTGTTTAACATAATTTAGATGATAATGAAAACCAATCATAAACAGGACGTTGTACCTTCGAAGTCAGAAGAACAGGAAATCGATTTGGTAGATTTGGCTCTCCGTGCATGGGCTGGGCGTAAGCTGGTTTTGAAGTGTTGTGGTATAGCTGTATTGGTAGCCTTGGTTGTCGCATTTAGCATCCCTAAGGAATATACCACTACGGTAACTTTGGCCCCAGAATTCAGTAGTAGCACTTCTTCCATGAGTGGATTGAGCAGTTTGGCTAGTTTGGCTGGCATAAATTTGCGTTCTGCTTCCTCTTCTCGAGATGCGTTGTATCCCACCTTGTATCCTGACATCGTTTCTTCCATTCCTTTTGCGACAGGACTGTTTCAGGTACCGGTTTGTTCGACTGATAGTCTCCTGCAGACTACTCTTTACGACTATTTGAAGGAAAACCAGCGTGTTCCTTGGTGGAGTGCTGTAATTGGTTTCCCATCCCGCACATTGGGATGGATGACTTCTCTTTTTCGTGATGAAGAGGAAAATACTGCAGAAACTAAGGTAGATCCATTCCGGTTGACCAGGTCGGAGGCCGGGGTTGTTGCGGCTCTGGGAAAACGTATTTTAGTGTCAGTAGATAATAAAACATATGTTGTGACAATTAGTGTTACCATGCAGGATCCGCTTATTGCCGCAACTGTTACCGATACGGTGTTGGTACGGTTGCAGAACTACATTACGAATTACCGTACCAGTAAGGCTCGGGGCGATTTGAAGTTTACCCAGAAATTGTATGAAGAGGCACAGGCTGATTACAATAAGGCCCTTCAGGCGTATGCCGATTTTGTCGACATGAACCAGAATTTGTCCTTGCGTAGTGTTCAGACGCGTCAGATACGCCTTCAGAATGAGATGAACTTAGCTTATGATGTATACACTCAGACGGCTCAGCAGTTGCAGTTGGCTAAAGCCAAGGTGCAGGAAAGTACTCCTGTGTATGCGGTTGTTCAGACTGCTACGGTACCTTTACGTCCATCCCAACCTTCAAAGATGATGATTCTTGTCGGTTTCGTTTTTTTAGCCGGCGTCGGTTCGGTCGGTTGGGTCTTGTTTGGTGAATATGTCAAGAGCTTTTTACGTTCAAGTCGAAAGAAAGAAGAAACTGAAACCGTTGATAATTGATTATCCATTTTGTGGAACGTAACTATGGACTTTAGCGCGCTAACTATGGACATTAGCGCGCTAACTATGGACTTTAGGAACATGATAATGGATCATGGAAAATTGAAAATGAAGTACCTGTTATCCTGAACATCGTGAAGGATCCCGTTTTTAGAATTCTCCATTCTTCGTTCTTCATTCTTCATTAAGCAAATCTTCCCATCGCCTGTAAGCGTCCAATTTTGACGTCTTGCCCTAAAGTATAAAAAAGTCGATCTTCGCTGCTGTAATCAAAAACCAGTAAGCATGTATAGCAGCAGCGATTTTGAGCATCTGTTCATCCGTTACAAAGCGGAGGCGA
>ERZ780212.615-NODE-615-length-34947-cov-5.481457_pt1 | contig 34947 bp, 30 predicted proteins | sample MGYA00511364_ERZ780212 | MGnify/ENA primary metagenome ERZ780212 (study PRJEB29588, sample SAMEA2147991) | human gut metagenome | biome: human gut; feature: human-associated habitat; material: faeces | place: Denmark | collected 2008/2010 ... | reverse complement strand
CAAGGGGCAGAGCCCCTTGCGTTCTCTTGGGGGTGTAAGGGGGATATTCTCTCACGTGAGAGAATATCCCCCTTAACCGCTCCCCTGCGCGGCGCAGGGACACAACCCCGTAGAGGTTTTGCAAAAAATTTCAAAAACCACTTGCAAACCGCCTTTTCCGTGTTATGATGATGACCGAAAAAAAGAACGTGCAGTGCACATGGCAAGAAAGAGTGATCGATTTGTTGGATTTTTTGAAACAGGAGGGGCTGAGTCCCGACCTTTTGGATGGCATTCGTGAATTTAACGCGCAGTATCCAACGCCGTCGGAGCTGCAAAACCGCATCCCGCAGCCGCGGTATCATTATTATGGCAAGGACGTGTGGGAGGCGGCGGTCGCCGCCATTTTGTGCGGGGAGAACCTGCTGCTCGCGGGCAGCAAGGCCACGGGCAAAAACGTGCTGGCGGAAAACCTCGCTCAGGTCTTTGCCCGTCCCGCATGGGACGTGTCGTTCCACGTGAACATGGACGCCGCGAGCCTCATCGGCATGGACACGTTCGAGGGCGGCGAGGTCCGCTTCCGCCCCGGCCCCGTGTACCTTTGCGCAAAGCATGGTGGCTTCGGCGTGCTCGACGAGATCAACATGGCAAAAAATGAGGCGCTTGCTGTACTGCACGCGACGCTCGACTTCCGCCGCGCCATCGACGTTCCCGGCTACGAGCGCGTGGAGGTCGATCCCGCCGCGCGCTTCATCGGCACGATGAACTACGGCTATGCCGGCACACGCGAGCTGAACGAAGCGCTCACGTCGCGCTTTGTCGTCATCCAGATGCCGTCCATCGACCAGGACGGTCTTGTGCGGTTGCTTAGCGATGAGTTCCCGACGCTTGAAAAGAAGTATAAGGAGCAGTTCGCCCAGCTGTTCCTCGACCTGCAGAAAAAGTGCGAAAACGCGGAGATCTCCGAAAAGGCGCTCGACCTGCGCGGTCTTCTCGACGCGCTGCGTCTGATCCGCCGCGGCGTGGGCGCGAGCCGCGCGCTTGACATGGGCATCACGAACAAGGCGTTTGACTCCTACGAGCAGAGCCTGATCCGCGACGTCATCGCCGCGCGCATCCCCGCAAAGCTTGACCGCAGCCGTCTGTTCACCGACTGACATGGAAACGTCAAGCTATTCCGCCCAGCAGCGCCGCGCCATCAACCTCGTCTGGACGGCGAGCGGGGACTATCAGTTCGAGCCGCAGTTCTTAGCGCTCAAATCAAACGGTGAGCCGGACTTTTACATGAACTGCGTCATCGGCCTTGTGCACAAGTGGTTCGGCGACAAGATGCCAAAGCGTCTCTTTGCCTACTGGGCGGGCGACGCGCGGCAGAACGTTTTCGACGAGCTGTGCTGGCTGGCGCTCGAGAACGCGGCGTATGAAAAGGAGCTGCCCGAGCGCCCTGTGCTCGCCGATCTCCGCCGCAAGCACGCGGAGGAGTTTTTCGCGTCGGAATACCAGCTCTCGCGGCAGGAGTGGATGGAGAAAAACCAGCTCGTCTACGCCGTGCAGTCCGACCGCTGGAAGACGATCCTCGGGCAAAAGCCGCCCATTCTCGCCCCGTGGGAAAAAGGGCTCGCGCAAGCGCTCGCCTGCCCCGGCACGATGAACGCCGCCGAGCTTGAGATCGCCGTGCGCGCGGCATTTGAAAAGTACCTGCAATTCGATGGCACGGTGCATAAAAAAGGCGGGTTCCAGCTGCACTTTGACGACAAGTGGGCGCCGCTTCTCACCAAGCTCCTGCCGACCGAGATCGTCCGCACGGACGATCTGACCATCGGCCGTTCCGCCATGCCCGGGGAAAACGGCATGGTTAAGGTCTCGAACGCGCTGCGCGCGCGTCTGCGCTCCAATGAGCACGAAACGGAGGACCGCGGCTACATCGAGCGCTGCTTCGGCCGCAGCATCTATTCGCCCGACAAGCTCGCGCGCATCGAGCAGCAGCTCTGCACCGGCAACCACTTAGGCTGCCACCTGTGGTTCACAAAGGGCGCGAGCGCGTCGGACCAGCTCATCAGCGCGGACACGCAGCGTCTTTACGAGCAGGCTGAGGAACAGGCCAAGCTGAACCGCGCCGCCTTCGCGCGCGACCTCGATCTGCACCAGAGCGCGCTCGCGCGCCTGAGCGAGCAAATTCGAAACTGCCTGCTCGTCCACCAGCAGCCCGAGCGCATCCCCGCCCGTCAGGGCTGGCTGGACGGGACCAAGGTCTGGCGCGAACCGGTGCTGCACGACGACCGCGTATTTTTACGCAGCGACGAGGAGAGCCGTCCCGGCTTTGCCGTCGATCTGATGCTCGACGCCTCGGCCTCGCGCCTGCACTGTCAGGAGGCTATCGCCATTCAGGGATATATCTTAGCCAAAAGCCTCGCCTCCTGCGGCATCCCCGTGCGCGTGACGAGCTTTTGCAGCCTGCGCGGCTACACGGTGCTGCGCATTTTGAAGGATTTTGGCGACAAAAACGGCGAACGAAACGTTTTCAATTACTTCGCCGCGGGCTGGAACCGCGATGGGCTCGCGCTGCGCGGCGCGGGCGAGCTCATCAAGTCCGCACCCGCGGAAAAGCATCTGCTCATCCTGCTGACCGACGCCTCACCCGACGACAGCCACAAAATCCTGCCGAGCGGCAAAGTCCCGCTCAGCCGCGACTACGACGGGCAGATCGGCGTCGACGACACAGCGGAGGAGGTGCGCGCCCTGCGCGCACAGGGCGTCCGCGTCGCGGCCGTCTTCATGGGTGAAAACGCGAGTGTTCCCGCCGCGAACGCCATCTATGGCCGCGACCTTGCGCGCATTCGCCGCATTGACCAGCTCGCCGCCGCGGCGGGCCGGCTCATTCAGGATGAAATCCGCGAACTCAGCAGCTGACAAAAAGGATCCCGAAAGTTGAACTTTCGGGATTTTTTCATAGATGATGTTGTAGCGGACATTGCAAAGCGGGACGTTGTTATTCCCCCATCTCATCGTCAAAGTAAGGAACAGTTCATTACAGCAAATCGGATACTATCTATTCCGATCCTTTCTCTTTTTTGCGGCTACAAACCCAATCAAGAACGCCAGATTCATAAAAAGCACAATGATGCTACCTTCGATTTTACAGCTGCCGCCGGACAGAATCGGATTGCCGTGAATCGTCATATCAAACAAGTGAGGATAATCTTCCGCCAGAGAGACTCCTCCCAGAATGATCGCGCCCACACCGTTCCACAAAAAATGGATCACGATCGGCGCGATCAAGGAACCCGTGTATTCCAAAACCGCCGTCATAAAAAGGCTCATTGTGATGACATTGAGCACAGGAAGGATTCCTGCCTCAAACGCGCCGCCGTGCGCAAATGTAAATAAGCCCGTAGATACGATAATCGCGGCGGCGATGCTACCGTTACTTTTTATCATCTGGTATAAATAGCCGCGAACCAGCATTTCCTGCATAACGGTATTGAGAAAAGCCGCAAGCAGCCACAACCACAGCATAGCGATTTGATTTTTGCCCTCTATCTGTACAACTCCGAGGATAGATAATATCCCCACAGATGCCCCCAGCCAAATCGTCCCTGTTACGCCGCCCAATATGATGTTATAAACAGGCTTCCCGGTCAGATGTAATCGTATCTTTTTCTGATCTGCCAGCCAGAAAATAAGTGTGATCGCAATAACGGACAAAAGCGGGATCAGTTCTGCCCAAAATCTCCAGCTTACCGCACTTGCGGTATCCGGTATCGGGATAACCGATACGCATATGGCCCAACCCACAAAAAAGATGATCGTCTTTATTGATACCGATAGAACTTTTTTCATACAATACACTTCCCTGTCCAATTCAAACATCAATGTGTCAACGCAAAAAGCCCGCCGCAATTTGACTAAAATCACGGCGAGACTTATGTCAGGTGGCTTCAATTCGGATATTTTTACTTTTGCCATTTGAAAATATCTATGTGCTGCAAAGAACGGCCAAGTTTACTTATCGTCCATTTTTTTAGGTATATCCGAAGTCGTATCCTCCAGCAAATCAGTTATTACTTGATTGAGTTGTACTGCATTCTTTGGGGAGATGACCGGCATATTTGACTGTGACTCAATGTCTTTTCTTGTCCGTCCGGCGACCTGACCGCCAGCTTTGGCAACTGCCAGGTTTTCTTGAAAAGTTGTCGGCTTTCGATCTTTTGAGAACTGCGTGGTTGTTGCCTCCGCCAGCATGTTCAGAACCAACTCCAGCGTGGTCATGTTGTCACGAAGGTTTTCCTTTTTTAAGCCCTTCAGATTCTTATACTGCCGGGTGGACATGCCAGACCATGCACGGGATATCTCGTCAGTAAGGATAGCATACTCCACGCCTTTCTGAACACCGCGGGCATCCCACTCATCCGTCAGTTCCTTGCGGACTTGAATGGCCTGCAGGCGTTGGTTGATCCACTCGCGGGTATAGCCCTTCTTGAGATAGGTTTCCAGTGCCCGCTCAATGGTCAACTCAGGGTCGATGGTCTCCTCAATGCGATCCCGCCCTACTTGCGCCAGCCAGAGTTTGAACGGCTCCGCTTTGGGTGACGGGATGGACTGGATGATGCGGAGAAGTTGCTCGGTATCGGCCACATCGGTCAATCGCTTTTTGCCATCCGAAGCGGTCATTTTCAACTGGTTACAAGCTGTAACCGTTTCATTTCCCTCATCTTTCAGGTGCTTCTTTGTTACCTTCCAGTAGTTGCGGGCTGCCTGATAATCCGGCTGGTCAGTCAGTACGGCCACCACATCGACGACAGAAAAATACCATTCTTCCTTTTCTTCGTCCCACGCCGTGCGGATGCGCTTGTCCTCGAATAGTTGAATTCTATCGTTGGAAGTCATTCTATACATATCACCCTTTCCTTCATTTTTGATGATCGCTCAGTTTCCCTGATTATTGTTGAAGAGTTTGAATGAGCGTTAAGCTGTTTGCGTATTCAATATGATCTTTTTGGTATTTCTCCATGTGTTCCTGCATCTTTTTGTCACAGGTTATTAAATAGTCATTTGAGGCCATTCCGCCTAAAATCATTGCGTCTATTATGTCATTTTTCCAAAATGCCCCGCCTTGTAAAAGTATACTTTTGACTGTTTCAAAGATATATTCTTTTATTGATTCATTTGCGATAGAGGTGTTTGCCGTCGTTTCCCAAATGTGCTGCAGGAAATCTTTTAATGTTTTGTCTCCGATGGTTTTGCCATATGCAACTGCTCGTTTGAAAATATACCGCGTCGATGTCTGCTTGCGTGCTATAGCTCTTTCAATCGCTTCTATTTCTCGTGCAAGTTCATCTTTGGGTATAGCGTCATAATACTCCACGATGTCATCAGTTTCTTCTAAGTTTGCACATTTTTTACACACAGCTACTCCAAGTGGCAGAAGCATTGCCAAAAGTCTCTGGAATTCATCTCGGATATAGCTTTCAGCATCCTCTTGCTGATATGCGCTTTGATAAGCCTTGTTTAGACACTTTACAGTTACACCTTGACTTACATTGGCTACTGCGGTCAGTATTTTAAACGCTTTAGAATTAAGCTCCCCAGTTGGATACGCCTCAAAACTAATTTCTGAAAGCAGCAGTATCAGGAGTATAGCCGCCGAAAACTTGGACTCAACATCAACTTTTCGAGGCAAAAATTCTGAGATTTTGCTTTCTAATTCCTGTTGGCGTATCTTGGTAAAATCACATGGTGGAGTAAAGCTAATTGGTAAATATGCGTCATTGTATATTCGGATATGATAATTTCTTAGTGCTGAGAATATTCGTCGAATCAGCCAATCTCTTTTTTGATAGTGGACTAAAAGTTCGTAAAAACTTACACTTGAAATTGCAAAATTCATTTTACTTTGGTTCTCTTCAATGTAGGAAACCACTTTAGAAACGCTAATATGATCTGAAGTTGATAAGCCACAAATGTAATAGACCATATTGGTATCAAGTAACACCTTTGGCATCATATCCACAGGAGCCATATCCATCAAAACAATCCCCCTTCAAGTCTTTCTGGTGTTTGTTTCTCTGCAGACATTAGATTAGCCAGAAGTCCCTGGCAGCCTGCCAGCACATCCTGCCACGTTGCCTCGAAATCGTCGGTGTACCACGGGTCGGCTACATCGCCGGGGCGGTCGGTGTAGTCCATCAGGAGGTGCAGCTTGCCGTCCGGGTCGCCGCCGCAGATGCGCTGCATATTCTTGAGGTTCGCGCTGTCCATGCCGATCAGCAGGTCGTACTTGTCGTAGTCCTGATTGGTAAGTTGCCGCGCCGCGTGACCATCGCAGGATATCCCATGTTCCGTCAGCTTGCACCGTGCCGGGGGATAGACCGGATTGCCAATCTCCTCTCGGCTGGTTGCCGCCGACTCGATTCGGAATTGTAACACCAGCCCAGCCTTCTTGACCAAGTCCTTCATCACGAACTCGGCCATGGGGCTGCGACAGATATTCCCATGACACACAAAGAGTATCTTTTTCATTGCATTCGCTCTCCCGCGTTGCTTCTTTTTCACCAGTATAGCAGGAAATCGCTTGCTCGTCGAGAGAAGAATGCAGCCATGCCTGAGATTCTATGGCGTCCAGCAATTTCGCTTTCTTCCAGCCGAAGTGCAGCACGGCTCGGATGTACCACGCCCGTTCCTCGTTGCTGCCGCATCCCTCTAAAATCGCCACATTCTGCGTCCAGCCGAGGTGCATCGCCAAGCGCATGGTTTCGGGGGATTCCTCGTAGGCTGCGTAAAACGCCCGCATCCGGCGCACATTGCGGGGAGAGAAGCCCTCGGCTGTGGGATAGGCCGCTTGAAGGTATTCCGACGCCGCGACAGCCGCGCCTTTCTCCACTCTGCCGCTGACCAGCCGACCGATCTCACAGTACAATTCCATTTGTGGAAGCTGCGCTATCATAATCGCGCTCAGTTCGGAAAACAGGGTGCTGTAATCCGTGGGGTTGCGGATGTTCATGGGTCTTCTCCTTTCTAATGTCATTTGATGGTTTAATAACACAATTTTCAAAAAATTCAATGTTAAGTCTCATATCTTCTATTATCAACTCATCATGCTCCTCTGTTTGGAAACACTATCAATGGAGTTCCCTACAAGGTGCTATTAACACAAAAAATGTGCGCTACAATAATATTGTAACGCACATTTTTCAATCTCCAGTATTCAATTTTTTATGCTTCAATAAGCTTCTTCTGTGTTGAGAACGCTTGATATCTTCCATCTGTTAGCTTTTGATAACTTGATATCCATTCTTGTTTTTTGAAGTAATCCAATATAACCCGATTTTCTTCTGTACCCGAGAATTTAGGCTTTTGGTTTGTCGTACAGACGGCTTCAAAATCCGGATTAGGAAGATACTCACGTAAATCGCGCAGGTCCTCTGTATCCAGTTCCTGGATCATAGTTGCATATACTGCCTCTGGAATTCTCTCTTCTCTTCGTGCCACATCATACACTTCTTGCCCATACCGCTTAACTGTCTTTAGGAACGCCTGCTTTGTCAGCGACTTCAGTTCATCATAATTTACAAATATCCATGGAATATCATCTTCGTTAAAATTGTTCTCAACTATCGCAGCACAAATCGCATCTGAACATTCGATATTTTCGATTGAAATAGGTCTACCATAGGCTTTCATTAAGCGAATTGCAATATCAATTTGTAAGTCGCTGCTTTCCAGCATTTCTCTTACTTCTTCATCATTTAGCTCAATTTCATTCTGTTCAGCCAGTATCACAATATCTACGCCCTTTTTCTGCATCAAAAAAAGTGTCACTTGGTTCGGATAATGACTTCTGATGAAGTTAAGGTTTCCCTTTGTCACCCTGATGAATCCGAGGTCAATTATCACCGTAATATACTCTTCTGTAAGGCCTGCTATTGAAAACGAATCAGGATGCGCTCCAATTGGTTGAAGGACCGCTCGATATTCCTTCGTAGACAACATATCACAGCAAAGGAGTTTTTTTAGAAGGATATTTGCCTCATCTATTTCAAGGTAATCAGTCATTTCCCTCCATTTCCATTTAATCTTTTCGGCATTTCTTTTGAGCATTCCAGCAAAATGATCATCCAAAGTTTTATCCTGAGCGCAGAATTCCATATAATAGTCAAACAAATTCTTATTGCTCGGTGGAACGATATCGTTATCTAACAGCATCGGCCAAAACGCCTTGTTTTTTACCATCTCCAACATCTTCATCTTCACATCAAGTCGCTGAATATAAGATGCTGCTAAGTTCTTGCTGATACTTTCATGGTCAAGCAAATCTGCAGCTATCTCTGCCCTATCAGCAAAGCGGCACTCCGTCTGGTCAAGGATAGCCTCCATATATTCATTGAAATTCTCCTCCACCCTACGGCTCAGTGGCTCATCGCTCTTACTTACCAGATAGTTATAGCTCTCTTTTAACGAACCCTCACGTGGTGCATCATAAAATTCAGTAAGCCACAGTTCAAGCATTGCAGGATTGAGCTCATACAAATCCTCCTCATAAACTCTTCTAACCAGAGGCATATCTTCTTTTCGATAGACAATATTCCTAAAGCTCACTTTCAGCGTCTTAAAGCCACTGACCAACTTATCAATCTGTGGATCGTCAATTTGAAGAAAGCTCTTGCAATCAGAAATCTCATTGGTCAGCCAGTTCTTATCATTTACTTTTTCAAGTACCTCAGGCGTAGAATAAAGAATTGTCTCCACCGCATATCGCTGCCATTCTGCGTCATCCAATAAGCCCCCCAATTCCGTCCATTCTCTAAACCAGTTCGGCACTGTGCTGTTGATCAGCTTTACTAAGTAATCAGAAAATTTTGTTTCTTTCCAAAGCCTCACAACAAAACTATATTCTGTTCTGGTTCTGTCATATTTGCTATTCAATGAGTGCAACCATACAACCAAATACCTTTCCTTTTTCTTTTCCAAAAGGTATTCAAAGAGCGAAAGGTTTTCGACTTCTTGACGAGAAAAGCTCGACTCTTCCAACCAGTCCAAAACTCTCTCTGGCGAGTCTAATTCATAGCCGTCATTTGGTTTTTCTCTCTTCGACACAGATAGCAGGAAATTTCTGTCTCGGACTGTCAGGCTATTAGGATAGAAGAAACTAACATAAATTGAGTAGTCTTCGTCAATGTATCCGTTCCAGATAAGATACTTCAGCAAGTCAAACGCCGGATTAGAAGTAACATCCGTAAAGGGTACATCCAACTGCCATACATTATTCTCATCTGTAAGTACCTCATATAATTTTCTCGTATTCAGTAAACGAAGGTCAATATCAATTCTTTTAATCTCTCTATCTAATTCTTTCTTTTTATTTTCCTCTCCATCTTCAACGCTTTTCTTTCGGCTCTGGTATTCAGCGTTACTTTCCATCTCCTGTTGGAGTTCGCTTACCTCCTGAGAGCCACGATGATATTCAATGAGCTCTGCTGATAAGATTTTCTTCACCACTTCCGTCCTGCTCCAATCGGGATCTACAGGATCTCCATCAATCAGATATACATCGCTCGAATGTGGCAAGAACAGCGCATTCAATTCATCAATACTTTTAAGTATCTCTTCATGTGCGCGTTCCTGCCTCTCTTGAAGTTCTTCACGTTTTGCTTCCAGTTCAGTTCGGTGCTCTATTATCAAACTTGTCTTCTTCCTCAGCATACCATATACATAACCATTGCCATGCTGCAGCCGTTCGAAATCTCTCGGGAACAGGTTTTTATAAATTATGATAGCCAGTTGATTATTGGGGTCACGCTCCAAGGCGCTCTTTCCAAGCGCCTTGCTGAAAATTGTGTACTCATTTACGATATTATTGATAAGTCTTAAGTCAGGCAGATATAATGAGACATTTCTCAAAAACCTCCGATCAAACTTCTTCTCCCCCTCGTTCTGCGTCAGTCTATCCTCTAATAGGTCGTACGCATTTTCAGTATCCACCACAGGCACAACCGGAATAATGAAATCAAAAAACTTACTCCGGTTCGATGAAGTAAAAACATCATCTCGAATCAAATAAAAGAATTTGGGCGAGGATAGCTCATTTTTTTCAGATATCCGAGCCAGCATTTTCGCCTGCTTTTTTGCATCCCGCTGCTGCTTGCGTAGGTATAGCAAATCACTGATTTCTTTTAGTTTCTCAAAAATCTGCATAACCTCGTAGCGATCCAAGTCCTCAAAAACAATCGCATCTGCGCCGGAGTGTTCAAACAGGTAGAGTACCTCATTTAAGTACTTATCGAAATAAAGGTCATCAGGGTCCTCAAAAACTTCAACTCCAACAATGCCTTTGACATCTATCCTCTTGAACATTTTTAACAGTCCGTAGGACCTCATCGCACGGTATAGAGCAATTCCACCTAAAATGAAGCAGAGTAAAATAGCATACCCACGAGTTTTGGGGAACATCATCCAACGAACAAACGCTGTTTTAGGAAGCGTCCTCGCAAAACTCTTCCAGGTGTTAAAGCCAATAGAATAAAACAACAAGAAAGCAAATGCTGTAAAGAAGCATGCTACTTTTATTTTTCCAGAACGATTACCATCTGTCTTTACATGGAATTTTGACTGTCTGATTTTCTCAGGATCAATTTGATGGAGCAGTTGATTAACGATTTTTCCCTCCAACAAATTAACGATATCCCTGCTTCCTTTTTGGCTCTTTTCTTTGGTCTTAGGCTTTTGTTCCCCTATTTTCTTACCTTGTCCGCCTCCTCCGGGCTCCTCTCCATTCTCATCTTTCTCTTCTGCCGTATCCGCTTTTTTAAATTTCTCATTTACTTCTTCTGTGAAACGTGCAAGCGAAATGTGTAAAAACTTCCTATCATTCTTCATGCTCTCATAGCTTCGGATCACACTGCTTTTGCCCGAACCATAAGAACCCGAAAGTGCAATGTTTCGAATCTCGTCACTGTTCATCGCATGATTCAATGCACTTTCGTAGCTGCTTAGATCAACATCCTTTTTGGGTAACAAGGTTTCAAACTTCTCACCGTCGCTCATCATCTATACTCTCTTTCTGTGCCCTGTGCATCTGTTATACTGTGAAAGTTTTCTCGTCATTGTATCATATGTTAATATGCAGTATATCACTTTCTTTGTTTTTTGTCTATAGCGCACAATTCCATTATTCATTTACGATATATATTCTGAGCCCGATCATATTGAAATCCCATTAATGCCATCACAGATCCATTAGTACGTTCTGGCTTTCTTTTCTGCAAAGCCGTAAAGGAAGAAACGGCAGTTTTGCCGTTCTTTCCTTTGCGGCCTTATCTCATAGGTCTCAGGCGTCTTTCTCATACAAGTTATCGGTTATGTAGATCATGTGAATTTCCTCCTCTTAGGTTGGTCTACGGTCTGTTCGATTTCTACGCCGTTGCGGAAGGTGACCTTGATGCGGTTGCCCGCCAGAACCGTGACCTTTTCCAGCATCTGATAGATCACACCGTCGTCCCACTCTGTGATTCCCACAGTCGCCGTGGTCATTGCCGAGGCTGCCGCATGGATACGGCGGCTGATCTGCTCCTGCTCCTGCCGAATACTGAGGATAGCCGCCTTTCGGCGCTTCAGTTCCTCCATCGTGGTGGAGATGGCACGGAAGCGCTCGGCATATTCATCCGCGTCGCCATTTGCCGCCTCTGCCAGAAGCATATCGAACTGTTTGCCCAACTCCGTGACCGCCCGGTCGATATCCCCAAGGCTCATGCTCTCACCGGGAACCGGAGCCAGTTCCTGCTCCATCGCATCCACCAGCTGATCCGCCAGAACCTTACGCCCTGACATGGATGCATTGATGGCTGCCAGCACCGCCTGCCGGAGCGGCGCTTCGTCCAGCGTCGGAGATTCTTTGCAGTACTTCTTGCCGTAATCCAAGCGGCTGCTGCAGCGCCACACGGCGCGTTTCTCACCGTGCTGTGTCCACACCACTCTGCGGTACGCCGTTCCACACTCGCCGCAGAACAGCAGACCGCTGAGCGCGTACTTGCCGCTGTAGCGGCTCATACCTGTGGGGGCGCTCTTTTTCGTGCCGGCGGTCTGGGCCCGGCGACGCGCCAGCTCCATCTGCACGGCATCGAACCGTTCTCGCGGGATGATGGCCTCATGGTGGTTCTGAATCAGATACATGGGAAGCTGTCCAGTATTACGGATGACCTGCTTGCTGATGCAATCCCGAATGAAGGTCTTTTGGAGCAGGACGTCACCGCAGTATTTTTCATCAGAGAGGATCGTCCGCAGATTGGAGGTTGTCCATTCCGTCGTTCCTGCCGTATTCTTAAATCCACCTGTTTCCAAGGTTTCCTTGATATTGCGCAGCGTCTGACCGGATAGGTACAGCTCGTAAATCTTTCGGACAGTCTCTGCCTGCTCTGCGTTGACCACCATCTCTCCGTCAGGTCCTTTTTCGTACCCCAGCAGGGTCTTATACTGGATGTTTGCTTTCCCCGTCCGCATCGCTTGATGCTTGCCCCACTTGACGCGGGAGGATATCCCTTCGCTTTCGGACTGTGCGAAGGCGCCGTGGATGGTGATGAGGAATTCGCTTTCCGGGTAGATAGAATTGATGTTCTGCTCCTCGAAGATGACCGGGATGCCCATGCTGCGCAGCTCGCGGGTATAGCTCAGAGTGTCCACGGTGTTGCGGGCGAAGCGGGATACCGATTTGGCGAGGATCATGTCGATCTTGCCCTTCCTGCACTGCCGGATCATGCGAAGAAAATCCTTGCGCTTGCAGGCGGAGGTACCGGTGATACCCTCATCCGCGAAGATATCCGCCATCGTCCAGTTGGGATTTGCCATGATCTTTTCCGTGTAGTATGCTTTCTGGTTCTCATAACTGTTAAGCTGCTCATCTTTTTTCGTAGACACACGGCAGTATGCAGCTACCCGAAGATTTTTCTTCTTTTTCTGGTCTTGAAGTGTTTCTTCCTTTGCAGGGATGATAATGACTTTCGGCTCAGGGCGGGTCTGCGTCATGCTTGATCACGCTCCTCCAAGACTTGGTTGTTTTTCAGAACGACGCGCACATTATCACCGCAACACTCGATTTTGCGAACTCCCTGCTTTAAAAGGTTTGCATCCAAATCCCGCAGCTTTGTTTGCTTCCCGAAGATGCTGCGGAGCCGGTGGGCTTCGTATTCCTCCATCTCTACGCTCACAAGGGTCAGTACCGCCAACTCCATTGCCTTTTGGCGTGCGATTTCTTCATCCACAGGAGGTGTCTGCAGCAACTTGTCCAGTTCCAGCCGGCGTTGCCTGATGTCTTCCGTGGTGGGAACGCCGGATGATTCTATCTTGATGCACTGCGGATCATCGACCACCTGATTCAGTATCTTGAGGACTTTTCGTGCTACGCTGTCGGGTACGATGCCGCCGCACAGCTTGCGCAACTCCTTTTGCGCAGGTGTCTGCTTATACTCAGGGCGCATCTCTTTTCTGCGTTCCTGGGCAGCGTGGAACTGCTCCGTCGGGATGAGCGCGGGGAAATGCTTTTCACCGATGTATCGGTCATCCTCCAGAATTCGTGCTACCATATTTTTGTTCCACGGCTTGTCCCCGTCATATGGAACATCCTCCGTCTGAAGCCGTTCGGCAAGCTGTTTGAAGGAGGCTCCGGCGAGGTATTGCAGGTAGATGCTCCGTACCGTTTCCGCCTCCTGCGGCTGCGGCACGATCTCACCAAACTCCATCTTGTAGCCGAATGGCTGTTTTCGATTTCCCATTATCTTTGCGTCCTTTCTATTTTTTCTGTGACCTCCAGTCCGTTGAGAAGCCGGAAGCACAGTTTTTCATTGTCCACGACCTCGATTTTCTCGACCAGGTCGCTGAATAGTTGCTCATCGAAGGTGTCCGGCCAGTCCGGCCCGCTTTCAAGAACATCCAGCATATCCTGTGTTTGCTGAATGGTGTGGTCCTCCTCAGATCGCAGGATGCGTTCCTTTTGGAGTTTCAGTTCCCGGCGGCGTTCCGCAAGCAGATTGCTGCGGGATATAAAAATGTCAGGATCGACGCTGCCCTGCTGCTTGAGCTGGGTCAGAAGTCGTTCCTGACTGGCAATATCCGATATTTGTTTGTTGATCTCCACGATGTTTTCGCTCCAGAGGAGACTGCCGGTTCTGGCAGCATATAGGTCAGAGATGAATTGAGTGAGAATATCTGCTCCATAGTGTTTGAGTTTGTAATACAGACGAAGGAACGCGCTTTTTAGCTGTTCCTCCGGAACTTGCGTATTGGGACAGGCCGCCGCTGACTTATCATGTTTGCGGCATACCCAATATGATATACTTTTACAGTTTTTCAGTTTGCAGAGGGAACCGTAATTTCCGCAGGTCACTTTGCGAGTGAATGCTTTTTCAATTTGTGCATCAGACTGTATACCGGCATTTTTCCGCTTCAGCAGTTTTTGTGTTTTACTGAAAACTTCTCGACTGATGATGGGAGGATGTGAATCTTTTACAAGTACCTGATCATATTTCCCATGGTTGAGTTTCTGCTGCCTCGGTATATATTGTGTGGTGTATTTTTTTCGTGAAAGTGAATCGCCAACATACTTTTCATTTCGCAGGACATACAGGACGGTCGACGATTGCCAATATGGGGTTTTATCACGCGTTGAATGCCCCATAGCGGTAATTTCTTTTGCAATATCATCTGCACTGATTCCTGCAAGGTAACGTTCAAAAATATAGCGAATAACCGTTGCCTCGTCTTCACGTACTTCCAAATGATCCTTGATCAACCGGTAACCGAATGGAGCCTTGCATGTAGAAAATCTTCCCTGTCGAATTCGGAACTGATAGCTCCACCGCATTCGTTCGGAGATGGCTTCACTCTCCCGCTGAGCCAGCGCCGCGAACATGGCGATAAGAACTTCGCCGGATACCTGCGCGGTGTCGATGTTCTGTTCCTCGAAGTAGACGCTGACGCCCAGCGCAGCCAATTCCCGCACCGCTTCCAAGCTCTCCTTGGCGTTGCGGGCAAAGCGTGAGGATGACTTCACAAGGATGCGGTCAATACGCCCTTTCCGGCAGTCCTCCATCATCCGCAGGAAGTCATCCCGCTTGTCTATGGACGTACCGGTGATGCCCTGATCGGCGTATATGTCCGCCAGCTCCCAATCGGGGTTATCTGTGATGAGCTTGGAGAAGTAGGCATTCTGCGCGGCAAAGGAGTGCTTCTGATCCTCAGAATTGGAACTAACGCGTGTATACGCTGCCACGCGGAGCTTCCGTGCGGTTTTCTGATTAGCTGCAGGGATCGTAATGACCCGCGGAGCCATGGCCAGAGAACCGTTGGTTTTCTCCTCGCCGCTCATTTGCTGCCACCTCCTTTTTCAGCAACACACAATACCATGAAGCTCCCGCAATAGCTATACCTAAAAGCGAAAAATCAGAGAAAAATAATGATATCCGCACCGAACCTCGCTTTCAACCGTGCGGCAATCTTTTTTGCTTCGCTGCCGCTAACAAGCCCCTGCTCCCGCAGACCGCGGAGCAGGGTGACGATGCCGAGATAATCTGCGTTTGGATTCATTCGAAACCCTCCTTTTTGATTTTGGTAATGAAAACACCCAGGCCCGTTTGTCAAATGGGCTTGGGTGTTCTCACTACACGCTATTCTTCTATCCGGTAATCGCGCCTTACATAATAATTGTCAATCTCGAAAAGAGAGTGCCATCTCAGTTGAGTTAAGACTTTCCGCTTGCATTGTTCTCCAGCGATGCTATCTTGCTGTACCCCTGTTTAATGATCCGTTCCATCGCCTCTGAAAAAATAGCATTGCGCTCACTATCTTCCACGCTGCTATAACGTCCTGTTTTTGCGCAATACTCACTCAGCTCACTTTTCAGGTTCTCTGCCGAATTCCGATAAGCACCTTTCTTATCCGCGCACTTAAAAAGGGCAAGCGTACCTGAAGCCACCGTTGTCAATGCAGTAATGAAAGCGATAAGCTTGGCATTCACCTCTGCCTTGCAGGTAAAGTAAGTGGCCGCAGCAGGCAGAATGATGCCCAGAAAGGAAAGGACACTCCACGCGAATTTATAGAAAGCAGCCTTGTTGATATAGTACGCAAGGCTTGAATACGCACGCAATCTAAGGGTTCGGTCTTCAATAGCGTCAAAAAGAAAACTGTAGCTTTCCAACTCTTTGCGGCCAAATGAAATCTTTACGCCATTGTCCGGCGTGGCCGACTCAGTCTTTTCTTCCACTTCAGCACACCTCTTTCTATATTTGATGGCTACATCTTTTGAATTTCGCTTTCTGCGGCCCCTTGCTGCCTCGCAGCAGAGTCATCTGCGCACATCGTGCAGACAACACCTCGTCAATAATATAAGATATTGTATCATATTTGACAGGAAAAGGAAACTTCAAGGCCTGTCATTAAAATTGAAAAATTACGGTAATGAATGATATCGCTTCTTTCGTTTTGGTGATGCGATGTTTACTTTTTATGGCACGATTTCAGCGCTGAAAACATCTTCGATCGGTATCTCTCTCCGGTCCGTCATTTGGATCATCCCAGCGACCGCGTCGATCCGCTTGACCTCGCCGGTGACGGTCTGGTAGCTGCCGCCGTTCTTTCGCTCATCCGGCACAAAGTAGGTGATGGACACCGTTGGTCTGCCGGGAAGCAGTTCTTGAAGGTGCTGCAATTCTGCGTCGACGCGCGCGATCTCGCTCTCATCAAGTTCGATGCGCCGGTCTGTCAGCCGACCTGTTTCCGCGATGGCAGCGTGGTGGCCGGTCAGAGCAGCAAAGGGTGAAAACTGCGCCGCGCGGTCATAGAGAGACATCCGCGGATGGTTCTGCGAGGTCGGATGCGGGAGGTCAATGATATCGTCGTATTTGCCGCTCATGCCTTGTGCCCTCCGATCTGGCCGTTGCGCTCTCGGGCGGTCGCGCCGTCTAAATAGCTCCCACCGTTCAAAATGGCGTTCTTGCCGAACTTCTTCTTGATGCCCAGCATCGCTTCCTGTATTTTGCGCTCGCGTTCCAATCTGATTTCCTCGTCCTTGCGCTGCTGTTCCTGCGCTGCGATATCGTCGAACAGGTTGAACTGTACCGGCACTTCGGCTTCCTGCGGGACATCGTCCTCGCTCACGATCTTGTTCGCCGTGATGGTGATCCTGCGAATGGACAGCTTGGGGTTGACCTTCCCGTCATAAATCCCGAGAATCGCATCCATGATGCTGCGCGCAGAGGACGTCTTGCGTGGTAAATTCGCTGTACCGTGTGCATGCTTGGGGATTTTCCTGCCGTAGCGGTCCGTCACGATCTCGCCGCGGAAATTGCCGCCTGCGGTGTTTTCAATGTCGTAGCCGACCGTCAGGGTCAGCTGATCCGTCACCAGCTTTTTCTCCAACAGATCCAGCGCGACCGCTTCTGCCATTTCCCGCGCCACCAGCCGTGCTTTCTCAAAGGAATAGGGGCATTGCAAGACCTGTCCGGAGCAGATACTGTTCGTTTCCGGCCGGTATGCCTTGATATCCTGCATCCGGCACGGCTCCCAGCCCCATGCGTGGTCGATGAGGAGTTCAGCGTTGATGCCGAACATCCGATAGAGCAGTTCTACATTATAATATTCGTTCGGCTTGCCGATAGAGCACCTTGCAACATCCCCCATGGTGTAGATGCCGATGGCTTCCAGCTTTTTTGCATAACCGCGTCCAACACGCCAGAAATCCGTCAGCGGGCGGTGATCCCAAAGCTGCTCACGGTAGCTCATTTCGTCAAGCGCCGCAATGCGGACGCCGTCTTTGTCCGGCTGGACGTGCTTCGCCATAATGTCCATAGCGACCTTGCAGAGGTAGAGATTCGTTCCGACGCCCGCCGTGGCCGTGATGCCCGTGGTGTGCAGCACATCGAGGATCATGGTCTTTGCCAACTCGCGGGCGGTCATGTGATACGTCTCGAGGTAGCTGGTCACATCCATCATCACTTCATCGATGGAGTAGACGTGGATGTCCTCGGGCGCGACGTATTTGAGATAGACATTGTAGATCTGCGTGCTGATCTGAATGTATTTCGCCATCTGCGGCGGCGCGACAAGGTAGCCCACCGCGCGCGACGGGTCAGCTGCCAGCTCACGGGCATCGCAGCTCTTTTCAAAAAGATTGCCGCCTGCTTTGCGCCGTCGTTCGGCGTTGACCTCCTTGACGCGCTCAACCACTTCGAAAAGCCGCGCTCTGCTGGGGATGCCGTAGGCCTTCAGAGAAGGCGATACCGCGAGACAAATGGTTTTCTCCGTGCGGCTAAGATCTGCTACGACCAGATTGGTCGTCATCGGGTCAAGACCGCGCTCCATGCACTCGACAGACGCATAATACGATTTTAAGTCAATTGCAATATATGTCCGCCGCATGGTGCACCTCCTCGCTCTTAGTGTCTACCAGTATAGCATAACGCTATAAATCGAACAACTGTTTGTATAAAACTTTTGTGAGGAATCTTGTGGAAACAGTCAGTTTCAAAAGTGCGTACGTCATGCTACAATGGAACGCGTTTGTGATTGGAGGAAGAAGAATGTTTTATACGACAGAAGAGGCCGCGATCGTGTGCGGCTTTTTGGATTTGTACCTAAACCGCGACAGCGTTGATCGCGCCGTGCGGGAGCAGAACCGGAGATTTCAGCGCAGCGCCGCGAGGGGTGACCTTCGGCGCGAGGATTACCGGTGGGCGGAAAAGGCGCTGGACTTTCTCAAGCCCTGCTGGTGGCAGTCGCATGAGGATCATAGAGCGCTGCAGAACGCGCTGCTGAAAACACATTTGCTGGCTCAGAGATAAAACGATAGATTTTACCTTTGCTGAAAGTGTATCACACTTCTTTTGTGACCCAACTTAAGTTATAGCAAGAACTCCCAAGCTCACTTTACAAGCGAGTTTGGGAGTTCTCGTTATGTGTCTTTTAGTTATAATTCGCACCAGGGAAAAGCATTGCTGTGATGCCCTCGACATATGATCTTGTTCTGTCTGTAAATCGCATCATTCCTATATACTTTGTTCGATCTCCAAAGACATCTTTTCTTCCGAATATTGCCTGATAGATTTCCTCCAGTCTATCTGCAACTTTCACAAGGTTTACGCCCGATTCATCGCGTATCTCGATATCTTCACCATTATGGATGAGAGATTCTTCCCTGGCTAAGAACGGAGTACATTCAAGTATGCCTATTCCCATAAGGATTTTTTTCATTGGGGTGGAGTCGTTTCCTGTTACGAATCGGTGGTACATATCCAAATCATACATCTGAAGTCCTATGATGATTGGAATAATATAACTTGCCGTAAAGGCTCTATCAAGGTCAAAACTTGTGCTCCTACGCAGCCAATCAAATTGTGGTTCAGCAATTTTTATCAGCCGTGCATATCGCTCAGCTTGCCGAAGCGAAAAGTTAAACTGCCGTACAACCTCATGGCAAACAATGCCTGCGGTTTCATCCGAGCCAATCTCCAGTCGATCTCGAAGGAATCTTTCGTAGTCGGCATTTGGAATTGAAACACGAAGGTCAAAAAACTTGTCCAAATATTTTGTAGCATCAAATCCATTGCCATAATAATTCCGTATCGTCCATTGCAGTTGCGTAAGGCTTACTGAAAATACAAAGGTGATACGCTCATCGTCGAAATAATGCTTAATACGCTCCAAAAAGCGTATCGCATAGTCGGGTTTGCATCGGTCCAGCTCATCAATAAAAAACACTAACTGGTTTGCCTTTTCTGCGGTGAGCGTGTCGATAAACTCGTGTATCTTGCTTTTCAGTTCTTCTGTATCCCTGATCTCTGAAAGGCGATCCTTGATTTCCACCTTTCCAAGGCCTTTGACCAGGGAGGTTAAATTCTTCCCTGTAAACGCATCAAAAACGGCGGCAGCTGCTTCGAGTACATGAGATGGACTATCGCTTAAATCAGCTTTCTGCCCACTTTGACTGGCAGCATAAACCAGCGACAAAATCGGATCGTCATGGTTGTCATAGGTCCATGCATCATAATATACGGTAGCATAGGAGTTTGGTTTTTCGTCTGCTTTATACAATGTCTGAATTTCTCTGCGAGTTTCATCTTTCATATGAAACTGCGGATTGTGCGCATCCAAAATCAACTTGACCTGTTTCACAAAAAAGGTCTTACCGCTGCCCCAATCCCCATTCAGCGCAACGGAATAGCAATTATCCTCCATATGTGTCAACAGCCGGACAAATTGGAACACATATTCATTTCGTTGTATAGGATTTTCCCGCAGTAGTTTATACGCGTTTTCCTCCGTAGGGTTTAAACTGTAGTTTCTCACGGAATAACCTCCCCCTCGCAAAATAAAATCTATTTAAAAAAATTATAGTACATTAAGGGAGGAAAGAACAGAGGGTCGCTCTGCTGTCTGTTGGCAGCATCTTACATTGCCCTGAATGGCAGAGCGGCCCTCGCTGTTTCTGAAATTTGTCTTTGCTCAGTCCTATTCGACACTACTTCCCGGACTGTCGGGCGGTTGAACGAACCGGCGCCTGGCAGCGCCCATCGGGAATCTCACCCCTCCGAGGATCTCTCCGAGCTGCCCCCATTGCTTGAGACTGTGGCTGGACAGGATGTACCATTATAGGCTGACGGGATCATTGCAAGACAGGCTGCCACACCTGCTTTTGGCTGGGTGAGTTTCGCTTGGCACCTTATACATCTGGCCGTCATTTACGCCGGAAGACCGGCGCAGGTGGTTCTGGCGCACCCGCCGCATCGCTGTTCCCTCTCGTCAGGGGACCGTCAGCTGACGTTATTCGTCACCGGATATAGCCGCTGTTGTATCGGCATTTTTCAAAGAGCAACACCTGCCGCTTTGACCGGCAGGGAGAAGAGTATTTGATCCCTTCACTTAAGTACCCGCCACAGACGCATTTCTACAAAAAGAATTTTCAATTTTTCAGAAGTTTTTTTAATTTTCTCAGAATACACCGCTCCTGATAGCTGACGCTCTGCTGCGTTACGCCAAGGTGCCGGGCGATTTCTGCCTGGCTGAAATCGCACCAGTACCGTAAATGAAGGAGAAGCCTCTCATCGTTTGGCAGTCGTTCTACCGCGCAGTGCAGATTTTCCAGCTCGATTTCATGAAGCAAGGTCTCCTCCGGAGAAGTCTCCTGTTGAGCAAATTGGTGCTCCTCTAAGAGGTGTTCGTAGGAAAGCTCTCTCTGCGGCCAGATTACTGTTTCCATTGTCCTTTTGTTCGTTCGAGTGCGATTTACCTTCAAATCGTACTCCAGATACTCCTGCTTTCGGTCGCATTGTTTCAGGAACTTCAAAATGTCCGGGCGCTCCTTCAGACAGGGGTATATTTTCAAATAGTCGGGATGATAGGCATCTCGCTTTTTCATATTTAAGTCCTCCGTGTTCTGAAAATTTTGAAATGGACAAAATTTCAGAAACGGTGGTCCACGGCAGCGACGGTTGCTTTGCAACCTTTGCCAAACAAGAAAAAGGCAAGCGTACAGCTGCGGCTGTACGCTTGCCTTTTTATCAATAAAATGATGAATCGCCGTGCAGGCGAAATATACTTTGCAAGAATAGAACTTTGCTTCTAATTCTTCTTCGTATTTGTCCCCTTTACCCGGCGCATCCTTCCAGACTGAAAAGCCATATAGGACTCCAAACGCCAGGTCCTTTTTTTACGGAACCTCCCAAGGTTTCCCTTTGTCCATAATAATACCTCGCTATTTCTACGAGTGATTAGAACCACGATTCTAATATCTTGAAGCTAAACAGCATTCATCAGAAGCGTGGTTCCAATTAGAATGAAAACAATAGGAAGGGTGAAGGTATGCACGATATTTGCAATCTTTTTGGAGTTGCCCTGAACAGGGCACGGCATGAGCTTGGCCTGACACAAGTTGAACTGGCCGAAAAGCTCGGGACGACGGATCGCAGCATTTCTGACTTGGAGCGTGGGAAAACCAATCCGAAGCTGGACACGGTTGCGCATTTTGCACGCTCTTTGGAGATCAGTGTAGATGCTTTGATCGGAGTAGTGCCAAAGGGCGATGTTCCATCCTGCGTCAAGACGTTCTTTGCAGGGATGAGCGCCGAGGAAGCGGCCAAATACATACGGCTCTGTAAGGATGCCGACGAGCTCACAAAGGAATAATAGCGGCATAAATCAGGCGGCGGTAAGCAGATCGTGCTTATCGCCGCCTTTGATACTACAGAGACGGCAAATGGTCGTTACTTGTGGTATCTGCAATAAAAATTTATTTCACGCTCGTGCCGCCTAATTGTTGTAACGCTGCGAACTGAAAAGGCTTACTGGAATCGATATGGCAAGAACTTCGTTTAATATTTGCTTACTCGTTCGGCGGGATCACGGTCTGACCGGTTGCATAGATATGGGAGATAATGAGGTCTTGCTGTGCAATAAGAGACTGATAGGCTTCTGCCAGCATAGGATCTGATTCGCTATATTCGACATCACTCGGTGTTCTGAGCAGATAGGTATAGTTTTCCGTTTGCGCGACGACAACGCTGTGCCCTGCAATGACCGGTGGGTTGTCCTCGCTCCATTCGCCGGGGTAGCAGTCAATAAAGAAAAGAATGCCGCCCTCGCCGTTATCATGGGTTGGCTTGTGATAAAAGGTGATACAATTTCCCCCGTTTTGGTGGTGAAGGCCATATTCTTCTTCAACTTCAACTTGCCCCATCCAATTCAGCGGCATCTCCATAGAAAAACCCAGCTGATGATTCACATAGAGAATTGAGGATGGTTCCTCAGCTGATGCAGACTGATTTGGGATAGTATCCGCTCCGTTTGTTTGATCCTGTACTTCGTTTTTTCCCGAGCATCCGCTCAAATAGAATGTGAGCACCAGAAGCATGACGAGCCCTACAGAAAAGGGCAGAGACTTCTTTCGCTTCAATGCTTTTAGGTAATGCTGCATTTGTATTCTCCTCCATATAATCGCTGTTTTTAAGATAGCCTAATGTGTGTATTCTGTTATGTGCAAAAGACCAGATACATAATCTGGATGAAAGGGAAATGCACGTAAGATTGTGCTGGCCAAACAGAAAAAAGAGACCTCTATAGTTCATTTATTCCCTATTTCACAGTGAAAATGTTGAGATTCTGTTTTGTGCACTCTGTGAGGTACGGATTGACAAGCCGATTCACAATGTCAGCGGTATCGTCGACATAGAGTTGATAGCAATATTTGACGTTCTTACAAGTAACTTCACCGTTGCCGGGGAGGGTTTCTGATTGAATTTTATCAGTGTCGAGATTCTTGGCAGAGTCTGCGAGCCACAGGAGATTCCCCAGACTCAGATCGGTGCTGCAATAGCTACTGAAAATGTCGAGATACTCCTTGAACTTCCACGGCTGGGAAAGCGCCTTTTTGATGGCGGCCTTGATAATCCCCTGCTGCGTCCGTGTCCGGCCAATGTCGTAGTCGGGGTAGGCCAGGGTCCCGTCATTGTTGTATCTCAGGCGGCAGACGCGAAGCGCATCCCTTCCGTCCAGATGCTGGAGGCCGGGCTCGAAATGGATCGAGAGGTCCTGCGTGGGATCGTCATAGGACATGTGTACGGGAACGTCAAAGTCGATCCCGCCGATGGTGTCGATGAGCTCGACAAAACCGGACGTGTCGAAAGTCATGTAATAATCGAGCGGGATCCCCAGCATATCCTCGACGGTCGATTGCAGCGATTCGACGCCATGCAGATAGGTCGAGTTGATCTTAGGAAATCGGGACGACACGGAAGAAGGATCAACGAGCGTATCTCGCGGGATTGAAACAATGCCGACGTTTTGATTTTCTGCATCATACATGACGACCATGATGACGTCGGCATTTCCGCTACTCTGATCACTGGCGGCAACCAGAAAAGTATAACAATTTTCTTTTCGCTCCCTGCGGCTCGAGGCGTTCGCGCTTAATGGGTCACCCTCGCTGTGCGTCTCCTGATCAAAAATGTTGGAGCTCTCGCCGTCATCGGGAGATTCGGTCGCAGTGGGACGAAAGGATTCCTTGACGATGTGCAGGGTGGCCGCTGCGGCCGCGAGCGCCATAACGATGATTAACAGGGTTCGGACAATCGTGAATGAGGTTTTCTGTCTCTTTGCCTCTCTTTTCATTGTCGTTATCTCCTTTTGGTACTAATCTGCGTAATTTGTTTATGCGATTTTGACCTGTTCCGCGACGGAGACAGGTTCGTCCGACGAGAGGTTGAAGCTCAGGAAGTAAATGATCCAACCGTTTTCTTCGTTGGCCTGAAGGATGGTAGCTTTTGTACCGGTTTCTACCGCATAATCCCGAGCTTCACCCCAGTAGAGCGTAGCGTCCTTGCAGAAAAGCGTGATGGACTTTGACTCGGTATCGTCAGCGATGTTACAGTTTCCTACTCCGCATTTAGAAGGTCTTCAATCAGTTTTGGAAAATCTACAGCTGTAGAACCTATTATTTTTGCTTTTCAAAAGTGCATACGATACCAGTACGCTTTCCCGAGAATCTTTTCAGTGTACTCAAAGTTATCTCCGTCAGATTCATGCCAACTCCAACCGCCGCCGTCAAATTGAAAGCTCATACTTGTCCCCTGGAACCCGCGCGGAACATCCTCGCCGGAGTAGTAAAAGCCGTCATAGACGGTTTCTGAACCGAATTCACTGCTGAATGTGGAAGACTCAATCATTCCGTATTCAAGATAATAGCGGACATTTCTCCTCTTGTATCGGTCATCAGGGATAGTGTCTGTCTGAATAACTTCTGCAGCGAATCCATCACCGTGGAAGCCATGATCGGAGCTATAGTATTCTTCTACTTTGGTTTGCTCCGGAATTGCTATGTCCCATCTGGAAGATAGTGTATTAAGCCTCACAGGCACGGGAGGGAAAGGTTATTTAATTATTTGGCAAATAGAAATCAGTTTCCTCTACACCGTCCCACTCGCCGAGGAGCTGCATATCTGCCTGATTCGGCGTGGTGAACGCATCAAAACGCCAGCCTGCGTCAGTATAGATCAGAGTGACCGGATAGGTGCGCGTGTACTCATAGCTTGTTTCCAGCCGATCGTCGCGCTCGGCCTCGGTTTCGTCCTGACGAGGATAGGGATAAGAGTAGTGCGCCGTCACCGTGAAGTCGATACGATCATCCGTCCGTGCAGTCAGAGTAAATTTGTCGGGAATGTTGCTGTTGTAATATTGGTCGCCGTAGGCGCAGTCGAGGATAAAAAGCCGACCGTCGTGCTCAATGTAGATCGGCGCGTTGCCGTCGTCATTGCAGGCAGACCAGAACGTATCGGTGAACAGCGCGTGGATAACGCGGTCAAAGTCAGTCCAGGACTGCCAACGGCTGTGGGAGCTGATGTAGGTATAGTCGGAGCCATCCAGCGTGTACTCGTCGTACTCGGTTTGGCAATTTGCGGCAGGGAAGGCATCGTCGATGCCGGTCGTCTCGCCGTCAAACATCGCGCTATAGAGCGCAAACGCCTGCCTGTAAAGTGTTTGCTGTTCCGCCGTCAGGAAATCCGGCGCGGCGCGAAGCCTCGCAGCATCATCCAGCGGAAGGTCGGTATCGGTCAAATAATACTCCGCGGGCTTCGATTGATCGGATGTATCCGGCTTTGCTGTGCAGCCTGCAAGCAGCAGGAGCAATACCGCAAGCGCGGTGGGAAATAGACGTTTCATCATGGTGCTTGTCCTCTTGATGTTAGATTTTTGCGCAGTCTTTCTGCTTTTCATTCAGGGATATATACTTCCGCAGGACGTCCGTGCCAGGGATTCTCCCAGCCGGAGGTCCCGTCCTGATAATACATGGTGACATTTTCGGTGGAATCAAATACATAATTGGCTTGCTGCGGTGCATCGCCCTTGAAGTAGACCGCACGCAAATTGGGACAATCACAAAAAGCACAGTTGCGCAGAAGTGTAACGCTGGAAGGGATCGTCACCGTCTCCAACGAAGTGCAGCCGTAAAAGGCGTTATCTTGAATTTCTGTCACACCCTCCGGAATCACCACGGCGGTTATATTCGTGCAGCCTTCAAACGCTCCGGTCGTACCTATGACGTTTCCAATCGCGGAAACAGTTTTTCCGCCGATCTGTGAGGGAATCACAATATCTGTTTCAGTACCGATATACCGGCTAATGGTAACTGTGCCATCCTCGTTTTCCGTTATCTCAAAGTTTGCGGCGTCGGTGACAGATCCCTGCGGAGATTCGCCGCTGGCATTGTTGTTCTCCGGCACATCAGATATTTGCCCTGAAGTTACTGTTTCTCTATTTTCTGTTGGAGTGGACGGCTGGTCATCGGCTTCCAGCGTGCTCTGTGTGCTGCTGCATGAACTTAGTGTTATAAGGAGAGCAGTACTTACGGCGATGACCGAAAGTCTCGAAATTTGGCGCATGATAAAAGGCCTCCTGCATATTCTGAAATGAAAAATTAAGGTGATGGAATGTAGAGAGATTCCGGCAGCACTATCGGAGTGAGCTTTGAAAGATCGAAGCTGTCCGGCAAATCAGCCAGAATCAGTGCTCTGCCATGGCCAAGCGCCAATGTGGCCGATATGCCGCGTGATGTTTGATACTGCCATTCCTGATAACTCATTGCATCGATAACATTGAGTGTAAGGATTTGCTCATTGCACGCAATGTAAGCGGACTATGAGATTTTGACCTGTTCTGCGACGGAGACAAGCTCGTCCGGCGAGAGCCCGCGGCTCCAGAAGTAAACGATCCAACCGTTTTCTTCGTCGATCTGGATGATGGCAGCTTTTGTACCGGTTTCTCCCGCGTAATTTTGGCCCTCACCCCAGTAGAGCGTAGCATCCTTGCCGTAAAGCGTGATGGACTTTGACTCGGCGTCGTCAGCGATGTCATAGTCTGCTACTAAGGTTTGCGAGATGACGGTGACATTGATGCCAATTTCCTCACCGCTGCTGCCGAAAAGTCGGACGCTGTTGAAAAAGCTGGCCCGATTGCTGTGCTCCGGAGGAATGCGATAGGTCCCTTCCAACGTGGAGCAGTCGATCTTACCGGCGGTGCGGGATAAGGGTGCCTCCTCTCCGTCAAAGCTGATCGTTAAGTGGTCGGAGAAAATTTCAATCAGGGTATTTAGCGTGTTCACGCGGAACGACGGGGAAAGCGCCAGCGCCGACGTGAACAAAAGCACGGAGATGAGGGCCGCGACGAGGACGATTCGCAGTACGCAGGAAGGCTTGCGCTTTTTGGACCGTTCATAGGTCAGCGCCTCTTCGATGAACTCATCGTCGATCCCATTCATTGCGCTGGAGAATTTCTGAGCCAATGTCAACAAGCCAAAACACCCCTTTCTGCAAGATGCGTTTGTAATTGCTTACGGATTCTGGAAAGCCGGACAGAGACGTTCTTTTCCGTCAGACCGGTTCGAGCCGCAATTTCTGCATAGCTGTCGGAGAACCAGTAGCGCCGCAGGAAGATCACGCGGTTTTCCTGTGACAAGTCCCTGAGAAAGTCTTCAATGATCGCAATCAACTCTTTTTCCTCGAGAGAGTCTTCAACCGAGACTGAGGAAGAAAGGCAATTTTCCAATTCCTCCATTGTCGAGTCGTAATTGCTGTTTCGCTTGAGAGCTGTATTGGCCCGATAACGCATGATAGAAATATTCCGAACGATCTTGCAGACAAAGACGGACAGCGGATTGGGCCTGTGCGGAGGGATCGCGTTCCAAACGCCGAGATAGGCATCATTCACGCATTCCTCCGCGTCCTGTTGATCCTTCAAAATGCTACGGGAAAGATTGTGGCAGGTCGCCCCATATTTGCCGTCCAGCGCTTCGATTGCAAGCTCGGAACGTGCAAAGAACAAATCAATGATCTTGATATCATCCACAAGGAATCACACCCTTCTATCTATTAACTTGCAAGCCAGAATGAAATACTACATCAAAGCGGAAATTTTTGTCGAAAATTTTGGCGGATCGCCTATTCTCCGCTGTCGTATTGCTGCCCCGACATAAAAAGCAATACGACCAGCAAGATCTCATTTCTTCACCCAGACCGGTTTTCGTTCCATTCTATAACAGATGTGCAGGGATATCAAACCCTCGAAGGATTTCAGAATATGTTCGCTATGTCATTTGGAACGAATGCTTCTGCTCCAACTGTCTTTTCCCAATTCCTCGGAATATGTACAGGTCTGCGGTGCATTTTTTCTAAGGCTTTCCATCATTTCCGAATCGTTGCCGTGGATGATGCAGTAGGCAAAGCAGTCCGCGAAGTATTCTCTGGCGTTGGTTTTGGCATAGTCTCGCAGCGGCGCGGCGGCAGCTTCTGCACGAAAGAGTTGTTCATGCTCTGCGGGGAATCCCAGCGTCCAATCGAGGAAATGTCCGAATTCATGGAGCGTCGCGCTGGCCTCCGAGACGTAGATGGTTTTCTGTCTGTAGTTGGTGGCTCCAATGCAGCTCATGTTCAGCTGCTTGCTGAGTTCGCTGATGTAGTCGAAGTCGATACGGTACGTCCAGCCAGCGGCGTTGAAGGTGGCAAGCACCGGCTCTGGCACCTGCCGCAGCGCCAGCAGGTAGTCGTTGATGTTGACGCCTGCCGCGTTTACCAACGTCACCGGTACAGGCGGTTCCTCAATGCGGAAGCTCTGTGTCAGGACAACATGAAGAATGATTGCCGCATCTCCGCGCGTCACGAGCGCATTGGTATCCGCATCATCAGAGCACAGCCCGAGCTCCCGCCCCACGCGCAGGATGTTGTCAGCCGTGCTGAGCGATGCCCCTCCCTCGTAGAGCGTGCTGTCATAGACCGGAACATCCGCGGCGGCAAAAGCACTCTCAACCAGCACGCTGCGACACATCGGTGAGCGCGGCGCGGAGAGTGCGGTTTCGTTCAGCCAGCCCTTCCGGTAGGATTGCTCCACAGCATTCTGCCTCAGTTCGCTCCACGTGCTTCCGTTGGTTTCCACACCATAGGCGCGGCAGAGCATGACAGACCATTGACTGGTTGTCACCGGCGCATCCGGGGAGAAGCATCCGTTCCCCGTGCCTTGCGTGATCTCATGCTCCGCAAGATACATCACGCTTTCATAGCAGTCCGCAGTTTCCGGCAAGTCATCAAAGCCTGTGCAGGCAGCGGAAGCAGCTGTGGGCAGGATCACTGCCAGGACAAGGGTGCAGACAGCCAACGCTGTTCTTCTAACGATCATCTTCATAAGTTCCTCCATATTCTTGTTCTTTCTCTGTCCTGTATCCTCCGGTAGAGTAGGCTCTTCTGGATGCGACATGGTGACGCTACCCTATGGACAGAATTTTGAGAGTAAAAACGTCACAGTCCCCCCCCTGGCGGGAGGCTGTGACGTTTTATGCTTGGTCAGCCGGTATAAATTGCTCGTGAGACTGCCGTTGGAGCGGTGGCGGTTCCGCTTTTCGATGAGCTGCCTGCGCTCCAGATCTGCCAGAGCCCGCTGGACTGTCCGCGGCGAAAGTCCCAATTCACGGGCAATGGTTTTGATCCCAGGCCAGCAGACACCGGAGGCATCCGCCCGGTCCCGAAGATAGATATAGACCGCCTTCTCCCGGTGGCTCAGATGCTCCTCAGCGTAGATAAAGTTGAATTGACTCATCTGCTTCCCTCCATGTTATAGGGATTCTTTGTGTAGCTCCGATGGATGCTGCGAACGAGTTCGCCCTGGTCTATGTAGGCGATCTTTCGGGCTGCCTGCTCCGGCATCCGATAGCCGTCCGGGTCAAAGGTGATGCCCCAATCCAGGAAGAGACGCAGTTTGGTGCGCATGGGATGGGTTCCCGTTTTCATCACTACAAACTCACCCTTGGGGATGGATTTCAGTTCATCTGGTGTCATGAGAGCACGCTCCATCATCTGCAAGGACTGGCTGCTCTCTTTCCCCTGACTGACGGAGCCGGACAGTACCGTCCTGCTGCCGAGGGCAGCGGAGAGGGCATCTGCCGTTTTGCTCTGGGGCGAAAAGCCGCCAAAGATGGTGTCCTGGCAGTTGTCACATATAATTTCCGCACCTTCTTTACCATAGTTCTTCTCCAGTTGGGCAAGGCTCTGGATAATGGGTACCAGCGTCAGTCTGCGGGAGCGCCCCGCGCTGAATAAGGGCAGAATGTCAAAGGGCGGCATGGTACCAAGTTCATCGCAAAACAGCACCACACGGTTTTTGAGCCTGCCGCCGGTTTCATCCGCCACGGAGAACAATTCGCGGGACAGGTTTTGGATCATGAGCGCCGCGATGAAATTCTTTGCCGGATCTTCTTCCGGTAAAATCAGAAAGATGGCGCACTTCTCCGAGGCAAACATCTCGGCGTTGATGGGGCTGTCGTAGCAGATAACCTGTTCCAACTCCGTATCCAGAAAGGCGTTGAGGCGGGACATGACGGTGGACATGACCGAAGCCATAGATTGATCCGCACTGGTGAGGGCTGCGCCTGCCAGCCACCGGGCCTTATGCTCCGGTGGCAGTTCATCCATGAGCAGCTGAAAGCCATTCTTGCCTCTTGACTTCGGCACCGCCAGCAGGTCCTGCACCAGCTTGAAGGCGGAAACGATGTGCCGCTTTTCCGGCTCTCCGTCCTTTGGTGGTGCGAACTCCGCCAGCAGAAGCACAATGGCAGTCAGAAGTCCTTCTGCACTGTCATAGAAGAAAGCATTCTCACCGTATTGTGCAGCGTCGCCGTCCGGGTTGATGATGGTCTTGGCGAGGATCTTGGCGTATTTCTCTGCGCGCGCTCGGGCAGCGAGGTTCTCCGGATGCATGCGCGCAATATCCATGTAGTGATTCATCAGCGTCAGGAAATTGAAGCCGTCCGAGCGGGTTGGGTTGCGCAGGTCGATGACGGATACCTTGTAGCCGTAATACCGGGAGGCAATGGCTCCATAGTTGCGTGCCAAATCCCCCTTGGTATCCAGCGCCAGATAGCTCATGCCGCTGGCGCTGGCGTACTCCAAATTTGCATATAAAAAGTACGCTGTTTTACCCACGCCGGAAGCACCGATCATAAGACAATGGATATCATCGCTGTCCACCAGCGCGCGGACATCCCGCTGATTTTCAACCACATTTTTGATTTTGGAAATTGCCGTTTTCTTTTTCTTCGGCTTTCGCTTTTCTTTTTTCCCTGCTGTAGGACGGCGGAGCCTCTCCAGCAGCTTGTGAGTGGCCTGTGAAATCGCGCCTTTTTTAGCTCTGCGCTTTCTGCCGCCCATGCTGCCGAGAATGATGCCCTGTACCGTGGGAAGCTCCTCTCCCTTGCGCCAGCGGCGGGGACGGAACGGTACCGTCCGGTATGTTTTGCTGATCTCCCTGGGTGTTGCCCACCGAGCCGTGCCGTGCTGACCGTCGCCAACGGTTTTACTCTTGAAATTGTTGAGCGAGTAATTCTTGGAGAGGAAGGACACCGCGAGCAGGAATGCCAGCAGGCCGCCGCCAAGCAAAATCAGGGGCCATACATTTTCGTTCATAAATCCCCCTCCTTTTTCTCAAATCCGGCGCAGAGATCGTCATTCCAGTCCTTGCGTACCGGGCAGAGACGCTCCACATCCAAGCCCATGTCCTCCAGCGTATCCGTCATACGGTCGCAGGCGTCTTTGCCCGCATCATCGTTGTCGAGGCACAGATACACCATGTCCAGTTTCGGATTCTGCCGCAGCCGTTCCAGCACCGGCTGGATGGAAGTTCCACAGCAGGCGACATAGCTGTGTTCCTGCCAGCCGTAGGGATAGAGGGTAATGTGGGACAGAAGGTCGATGGGGGCCTCGAACACATAGAGGGACTTGTCGGTCCCGTTTTTGTGGAAGCAGTGCTCACTTGCGCTGCCCTCAATGTTCATGCGGAACACCCGTCCCTCGCTGTTGGTACTGCGGATGTGCGCGTGCTTGGCCTCACCGCTGTCATCCAGCCCCACGAAAACACAGTTGTGATGCCTGTCCTCGTAGAGCAGCTTTTCATGTACGAAGGCGGAAATAACCTCGCGGTCAATGTGGCGCTGACGCATGAGGTAGGCATACATACGGCGCATGGTTCCGTAAGGCTCCGGCAGAGCGAAGGGCTTCGGAGCCTCCTTCACAGGTTTCGCCTGTTCATACGATTTTCCGTTCTTTCTGCCCAGCAAAAGCAAAACCGCCTCCGGATAAGGGAGACGGTAATAACGCTGGACGAAGCTGACGGCATATCCGCCGACGCGCGCGGAGTGGTCGAACCATTTGTTGCCCCGCACGGTGATGCTGGGATCGTTGGGGGGACGGAACTCCCGGCCGGAGCGCACAGGTCGCTCGCCCTGGGCGCGCAGCAGAGACACAAGATCTGTGTTCTGCGCCCGCGCCTTTTCCTCCGGCGTGAAATAGATAAATTGGCTCATGACATGTCCTTTCATAATTCTGCTTTGCGCTATCTGAATGTTTGCTCCTCATGGTCGTCCGGCTTGTGCCCCATTGCCAGACGCTTGCGCCGCAATTCCTGACGGCGCTTGCGGTCGATCTGCAAGCCGCGGTGGATCTGGTCGATCTTGCTGTTGTCCTCGAAGATCCTGCTCATGTGGTGCAGCATCCGCACGACGGCTTCGCCCACCGTGGGGGCATGGTAATCCGCTCCTGCCGGTGCGCTCTCTTTTTGCTGATCAGGGTGAACTGACTGCTGAGAAAAAGCCGGTGCATCTCCAACCGCAGGTGGCGTGGTGCCCTTAGATGCGGCATCATCAGAGGAGGCGGAATCTTCTGGCGTGGCACTCGCCGCACGGTCAGATTTGGGCTGCGCCGACGCGAGAGATGCCGTGATCTCAGAGTTCTTTGGCGCAGCTTCTGCGGCATCCTTTTTGATGATAGGTCCTTCCTGCGCGGAAGGTGTTCTCAGCGCATCCGCGTACCGCTGCCGCTCTGCTATCCATTGCAGTGTTTCTTGAATGATCATGTTGCGGACGCTCCGGAACTCCTTTTGCTGGGAGAACGGCAGACGCTTGCGCGGCCGCTGATCGTAGTCCAGGCACACCTGCTCGTAGAGCGTCTGCCACGTTTCGTAGGCGGCGGACACCCGCTCGTCCTTCGCCAGCTCCTCCACGATTGCATCCACGATGGCCTTGACCCTTGGCGGCAGGTAGCCGTAGACCTTTCGGCCCTTGATCGTCAGCAGACGTTCCGCCAGCTCCTCGGTGAGCTGCTCCAGACGCGGGTTATCCACTACGCCATGCTCCAGCTGCACGATGCACTCTACCATGGCCCTGCGGGTCTGCGCCTGCAACTCCTGCCGCGCGGTATCCTTTTGCTGGTAGATGTGCATCCGATCCGCGTGGTAGATCCGTCTGGCGAAGACGGATTTCATTTCCCGGATACCCTCTTTGGTGAGGTAGCCCTCCTTTGAATCTGCGGAGAAGATGATCATGTGGATATGCACCTGATTTGGCTTCTGGTGGAACGCAGCGTACCAACGCAGGTTTTCCGGTCGGATCTTATACGCATTTGCGATATCGCAGATGGAGGCGTTCACCAGAGCCTGCCAGTTTTCCGCGCTGTCATAGCCCAGCCGCTCCGCGTCCTCACGGCGCAGCGCCACCACCGGCGTCCACACATTTCCGGTGTGCTCCGCCACCTCCCGTACCGCCTGCGCGAGATTTTGTACCTTACCGTGAGCGTCCCACAGCCCGTGCTCGCCGTCCTTCTGGACGCCGGGACGGTGGGAGATGTAGTCGATGAAATTCTCCTTTTGATCCAGAACCTCTATGTAGTTTTCCTGCACCTGCTGGATGAACGCCGAGGCGCTGCCCTGGGTGGGGTGATTCAGATATTCCTCGTACTCAATGAGTTCCCAACAGGAGGGGAAGGACTTCAGCAGCCGCGTGATAAAATCCCGCTGTTTTTTTGTGGCGGGGAGTGTACTGCGCTCATCCGCCAGCAGCTCCACGCCGGGACGGGTGGCGACGTAGCGGGTGCGCTGGGCCAGCTTCGCGGCATTCTGTCCGCCCTTGAGGTAGGGCGAGATCAGTACGATCCGGGCCATGCGTCATCCGGCTCTATGCGCCGCTGGCTCCGCACCGCGTTTTCAAAACTCACCTGACCGTTGGTGCGCTTCACCTCATCCACGGCGTAGGCCCGCAGCTCCCGCGTGTGGATGGGATCGGTACGGAAGTGGGCGGCGATGGTGTGGCAGAGCATATTCAGCTCCACCGCGCACTTGAAGAGGATCGTCCGCAGGCGGTTGTTGTTATCGTCCAGCGTACCCTGAATGGCTGTTAGAATAGCCTTCGAGAGATACGCGGTGTTGTCCTCCGTGCCGAGATAGCCCATGTAGAAGCGCAGCGCTTTGTTGATAAACTCACTGCGGTTTTTGCAGTTGTCAGCCTTCAGCCATCCGTCCATGCGCGGAACGAGCCCTGCATCCAGCCAGACGACGGTTCGCTCGATCCTTTTTTCTGTTACTTCACTCATCTGTATGCCTCTCCTTTCTCAAAAGGCGCAATCCCTTGCTGCGCCTGCATTTTCTCCGGTAAGGTTCACCCAAGCCTTGCAAATACGCTCCAAAGGTGCACCTTGCCGAACCTTCAAAAAAGCCCCGCACTGCGGGGCTTTGTGGCTGAGAGGGGCCCGCGCACGGGCACCTCTCTTTATCTAGTTCCACTATCGAACGGGTAAATAAGGGGCGAAAGCCTCTGGAACAGGGCATGGTCAGGAGGAAAAACACCCTCCCCAAAGGCTCATTTCTCCATCGTCGAAGCCGTATCCACACGGATTTTTCGCACATCGCCCACAAACGCCGCAACACTCGCTTCAATGGGCTTTGGCGGGTACACACTCCACCCCAGCCCTTAAACGCGCACACAGCGGCGCACAGGGCGAACGGTGCGGGGAAACGGGGAGCCGCACTGCGCGGCGCATTTGAAAGCACAAAAATCTGCGCAAAACACTTTCAAATTCGGGACGGAGAAAAACCGCGGGAGCAGAATAACAGCCGCCAAACTGTGGCTGCCCG
>ERZ780212.612-NODE-612-length-34982-cov-3.945372_pt1 | contig 34982 bp, 28 predicted proteins | sample MGYA00511364_ERZ780212 | MGnify/ENA primary metagenome ERZ780212 (study PRJEB29588, sample SAMEA2147991) | human gut metagenome | biome: human gut; feature: human-associated habitat; material: faeces | place: Denmark | collected 2008/2010 ... | reverse complement strand
TGCCACTACTATAATTCCTGTTATACTTTTCTTTTTCATTTTATTTTCTCCACTTCTCTATATAAGCGCAAACATCATCATTACCAAAACTACACATATAAGTGCTTCTCCCACAGCCTTAAGTACCACAGTCACACCCTCCATAAATTCGTTAACCATTTCCCAATCAGGCATCCACGACTCATTATATGATGATTCATAAGAATAAGTCACTTCTTCTACCGGTATATCTACCGCTTCCCATTCCGGCATATCTATGTTATTGGATTTTTCAATTTCAATAGATGATGCCACTTTTAAGTTATCATTAAGTGCTTCTTCTATTTCATACTTCACACTTGTGTTTTCTATTCCACTGCCATATTCCAATGTAAACACATTATTCCCTGCTTCTGCCGTAGTCGACAATACTGCTTTTGCATCCTGATCTATTGCAATTCCTATTGAAGAATTGACACTATATTGGTCATTTTGAAATAAATTTTCACTTGATACTTTAAAAGATTGCAACATCATCTGCTGTTTCTTTATTACCAAATTAACCGTTGACTGGTTTCCAAAATCTGTTGTTCCTTTCACGCTAACACAATAAGATGCCGTCATATCTACCCCTAATGGAACTGTAACCTCATATAGTCCTGCCTCTAATTCTACATCCGGAATGATTGATAATACCCATGCAGCAACTCGATTTATATACTCCAATTGTTCCTTTTCTGAAAGTGCTTCAAATTCATCATATGTCAAATTTAATCTTGAAACGGAAATAATATACTCTGCTGCTTCTTCTGCCTTTCCATCTTTAATTAAATTTCTTACAACACTCTGCTGCATTTGGTCTAATCGTTCCCTGTCAGCCTCCAGTGTTGTTCTTAATTTTTCTATATCAAGATTTCCACCATTCGGATTAATATTATCTGCTAAGTCTGTAAAATATGTAATTATTGCATTTCCTGCCGTTACCAGTCCGGCAACTGTTCCGATATGTCTGGTATCAACTTGCTGTACATCTGAAAAAATTTGCTCAATCTCTTCTTTTGTTGTAGAATGCTTGCTTATAATATTCTGATAATATCCTTCCATATTATCCAAATAGTCTGAAATACCAAGTTTGCTCAACCAGTCCTGTCCCGTCTGATTAAACTCTCCTTTTCCATTCTCAATTGTTTCCCATACACCGGAGGCAATAACATCATCAACATATTGCATTAACAGTTCTTTTGCCCCTGGCGAAAAATCTCTCATCATATTTTTCTCTCCTCTTATATCAAAACATTCTTAATATCATACTAAGCAATTTATATATTTTCCCAATTTTCATCCGATAAACGGAAGCCTTCATCCGGATATTCTATATTAATTAATTCTTTTCCGGTGTCCCAATCCTCTGTAATAACCTGAACTGCCCAATCTGTATTTCCATTAAGGACCTGATATATCTCCGAATGATATAACAATGCCGTAAAATAAGACATAAAAGAAGTCATTTTCTCTTGGTCTAATACTTCTTTTGTAACATCAATTTGCAAAGTTTTATAATCTTTTTCAAAATTAAAATTGTATACTTTACTTTCTTTTTGTTGCTGTAATATATCATCTATTTTTTCTTTTAACTTACTTATCCATTTTTCCCTTTGATCCTTAGTCATTTCTACTACTATATCCTGACTATCATCTATATAAACATACTGGCAATACTTTGTTTCTCTTATTCCAAATATGTATGATTCTTCATCCATAAACGCAATTGGAATAACATACTTTTCCAATCCTGCGTTATCATAATTCTTATAATAATCCTTGGTAATATCATAATTTTCCGGTGCATCTGTTGTTGTCATTCCAAACAAATTCTCATCTGCACTCAATACTACTTTTTCTGACGCCAGAATATTTTTCTGTTCATCCGAATATGTCTGTTCTCTTTTATACTGCATCAGTGCTGCAGCTATTCCGATTACAAATAATGCTATAATGATTATTCCTACTATGTTTTTCTTTTTCATTTTTCTTTTCCTTCTATATTTTCAAAATATATGTTCCTTATCATTCGTTTGTTTTTACTTTTTCCCACATATCTGGTGATAGACGAAATTTTTCTTTTGGAAATTGAATATTCATCATCTCTTTCTGTGTTTCCATATCATTTACCATAATATGAATCGACCACTTCTCATTGCCATTAAAAATCTGATATAGTTCAGAATCATAAATTAATACTATAAGTGCTTCTCCCACTTCATCAATCAATGCACTTTGGTCAATATCCAACTTGATAACTGTATAATCATCTTCAACTGTAAATTTATATAACTCTTCGCTTTCCAGTGAATTCAGCTCTTCATCGATTTCATCTATGGCTCTGTCGATCCATTCTTCTTTTTGCTTTTGAGTCATCTCAATATATACTACTTGCTCTTCTTCATCTAGCCAGGCATACTTGCAATATCCTGATTCCCGCAATTCTACGATATATTCTCTTTCATCTGTAAAAATCCCTGTTATTTTAAATTCTTCCAATCCTGTATCATCGTAATTTTTATAATAATCCCTTGTCAGGTCATAATTTTCATTTATCTTTTTTATCTCTACTCCGAACGGATTCTCATCCATACTTAATACTATTGTCTCCGGTTCTTTCCCGGCCTCTGGCTGTTCCAATGCTGTCTGTTCTCTTTTATACTGCATCAGCGCTGCAGCTATTCCGATTACAAATAATGCTATGACAATTAACCCTGCCACATTCCTTTTCTTCATGCTTAAGCTCCTCTTTTATCAGGAGAACTGCCTGTTTTTTTACAGGCAATCCTCCCAACTTATTTTTGCAATTATCCTCTAACTGCTGCTGCACCCTGTGCATCATCATCCTGTCTGTTCTGCATGTAACTCTGGATGAAATCAGAAATGCTCTGGATAGCATCTCTTGCATTTTCAAGTGCCGGTTTGTACTCATCTTCGAATCTTTCGATAAATGCATCTGCTGTCTGGTTTGTCCAGCCACCCTGTAATTCCCCATTCATCTTTACCAAAGCCTGAATTACCTCATCCAGTGCTTCTGCCTGATTCGCATAAACACTAACTCCTGATGTAAGTACCTCATAATCCACTTTGTTTACTGCCATTTTTCTTTTCCTCCTTAAATTTTTTTATGGTTAACTGCTTTGCAGTATCCATCAACTTAGTTTTACGGTTTTTAATTTTGTCAGTTCATTCTCACAAATATAGAATGCATCACATGGTTCAATTGGTTTTGCATATTTCTTTGCCACACTGATTGAGATATCACACATTTTAATATTCGCTGCATCTTCAAATACAAGATATCTTCGATTATCTTTCACTACTTTTAACAGCTCCGGTGCATTAAATGCAATATTGGCATTTTCTACATTTGTCATCAAAATAAATATTTTCATGGTGCGGTATTTTCCTAACCAGCTTCTGATAGCGGCAATTTCCTGCTTATTTCCGCTTATATCTGCAATGGCATCTGCACTCTCAATGATAAGTACAATCCACGGCTCATCCTCCAGTACATCAAGTTGTCCTTCCGAGAACTGCTCATAGCGCATCTGTACTCTCTGATCAATCTCATCAATTACTGTCTGCAATGTTTCTGATGTATTCACATACAGTGCCGTCTTAGGGTGAAACTCATACTCACCCCATTTACGGGTCATATCATCTAAGATATATAATTCTGCCTCGCCAAAGCCATTTTGTAATACAGACTCTATAAAATACTTTGCAAAAATGTCCTTGCCCTTTTCTTTTTTACCGGAAAGGGTCAACATTCCACCGGAAGTAAAATCGATTGCATCCGGTAATACCGTGTTGTAATCCAATCCCAGTACCACACTGCCCTGCTTCTGATAGGATGGATATACCTTCTGTATATATTCGGCATTCAGTTCCTTTGGTATCTCCGGAATCACCCGTGCCTTCTGACCGGCATATTTTCCATTCTGCATTTCTACGAATTTCCGGATTTCCTGTACTCGTTCAAATTCTTTCTCTCCTTCAAAGGATAAGTACATCTGACATTCAAATACATTTTTATTTATCTGAACCAGACTGCGCCCCGATATATCCGGAAGCTTCATTCTGCAGCCCTCAAACATCATTCCATATTCGGATGTCTCATTACAGAATAGCGTGATTCTTCCTTCAAAGTTATTTAAATAGCGATATCCTATGCCCGAAGTCTGTGCGTTCGCAACAACAAATGAAATTCCTACTGCAATACCATCTCTGCACAACGGAAGCAGATAATCCTGATCCTGAAGATACATTTCCTTTAAAGCGGTCAGATTATCTATGAAAACAATAATCTGTGGTAAATCTGTTTTTCCCGTTTCCTTATATGCAACAAAGGAGCTGACTCCTGCCTCTGCAAATCTCTCTTTTCTGTTCTTTACTTCTGTATTTAACAACTTAAAAAGATTTTTTAGCTTCTCATCATCGGAAACACATACCACACCACCGCAATGATTCAATTCTGCAAAATTCTTAAGAATCATCGAGCCAAAATCAATCATATACATATTTACTTCTGATGGTGCGTAATTACCTGCTATACTTCGAATAATGGTCTGCAATACATTGGTCTTTCCACATTGTGCTGATCCGATAATCATATAATTCTGTGATGTAACATTCAGATTCAATGCCTCCTGCAACTGTCTGTCCGGGTCATCCAGCAGACCGACTGTCGCATAAATTTCCTCGGTATCTCTTCTTGCAGAATCTGTATAATACAGAATTTCCGGCAATGGCGGCATACAGATATCCGGCAGCTTTGTAATATGTTCTTTTTCACAATAAGCGGCAATATATTCTACAATTGCTTCTAACTGATTCTTATTATGTGCATCCTTCCGTTTCTCTTTTTTCTTCTGATATACCACTTTACGCATTCCGGCAAAATTAAGCTGACTGATTTGAAACTCTTTGCTTCCCTCTGTATCTTCCATCGTAGCCGGTGCCCCGCTATAGGCAGATTGAAACAGTTCAAAAATTTCATTGTTTCCAACCTGAAGATATGCCCGTCCTGGCTCCTTAATCTCTGCTGCCAGCGGTGTCTTTAAAACCTCATTACTATCTTCTTTCGACTGCACTTTCAGGCACAGCTTGAATTTAGAGTTTGACCAAATCTGTCCGTCCACTACTCCACTCGGTTTCTGTGTTGCAAGAATCAGATGGACACCAAGACTTCGTCCGATTCGTGCCGCACTGATCAATTCCTTCATAAAATCCGGCTCTTCAGCCTTTAATTCTGCAAACTCATCCACGATTATTACAAGATGTGGTAAAGCAACGGTAACTCTCTTTTCTTTATACAGTTCTATGTATTTATCAATATGATTTACGCCTGCTTCTGCAAAGAGGTTCTGTCTTTTCATCAATTCTGCCTTGATGGATTTTAAGGAACGCTGTACCTCATTTCCATCAATATTGGTAATTGCGCCAATTAAATGAGGCAGGTCTCGGAACTGATTTACCATTCCACCACCTTTAAAATCAATTATGACGAAGCCAATTTCATAGGGATGAAAAATTGTTGCTGCCGACAAAATATAACTTTGTAAAATCTCACTCTTTCCGGAACCTGTTGTTCCTGCCACCAGACCATGCGGTCCATGAGCTTTCTCATGCAAATTAAGTGTAACGATTTCATCCTTGGCATTTACACCTAATGGGGCTGCCATAGATTTAAATATCTGTGACTCCTGCCAGCGCTGTGCCAGATTTAAATCTTCAACCGTAAATATATGCAGCAATTCATATAATGTAATATTTTTTCTAAGTGAATTCTCAAGGCTTATTTCTTCGCAATAAACCGGGGCAAGCTTTTCTGCCACATCTGCTGCCTGCTTATCGGTTATGGTATGATATTCAAATTGTTTTATCTGATTTCCATCCTCTGCCTTGCAGATGACTCCTTCACTTTCTGAATGTAATTCTATAATTTCATCACAATGCAGCGGCAGTTCCTCTGCACTGTTTTCAAAAAATACAAAAGTCATTCCAAGCTCTGATGCCTGCTCGATGTAGCGGGATATTGGATGATTCTTTATGCCGAATTCATTTTCCACAAGTACAATTCCATAGTATGGGATTTCTTCTGTCTGCTCCCGATAAGTCAGTTCCCGGAACAGACTCTCAAAAATATTATTTTTACTTTCATTATCGAAAACAATATTTCTTATTCCACCGGCATTCATAAGATGTGGCAGGAAGCGTGCCCACTGATACCTTTTTTCATCATCCACCAGCATATAGAGCCGGACATCTCCATAGTAATGACGAACCGCAATATCTATTACGATATTCTTAAACATTCCATACAAAGCTTCTTTCGTGCCAACAATACCAATTGCATTAGAATCTTTCATATCTGAGCAAATCGGTGCTCCGTCAATATGTTCAAAAAGCTGATAGATTTTTTCAGGCATTTCCGTCAGCTCATCTCCAACCTCCAACCGCTCCTGTTTCTTATAGTCAATCGGACGGCTGGATGCAATGGTTCCCTGTCCCAGATATATATGTAAAAAGTCTTCATCCTCCCTGGTCTTTTCAAACAGCCTTCTGTCAAAATGCATTGCCGTATCTATATCCTGCTGCACATTACAATACATTTCATTTAAGCTATCCAGTTCTTCCTGTCTTTCTGTTGCTACTTCTAACTTTTTCTTTTCAATATAATTGGTATATTTACGAATACGTTCTGCGCATTCCCGTTTATATTGTTTTCTTCCTGAAACAAATCCCAGAATTGAAGTTACAATACCAAGTCCCATAGAACATATACTGAAAATAATATAAGAACCTCCGGAAGTATTCATAACTCCGCGAACAACAATCATCAGCGCCAGCATTGCCACTGTTGGCATTAATGTCAAAACAATATTATTCTCCGGTTTTTTCGGAATTGCCGGTGCATCTAGGATTTCAATCTTTTCATCGGATAACTGTTTTTTTATTCTGGTATTCCGATTAAACAGCGGATAATGGAAATTATTCGTATGTGTACTGACTTCCTTCATCTCACCATTTGCGACCTTCAGATTTTCCCGGTCAAAAAATATCTTTCTGTCCTTATAATAAAAATGAAATTCTGCAACGGAAAAGAAATCACTGTCTTTCAATTCTGTCTTGTTCATCAGCTTTCTGCCATTCAGATATACACCATATTCTGAAACAATCTCTTCCAATTGACACTGTGTACCATTTAAGGTAAGTCTTATCTTGCTGTCGCTGCTGAATTTGCTATTTAAAATAATATCCGCTGTCGCATCAGTCGCAATATCTATCGTTCCGGTAATTTCCAGATAATAGTTATAGTCCGGCACTCTGGCTTCAAAATCAATTAAAAAGCGTAATTCAAATGCTTCATTTCCCGTTGATGCATAACAGACAGAAAGCACATCCCCATGCCTTACCTCTGTTGACAGAAGCTTTCGCATATCACCCCTGCTAAAATAAACATCATCTGAGCACTCTAAGTTCCAGCTTTTTCCATTTTTTCTAAACTCCATTTCGATTCCGGTAAAAAACGCTTCCGGATTCAATCGAAATTCACAGGATGAACCTGTTCCCAATTTAACCCGGTCCATATCCGGCTGAATCTCAAATTCCTTATACACTGTTCTGTTGCTGATAATTACTTTGTATTGATATTCCATCTTTAGTCTCTCCGATAAATAATATGTGAACCGTTTCGAATTCCAAATTCTTTCAGTGTTTTATTTCCACGTAAGAATACAATTGGATTCTCTGCTGCCAGATAACAGTTAAAAATATCATCTGTATCAATTCCCAGATCATATGCTTCATTTAATGCAAGCACCAGATCATTTGCTGTGATTCCCAGTGGAATTTCCAAATCAACATGTATCTTTTTATCCTGACTAATAAATTCAACAACTGCCTTCTCGTCCATATTTCACTACCCCTAAATAAACATATAGGAAAGTTTTTTTATTCCTTCCAATGCTGCCAATTGTTCCGCTGTACCAAGCGGTGTTTCTGCCTCATATATCTTTTCCTTAACCGGAAACTGTGCCTGCAGTTCTGACTGCATATAACAATTCATCTCATCTCCACGATAGCGGTTCATGATAACCAGATACTTTTCATGATCCCGGAAATCGAGATTTTGCATAATATATTCCATTTTGCAGGTTGAAATTGCATCCTGCATGGTAATCAGCAATACTTTATCTGCTTCCTGAAGCAATTGCACTCTGTTTGCTTCATATCCTGCCTCAATATCCACAATAATAAAATCGTATTCTTTACTTTCCCTGGCTCCACGAATTAAATTCAGATATATATCGTATGATAAATTTCTGGCATCCAATGTTGATAAAAATGGCGGTATATAAGAAAATCCTTCTTTTCTGATAAAGGAACGGATATTCTGGTATATGTGTCCCGCATCTTCTTTTATTGCACGATATCCTTCATTCGGCATTCCGCTCTTATCGCTCAGGTAAAAGAAAAATGCCTGTATTGCTTCTGTATTTACATATAAAATTCTTTTATGCTTCTTTGCCAGACACTCCGCTAATCCGACGGAAAGACTTGTCTTTCCCGTTCCTCCGATTGCCGAATACAGCGCGATAATTGTAGTCTCTCTTTTTCCGGACTCTTTTCCTTCTAACCGCTCCTGACTCTTATAAGTCAGTTCATTGTATAACTCTTTGATGCCATAATACTTATAAACTCTTGATACCGATAATTCTTCGGTTCTGCCCTGTTCCTGATGTTCTGATAAAATAAACAGATTCTGAATATCCTGTCTTTGCAGCGCATTGGTATATAAATTTTCATTTACCGCTACAATTTCTGCTGTGACAGGGTTTGAAAAAAACTGTTCAAAATATTCCGGGTCAGAAATTATCTCAAGCTCTGCTCTGTCTCCCAGTTCCACCAGAAACTTATTTTCTAATTCTGCCAGATATGCTGTATCCATATCTGCAATTATAATCAATGGTTTACTCATCTTTTTATCCTCGTGCCACAAATTCCAGATTTGCTATTCGAATTCTGCTTCCATCCTGAATTTCAAGAGGCTCTGTCATCGTAACTTTCTTTCCATTCAAAAATGTTCCATTTGAGCTTCCCAAATCCTGAATATAATAACTTCTATTTCGAACCAGAATCTTGCAGTGTACCCGGCTGACTGCCGGATTTCCGGTTATTTCACCATCCACTTTATCCCTGCTTTTACCCAGTACAAAATCCTTATCTGTTATATGAAAAACAAATCTACCATCTAAGGACTGAATGGTGAGCTGCTTTGGTGTTTCGGTATTTTCTATTACCGCCGGATTCTGTGTTGCTGCTTTTGGTATTGTAAGATTCGGCATTTCAAACTGTGCTTTCAGTTCATTCTCAAAAGTATTTTTATTCTTGGTCACTCCCGGAATCTGAATCGGCAAATAAATAATCTTTACTTCTTCTGTAGCCGGATCCACATAAATGTTATCCCGCCGGTTATCTACATAAGCAATATCCAAAAAACCTAAATTAATAATCTGTGTAAACGCATCCAGAATCCGTGCTATCATACGTTCCTTCACTTCTGGTGTTGCATTTGCAAGTACCGTTTCTGCTGTCACATATTCTTTCGTAAAATATACCAGTTTTATTTTTCCGTTATATTTCAACCGATGGCATTTTAACAGATATGTCTCTTCCAGATTCTGCATTACTTTATAGCCGATATCGTAGAATAATTCATTATTCTCCAACAGGTACGCAATTCCCATTCCATGTTCTTCTTCTGTTACCTGTTTTCCTAAAAATTCTTTCACTTTATTCTTTCTTGCCTTTCCTAATCTTCTAACTTAAATTCAAATTCTTCATCTGCAAGCCGTATGATATCTCCGTCACACAGTTCCACTTCGCAATCCGGTTCTAACAATTCTCCTTTCAGGAAGCTGTGATTTGTAGACCTCTGATCTACTATTACAAAGTTTCCATTTTGTTTATAGATAACTGCATGTTTCCGGCTGATTGCTTTATTGTCACTCAATACCAAGTCATTCTCTGCTGACTTTCCAATGGAAAATATCGTTCCGGGAATCGAAAAATATTCTCCCGTTTTCAGCCGGATAATTCCTGCCGCTATACTTCCTTCATTTAAGAGAACCGTTCCATCCTCCTCATCTAAAAGTGTGGTTCCATCTTCTTCTGTTAAAACTGTAGTTTCCGGTTCATAAGCAGGTTCTATTTGTGCGGAAGGCGCATAATGCTGCCGATTTGCAAGCTGCGAACTTGCAATAAATCCGCTTTTCCCACTCTCTGTCCGCTTTATCTCCTGATATATCTGCGGATATCTTTTTAATATATACTGCTCAATATCTTCTATCCGATAATTTGCAGTATCAGCAATAAAGTCTAAAAATGCCCGGGATTCCTTTCCCAGTTCCAGGTCATCTGATTTTATTTCTTTCACCATTTTTTCCAGAAAATTATATACATTAATGTTGCTCTCTCTGCTTAATAATGGCTCATATAGGAAAAACAGTTCTCCTGTTGTTTCTTTTACAAAAATAATTTCTGTATCCAGGACAAGATTAGGCAGATAAAATTTATATAATTCTATCTTCTTTATCATTTCTACAACCTGGGCAACAATACTGTAAAAACGATGAACATTTAATCCTTTTCTGATATAGCGGCTCAATGAAACAGACTGTGGCGCAGTATATATAATTCGATGCTTTCCCTCCATTGCAGGACGGAATAGCCCCGGTAATAAATTCTCCTGAAAAACCGCCAGTTCTCTTTCATTTACCGGAAGCTTTTTCATACTCTTTTGTGTTATTTTTATCAAATTCTTTTGTGCTGAAATGCTATACTTTGCCACTATCTATCCCTCTATTCTGTTTCAGTTTTTACGTTTAATATGAACTGTCCGCTTTCTGCGAAGTCCTGCAAATACTCCGGTTCCAACACCAACAACGGCAACTCCGCATACAATAGCGATAACCGCCGGTGTATTATTCAATAACCTTATCAGGGAATTGGTTGATACCAGCAAATCGGCTATCTCACAGTCCACCTCATTGCCTGCTGCATCCTTTGCACTTATGGCTACTGTCTGCCGCTTATCGGATTCCGGAATCGAAAAACTAATATCATCCCCATCCTGTGTATAGGAAAGTGTCTGTCCGTTTAATATAACCTTAATATCCTGCAATACCAGATTATCGATAACCGATACCGTTGCTTCATAATTCTGCGTATTGTAACTCTGTCCCTCTTCTATATTAATTGGCACAATCACCGGTGCTGTTCCATCCACACCAAATCCAATCTCTGCCTGCTTGGATTCATTAATATTCTCGTTGATATTACCGGCATTATCCTCTGAGTAAACCGTAACCAGGTAAGAACCGTCTCCCTGAAAAACTGATTTGTCTATCTTATAGGTATACTGGCTCCAGCTTCCATTTCCACCCACTGAAGTAATGGTATAATCCGTTCCTTCTTCCAGATTTTTCGGCTCTCCATTTGCAGAAACCGTAATTTTAATGGTATCCATGGAAAGACTGTCCACATTTGTCTCTGTCAGCACAATATCGATTGGTTCCTTAATATAAGTACCTTCTATTTCTTTCAAAGAATCATCCAATACATAAACCGAGCCAAATCTGTTTACCGAAAATGTAATACTCTGTTCTGTCTCATTTCCTGCAAAATCAATTTCTCTTGCGGTCAACGTATAAATATCGTCTACATCCTGTTCATGTGCAAAATCAGAGAAAGTAAAGGTCTGTCCATTTTCTGTCTGAGCAAAGGCGCCATCATAATGAACAATTCCATGATTTGCACCTGATAATTCTATGGTTGCAGCGCCTTCATTATAATTTGTATCTGAAAATTGAACGGCCGGCATGACTACGTCATTATTCGCAGAATCATTTTCGATACCGGAGATTTCAATTACAGGCTCTGTCTTATCAATGACAAACTCTGATGTACTGCTTTGAACCGCTGCATTTCCGGCTTCATCCATTGCATCAACTGTAAATGCGTAATTTCCATCTACTGCAAAGGATATGGTTGCCATATGCACATCACCATCCGTTGTCCAACCGGACAATGCCGGGAAAACTGTTGTCTGTCCATTATCGGCAGCTGTTCCATACACTTCAATTCGTCCTGCATCAAAATTATGCTCCGTTACTTTAATCGTAGCCGTTCTATCCTGTGCATAATAATTTCCATTGGCTGCCTGCCCATCCATTGTCACTTCAATTACAGGATTCGTCCGGTCAATGGTAAATGTCTGCTCCGGGAAAGTTGTTGCATTATTTCCTGCCCGGTCCCTGCCACTCATCGAAAATCTGTAATCATCATCTGCTGCAAATGTTACCGTTGCCATATGCACACTGTTATCCGGATTTCCTTCCTCTGTATATTCTGTCCACCCTGAAATCTGTGCCTCTGCGCCATGGGTGCTTATAAGATTCCATGCAATATCATTCTCATCAAAATTTCTTTCTCTCACGGTAACTGTTGCAACTCTTACATCCTTATATACCGATGTATATATGCTGTCCGGTGCAATATCATTGTAGGATATACTTATCTCCGGAGCTGTTTTATCAATACTTATAGTTACTGCTTTTTCCGTCACATTTCCTGCACAGTCTGTCACCTTTACATTTACAACAATATCATTGCTGTTATGAAATACCGGAATCTGTCCGCTCACACCTGTAACCAGATTTCTGTCTGCTGTTGTAATCTTCCATGCTTCATCCGATATTGCTCCGTTATTATCAACTGTCACTATGCCATTTCTGTTGTTTCCTGTATCATATGGTGCATTTACTGACCATTCTATGGATCGAATTCCAGCATAAGGATCTTCTATACTTACTGCAACTGATGTATCAGATGCATACAATGGATTCCCTTTTCCATCTGTTGTATCTGTCTTCTCCGTCTCTATTACTACATTACGATTGCTTTCATGTGCTTCCGACCGTTCCAGTAAAATACCCACTGATTTATAATAATCCAAAGACACATTTTCCACATTGTCCGTTGCCTTTAAATAAATGTATCCCTTAAATTCAGCCTGAATTGGAATTCTGATAACAGCATCTTCTCCGGGTCTTTTTCTGCATTCTACCGTTACTTCTTTCTCTTCCGTTCCATCCGCATCTGTCAGATGATATGAAATACTTTGGATTCCTGCACCGGTATTTCCATCACTTACTGTTATTTCCGCAGTAACATCTGTATTGGCATAATATCCATAATTTCCGGTATCACTTACTGTTTCCTTTGATGCACCAATCACCTGAAAATCCGTAACAACCGGTGCCTGATTTTCTTTATGCACATGAATTGTTTTCGTATAGACATCTTTCTCATCTACATTTGCGGTTACCGCAATTTTAATTTCATAATCACCATCTCCAACGGCAGAAACCTGTGACGTGGAAATTACAAATGTATCCTTTGTTGTCATTTCCTGCTGAACATCTTTATAGATTCTGTTGGCATCTGTTAAGCTTTTTCCATTCTTGTCTTCTGTCAATGACGTTCCATTGATGGTAACATTTACTGAATTCAATCCTGATTTTTTCTGTTCTATCGAAAAATTTATGGTTTCATCCTGCTTCTCGTAATATGTAGTAACTCCTTCCATATTGGTATCCACATAAAAATGCGCAAGGTCTGCCTTTATTTCCGGCACTGTAATATCATGCACAATCTTCGCACCATTTGCGAAGCTGCCATAATTTTCCGGTGCCATTGTATTTCCAACCTTATCCGTTGCAGATGCTGTTATCTTATTTTCTGCCGTATCGGAAAGTGTTATTGTAAATGTGGCACTGTTACTGCTGTCCACATTCTTAGTTGCTTTTGCTACGCCATCCTGATATATGGTAATCGATTTTACGCCGGACTGTTCATCCGCTGTCTTTACTGTAAATGTGACTTTTGCATCTCTCGTATAATATACATTTCTCTTTTCAATCAATGACGGTGCCTGAATGTCTGTAATAACAGGTGCACTTTTGTCCACCTGATATCCTCTAATTACCGGCCCGTCCACATTTACATTGGATGCCTTATCTACACCATAGAGATAAACCTCCGTATCTTCCTGCGGCACCACATCTATCTGAATGGAAAATGTTCCATCCTCTGTTACGGCTGCCACATGTTCTTCCTCTGCCAGTATTTTATCTTCTGTCAGTGGTTCTGTTGACCATACCACCCGGTCTGCTCCCGAAAGATAATTGGAGCCTTCCGTTCCTGCATCTGTTACATTTCCGGTAATAACAATATTATCTTCCTTGCCTGTAATCCATGTTTTATATCCGTTCTCTACTGCTTTTCCATTCTCTGTAACAGTTACTGTCGGTGGAACTGTATCAAAAATAAATGTAACCGGTTTCTTTAGTTCATAGCCTATCTGGTTGGCGAAAATATTCCACGGACTCTCCAATTCCCAGATATTGTTTATAGTCTTTTCTGAATCCAGTATCTTATTCTGCTCATAATCTCTTACCCAGAAAGCTCCCAAAACTGACTTCTTCTCGTTATTAAAAGAAATTGATTTTCCGCTTTTGCTTTTTATCGTAACTGTCTGTCCTTTTGAGATGCTGTAGGTTATCCCATCCTCTGATACTTCTCTGGTATTTTCATCCTGCGCATTAGAAAAGACAATCTCTATATCATCCGGGAATTGCGCTTCCTGTTCCACTTCTGCCTGTTCAAAACTTACTGTCAGTGCTGCATCCTCTTTTAATGCCGGAAGTGATACTTTTCCTACTGTATCCTCATCCTGTAAAATCGTCAGTTCACCGTCATTCCAGGTTGCTGATTTTATAATATATCCTGGTTTTGGAATAATTTTTACATTTTCAAAGGTGTCTCCATATTTGCAGTCTATTTCTTCTGATTTGTTATAAGCTGTATTACCAATCTGAATTCCGCCACCTTCTGAAAGTTCCAACTTTATTTTCACTTTCTTAAGTGCAAAAGAAATCTGCTCGGAATAAGATAATTTTTCCGTGGTGCAGGAAAATGTTTTATAATAAATATCTTTTTCTTCATCATAGGTATAATCATCCGGTTTCTGGTTATTTTGAAATTCATATCCGGCATCTCTGTCCGGTTTAACCTCTATGCGGTAATCATTTTCTGCATTTACATTATATTTTTTTACACCCTGTGCCGACTCAGATGGTGTACATTCTTCTTCCCCATCCTCTTTGATTTTATATACGGTTACGCTTCCACCGGAAAAATCACTCTTTCCATCCGTAACTATATTCAAAGTCATTTCCCCTGTTGTTTTCTGTGCTTCTGCTTTAAATCTGAAAAAATTATTATCTTCCGTGCAGGAAAAAGCATACTGATATCCTTCCCCTTTTTCTTCGAAATCATTTTCTTCATCTAAAACAATTTTATAATCTTCCTTCGGCTGTACCTCAATCAAATAATCCTTTCCAGCTTCCAGTTCATCGGTATAAAAAATCTTTGTATCCTTCTCTGTATCACTGTTCTGTGTATCTTCCTCTAACTCTTCCCATGGCAGTTCAACATTCTCTGTGCCATCCTTAGATACTTCCCTTACTGTAATTTCAGCCCCATCTGCATTTATAATCTCACCTACAATTGCATACTCTGTCGGTTCTTCCACTGCTGCTCTTGCATCTCCCACCGGTACTACACTCAATGTGACTACAACCGCAAGTGTCAATGCTAATATCTGCTTCCATTTCTTCATAAGTCTTCCCTCTTTCATTCTCTTTCCTATAAGTTTTTCATTTACTTATATTGTCTCATTCGTATGAATTTCCATAACATCCTCTAACAAAATCAGTCCATCATTCTCCGATATATTCTGTTCTTCGTTACTCAGCAATACTGTACCTTCTTCCAACAGAGTTGTCTCATCTTCCAGTACTGTTGTTTTCTCATCCTCTGCTGCCGGAATTGTTCTAGATACCGCTTCCTCTTTTACCGGATATTCATTTTTTATCGGCACTCTTCTTCTGTTTGCTTCCTTCCGATTCTGCTCACGAATTTCTTTCATCTGCTTTGCTGCTGTTTTTCCACTTACTTCACCATGCAGAGAAATAATGTCAAAACTGAAAAACAAAATAATTGCAATCAGTAAAAAAATCGCTGCCAGTCCAAATCCTATCCATGAAATAATCTGATATATCATTGTATTCATGCTCCTATTGTTCACTATATGCATTTTTTATTGCATCCTGCGCCGCATCTTTACGTTCTAATATCTGCTGCTTGATTTCATCGGTCTTATCCGTTGTTGTATCCACGGCATCGGTTCTGTCAAGGACATCCTGATAAAACGCTTGTATCCGGCTCTCTTCGATTCCATCTGATTTAAACTTTCTGGCATAATTTTCGATTGAATTCAAACACAGTTTGTATACTTCAAGATTTACAATCTCGCTGTCTTCACCATCTACAATCTCCAGTAAATCTTCCAAATTCTGAAAGTACGGTGCATAGGTTCCCTTATCTGATGCTTCCTCAACATTCAATGTCACATCTCCTGTAAACTGACCGATTTCTTTATATACCTGTGTAATCAGATGATAATCCGATTCTTCGCTTCCATAATCATACGCATCTGAAAACCATTGAACAGAGCTCTTTATTCTTGTTATCTGGTTATCACTGGTATCTGTTTTCCCATAATCATAGTAATACCAGTACAATCTTCCTATTTCATAGGCTAAATCTGCATAATCATCCTGTTCCCGAAGTCCGCTCAAATTATTATTGATTTTCTTTTTAAATTCATTCTCTTCTTCTACCGTAAAAACCGCATCATCTTTAAACGCAGCAATAAGACCTAAATAGGCCTTTGTATCTGTCGGTTTGATATCAACCGCTTCTAAATATATTTCTATTTTTTCTTCATCTGTTGCTGATTTTTCTGCCTGTAACAGCAAATTATCGTAATCATTATTTTTTACATGTCTTTGTAGAAGCTGCCCGGAAATGCCAATTCCCAGACTCACTACTGCAGCCAGCAGCATTCCATAGAATGTATATAACTTTTTCTTCTGCTTCTTCTGATATGTCTCATCCGCTTCCTCATAATGCAAAATTGCATATAGAAGTTCTGCACATGACTGATATCTTTCTTCCGGGTTAATTCTGGTACATTTTAAAATAATACTTTCCAGTCCTGATGACAGATTCGGATTCCAATAACGAATCGGATAAATCTCATAAGGCGGCTCACAGGGATTCTTTCCGGTCACCAGATGATACAATGTCACTCCCAGACAATAAATGTCGGTTCTCTGGTCTGTCTGTCCCTTTCCTCCGAACTGCTCCGGAGCTGCATATCCTTTTGTTCCAAGGCTGACGGTATCCTCCAGATTGTGTTCCTTATATTCTCTTGCAATCCCAAAATCAATCAGCTTTATATTTCCGTTTGGCTGCAGCATGATATTTGCCGGTTTCATGTCTCTATATATAATTGGCGGATTCTGCATATGTAAGTAATCCAATACTCCGCACAATTCTTCTGCCCACTCAATTACAGTTTCCTGTGGCTGAGCACCATCTCTCTCCAGCACCTTATTCAGTGGTTCACCTTCTATATAGTCCATTACAACATAGATAACATCCTCTTTATCTATGATATCTACAATTCTAGGCAGACAGGGATGATCCAGTTTTTTCATCATATTAGCTTCCGCAATGGCTGACTGTACGACTACTTCATTATTCTTATCCCGTGCTCGTTTTTTAATTTCTTTTACCGCCCATTGCTTATTCAGATTCTTATCCATTGCAAGATAAACCTCTGACATACCGCCTTTTCCAATCAGCTTTAATATTTCATACTTCCCCTCAATCAATGTACCTATTATTGCCACAATAATTTTTCCTCTTTAATCTTCTGTACTTTTACCTATATAAATAACCGTGATATTATCCGTTTCTCCACGCTTCATATTTAATTGAATTAACTGATGAAGTTTTTCTTCTATCTGACCTTTAGAATTCCATTTCGAATTACTCAGTGCCTGATATATTTCTAGTTCCGTTATCTTATGCCAAAAACCATCTGAGCATAATAAGAAGCTGCTTTCATTTTCCACTTTGCCTTCCACAAAATCCGGCTTCACATTTTGCGATGCTCCGATACACTGTAACAGCACATTTCTCCGTGGGTCTGTTAATGCTTCCTCTTCTGTCATGTTTCCTCGTTTTATCTCTCTTGCCACAAAGGACTGATCCTCTGTCAGCTGCACAAGTGCCGAATCTATTCTGTATGTCCGGGAATCTCCCACCTGCGCAATTATATACTGTTTATAATCAATTAACAGAATTACGGTCAGGGTTGTCCCCAATTCTACCTCATGTTTTTTCCCGTAATTCCATATTTTTCCATTCAAATTTACAATCAGATTTTCCCACTGTTCTTTTATCAAAGATACCTTCCCGTCTGTATATGGCAATGTTTTCATAAACCAGTCAGAAAACCCCTGCACTACAGTTGCACTGGCAAGTTCTCCCTTGCTTAAGCCTCCCATGCCATCACACAGCACTGCCATGCAGACTGTCTTATCCTTTACCACTGCTATCTTCACGCATAAGCTGTCCTGATTGACCTTTTTCTTCGTTCCAATATCAGTTCCGTAAGCTGTAATATATGTATTCATCCTTCAGTCCTTCCAGAAACAGACAAATAAATACTTTCTCTCATTGTCCTATATTAAATTATTTTATAAATTGTTTGGGATATCTGCCGGAGAATTCCGACATATATGAACTTTCTTACTCTAAAATAAGATAAATATTATTTTCATAGCTCATACTCCCGCTGTTTCTTCAACAACCACTTAATAGCTTAATCATTTTACCTTTTTCTGTCAATAAGCATTTTGTATAAAACATCTCCTCATATTTGTATATTTTTCACAAAAGCGAATTATATAACTTTTACATTTCATTATGTACTTCCCGAAATATATGCTATAATGGACGCATATTTGATTCATTTACTAAGGAGAGGTATTTTACAATGAAAGAAAAATTTAAAAATCTGTCAGCACCCGTTGGAATTGTGCTGTCTATTGTAGCGGTTATTCTTTTTACCGGGTTATTGTTGGGACTTGGCTTTGTTTTAGGAAAAATTCCGGGATTAAATGAACAAAACGACTACCTGCTTCAGGCAATCGCAGAATTTATCATTCTGATTGTTTTCCTGATTATAACCTTTGTGATTGGTTATACCCGCATCTTTACGGAAAATGTTGCCGGCTGGCTCAGAAGTTTATATACCGGCGGTTTCTTTGTGGTTTACTGTCTGTTCAGCCTTATTGCACAGATTTATCTTTGCAGTATGTCAAAAGTGGGAAATGTAAGAACTGCTTTGGAAATTATATTCTATATAGTTGCTATTTTTCTGGTTGGACTGGTAGAAGAACTGGTCTTCCGAGGTGTCATTTTTAATCTGTTACTGAACAGTTTTCCAAAAACAAGAAAAGGTATTACCGGTGCCATTGTTTTAGGCGGCGTCCTCTTTGGTCTGATGCATTTTGTAAATATCCTTTCCGGAGTGAAATTTACAAGTGCGCTGATTCAGGTTATCTCCGCTGCTTTGATGGGTATTTTATTCTGTACGATATATGCATCTACCCGCAATTTCTGGATGCTTGTCATTTTCCATGCCCTTGTTGATTTTGCCAGCCTGCTTTCCACCGGAATTTTCGATGCTGGAAATATTGTGTCCCAGATCAATACTTTCTCCGCAATTAATTCCCTGTCATTTATCATGCTGGCGATTCCGATGTTTGTCATGCTGCGTAAATCCAGACGCATCCGCTTAGAGATGCTCTATAATAATGTTCCGATTTATGATGATGAACACGAAGCAAGAATGCTTTCCATTGTATCTCTTGTTCTTGGCATCATCAGTCTGGTACTTTCCTGCATCGGCTATCTGATTGGGCTTGGTATTGTAGGCATTTTTGCAGCAATTCTTTCCAAGAAAGCCAAGCCATATAATAACTCTATGGCTACTGCCGGAATGATTACTTCCATCATAGGAATTATCCTTTCTGCCATTGCTGTGGTTCTTCTCAGCGTGGTCTATTCCAGTGATATGATGACGCATTTTATGTAAAAGTTCAACATGAAAAGCCCGGATTGCTCCGGGCTTTTCTTCTACATTGTTTACATTGTTTAAATTTTTGGATACGAGGGCTATGCTTCTTCTTCCTTGTCATCCAGATTTACTACGATTATATTTTTTCTTGTAACCGCGCCAATTTCCTCCAGTGCATTGAGCATACGGTATACCGTTGCTGTTCCAATGCTTTTGTCCTTCTTGGACGCTCTGTAATAAATTTCCTTACAACTGGAGCAGTTATCTTCTAAGATAATATCCAAAAGAATACGACGCTGCTTTGTCATCCGGCATCCCCGGTCTTTCAGCATCTTGATTATCTTGTCTCTGGTCTGTGTCGTCTGCGTCATGCCTGCCTCCAATCTAGATTAATGGCAATGTCCATCACAGTGCTTGCAGTTCACACCACACTGCAGTGATTTTCCTGCCTTTTTGTCTTTTACCATGCTTCGAATTATCAGTGCAACGACTGCTACAACTACAGTTCCAACAATAACTGTACCCATCGTAATCACTCCTTTCTGTTATGGCGGATTATTTTGCTTTTACTGTTACATTTAATGTCTGGCTTTCCTTATAAGGACGGAACAAAAGATAAATGAATCCGATGATTAAAAGGAATGCGACTACTGTTCCAATACCAAATGTTCCTGCTGTAATTAAGGAACCAATCTGGAAAATACATAAGGATACAACATATGCAAGGATACACTGATATCCGATTGCGAACCAGAACCATTTTGTATTGTTCATCTCACGTTTGATTGCACCCATAGCTGCGAAACATGGTGCACACAGTAAGTTGAATACTAAGTAAGAATATGCTGCAAGTGCAGTCATGCTGCTTGCCAGATTACCCCAGATTTCTGCTCCGTCTTCTGCAACTTCTGCAAATCCGAATAACTGTCCGATTGTTCCTACTACGTTCTCTTTTGCGATTAATCCGGTAATAGCTGCAACTGTCATCTTCCAGTTACCCCATCCAAGAGGTGCGAAGATCCAGGCAACTGCATTACCAATCTTAGCTAAGATACATTCTGCCTGAGCAGCTTCCAGCGCAGTTCCTTCTAGTCCGTCAAAGCTTAACATTCCGAAGCTTCCGTCTGTCCATCCAAAGTTCATTAAGAACCAGACTACGATAGTTGATAAGAGGATGATGGTACCAGCCTTCTTAATAAAGGACCAGCCTCTCTCCCACATGCTTCTTAATACGTTTCCAACTGTTGGCCAGTGATATGCCGGTAACTCCATAACGAATGGTGCCGGATCTCCAGCGAACATCTTTGTTTTCTTTAAGATAATACCGGAGCAGATGATTGCTGCGATACCAACGAAATATGCACTTGGTGCAACCCATGAAGCTCCATCAAATAATGCACCTGCGATCAATGCGATGATTGGAAGTTTTGCTCCACATGGGATAAATGTTGTTGTCATAATTGTCATTTTACGGTCTCTGTCATTTTCAATGGTTCTTGATGCCATAACTCCAGGAACACCACAACCACTACCGATTAACATCGGGATAAATGATTTTCCGGAAAGACCGAATTTACGGAAGATACGGTCCATGATAAATGCAACACGAGCCATATAACCGCAGGACTCTAAGAATGCTAAGAAGATGAATAATACCAGCATCTGCGGTACGAATCCGAGAACCGCACCAACACCGGAGATAATACCATCTACGATAAGACCTGTCAGCCAGTCTGCACATCCGATATTTTCAAAGAAGTTCTGTGCTGCCGGGATAATCCACTCACCAAATAGAGTATCATTGGTCCAGTCTGTTAAAATGGAACCTACTGTTGTTACAGATACATAATATACAACCCACATAACTACTGCGAAGATTGGCAGTGCCAGCCAGCGGTTTGTTACGATACGGTCAATCTTATCGGAAGTAGAAAGTGCTTTCTTGCCATTCTTGGTAATGCACTCACCAATAATGCTTGAAATATATACATATCTTTCATTTGTGATAATACTTTCGGTATCATCATCAAATGCATCTTCCATTTCTTTGATTTCTGCAGATACATCTGCTTTCTGTTTCATCTGCTCTGCAATCTTATCATCTTTCTCAAGAAGTTTGATTGCGAAGAAACGTTTCTGTTCTTCCGGAATGTCACTTCCTAATTTTTCTTCTGCTTTACGGATGATATCTTCCGCTTCTTTCGAGAACTCATGTACCGGAGCTGCTGCTTTCTGTTTTGCTGCTTCGATTGCTTTCTCTGCTGCTGCTGTAATTCCGGTTCCCTTTAATGCAGAAATTTCAACAACTTCGCATCCTAATTTCTTAGAAAGCTTGTCGATATGTATCTGGTCTCCGGATTTCTTTACCAAGTCCATCATGTTTACAGCCATGATAACCGGAATTCCCAGTTCCATTAACTGTGTAGAAAGATAAAGGTTTCTCTCGATGTTTGTTCCATCTACAATATTTAAGATTGCATCCGGACGCTCGTTAATCAGATAATTTCTTGCAACGACTTCTTCCAGTGTATATGGTGATAAGGAATAGATACCTGGTAAGTCCATGATTGTTACATCCTTATGACCTTTTAACTTTCCTTCTTTTTTCTCTACAGTTACGCCTGGCCAGTTACCTACGAACTGGTTAGAACCTGTCAGAGCATTAAATAATGTGGTTTTTCCACTGTTGGGATTTCCTGCTAATGCAATTTTAATCGCCATCTTTTTTACTCCTCTTTTCTTCTTTCTTTTATCATTTTTGAATTTCCTGCATAGAGCCTTTCTATGCTGTTAGTCCGATATTTCTTTTGTTAGTCGGGCTGTTTCAATGTTAGCTTAGCATTCCTTATGTTAGTATTTACTAACCTATGTGCAAAAAAAATTACTCTACTTCAATCATTTCTGCATCTGCTTTACGAAGAGAAAGCTCATAGCCTCTGACTGTCACCTCTACCGGATCACCCAGTGGAGCAACCTTCCTTACATAAACGTCCACGCCCTTGGTAATACCCATGTCCATGATACGTCTCTTTACCGGTCCCTCTCCGGACAGCTTTTTCACCTTTACGGTCTGACCGCAGGCTACTTCTTTTAATGTCTTCATAATTTCCTCCTTCTGGCTGTTACACCATAATCTTATTTGCCATGTCTTTTCCAATTGCTACTCTGGATTCTTTGACATTTACAATCATATTTCCATTTACCTCAGATACTACTGTTACTGTACCACCAGCAACAAAACCAAGATTCTCAAGAAATCTTCTTGTTTCTTCTTTACCGCCGACCTTCTTAATTACGTTCGGCTCTCCTTCTTTTACCATAGATAAAGGCATCATACTCTCCTCTTTTCTATTGTGCTATTGTTAATTTTTTCTCATTTCATTGGTTAGTATATTCTAACTATCATTAGTTGTCAAGAACGTTTTTGAGAAATTTTTATCATTAAGAAACATTTTTTAGATTCACTTTATGATTTGATATGTTCGGCTTAATATGTTATACTTACCTAAATTCATATATTATTATAGAAAAAAACTCTAATGGGGGTGTTGTTATATGGCAACAAATGAATCAGCAGAAAATTATCTTGAGACTATTCTTATGCTGAGCAAAAAGCTTCCTGTGGTTCGTTCTGTAGATATTGCCAATGAACTTGGCTTTAAGAAATCCAGTGTCAGCATTGCAATGAAGAATTTAAGAGAAAAGAATCATATTACGGTAACCGATTCCGGCTTCATCTATCTTACCGACTCCGGTCGTGAAATTGCAGAAATGATTTATGAACGTCACGAATTTCTTTCTACCTGGTTAGAAAGTCTTGGTGTACCAAAGGAAATCGCAACAGAAGATGCATGCAAAATGGAACATGTTATCAGTAAAGAAAGCTTTACCGCAATCAAAAAAGCTCTGAAGCAGTAATACTACTGCTCCAAAGCTTTTTCTTTGTCTACAAACATCATAATGAATGCCATGAACAACACGGCTGCACATATCAAAATTGCTTTCTCTGCCAGTAATTTCACAAAAGCATTTCCAATAATCGCCCCTATTATAAACATCAGGATAATGCCATAATACAGCATTCCCTTAAACGCGGATTCTTTATTCTTCGTATAATGGAAATCACACCAGTTCTGTGTCCCGCTTCTTAAGTTTCCGATGCACATCGTGGTTGCAATTCCGTTTCCATGAATCTTCCGGAAGCTCTCCACCTGTATGCCACATGCCAGTGAAGTCAGACTGTTGGCTGCCAGATTCATGCTCTGTGGAAAAAAGCATACCACAAATAGTACCAGTGCTTCACACAATACAGAAAGCTGCCGCCAATGAAACAGGCTCTTATCTTTTGCATGTACCCGTACTACATCTGCCAATGCTATTCCGATTGCAAAAGCCAGCACCGGGAACAGATAATGCAATGCCATTCCCCAGTTTCTCTCCGATAAATTGATTCCGAGCAATAACATATTTCCCGTCTGCGCATTAGCAAATACTCCATCCCTGCACATATAGGAATATGCATCCATAAATCCTCCAGCCAACGCCAGCACGATTCCAAGTTCTATTGATTCCGACATCTGTCTGGAACGCCTCATAATTATCATCCTCTCATCCTTGGTTTTCTTCTTATTATACTATGGGTGTCAAGGGGTGGGATTCTCTTTCGAATTAACTTCTTTTTCCTTCTTCCGCAGAGCTTCCTTAAAGCCCTTCAGGGCATCGAAGGGCATAAACTGCTTGGCACGGTCTTCGATGTCCATTTTCTCTCTTCTCAGATTCTCTCTCTCATTCCAGCCGGATGCGTTTTCCTGCTGTCCGGCTCCCATGGTGTCTCTTCTATACGCCACTCTTATGCCCTCCAATCTGACCGTTTCGTTCTATTGTCGTTGCACTCTCTTCCAAATTCATTCCCTTTAAAATAGCATTCCTGCCGTAGCGCTGCTTGATGGAGATTGCTGCACGCTGTGCCTTCACATCCTTCTCTGTCTCTTCCGGATCTGAAAACAAATCAAATTGCTGATAATCTTCTGTCATTACGCCGGTATAAGTCAATGTAATCCGCCGGATATATGCTCCCGGTCTTACAATTCTCCTGTATAGCTGCTCTACATAAGACAGCAGCCGGCGGTTGGAGCTGGTTGCACTGCGCAGCGTTGTGCTTCCCTTCGCCGGTTCAAAGCATTTCTGATTGCTGTAACCGATTACCAGACTGATATGGGATGTTACAAGGCCCTGGTCTACCAGGTCAAGGCACAATAAATCTGCCATCTCTTTTACCACCAGTGCACCTTCCTCATACTCATAATCCCGCGGCAGCACCTGACCGCTGGAAAAGGATGTATTCTTCGGCCGATATGCCTTGATGTCCGCGATCGTTACCGGTTCTCTTCCCCATGCGTGATCAATTAACAGCTCTGCATCTATGCCAAAAGCCTTATATAATAAAGACTCTCTGGCATGGGCAATCTCTTCCATTGTGCAGATGCCCATATTCGATAGACGCTCTACCGTTCCACGCCCCACCCGCCAGAAATCAGTCAGCGGTTTATGTTTCCAGAGTTTCTCCCGGTAGCGCGCTTCATCCAGATAGGCAATCCGGTCTGTCTCATGCTTTGCCATAATATCTAAAGCAACCTTCGCTAAATAGAGATTGGTTCCTACACCACAGGCAGCCGGAATCTTCGTGGTATCTAAGATATCCTGCATAATTTTTCTGCCCAGTTCCACTGCTGTCATCTGGTAGAGATGCAGATAATCCGTCACATCCAAAAATGCTTCATCAATGGAATAGACCTGAATATCTTCTTTTGCAATATATTTTAAATATACGCCATAGATTTCCGCTGCATAATCAATATATAGCTGCATACGGGGTGGTGCCATCTTATATGGAATTTCTTTGGGAATCTGAAAGACACGACACCGGTTGGGAACTCCCATCTGCTTTAACGCCGGTGATACGGCAAGACAGATGGTTTTCTCTGAGCGTTCCGGGTCTGCGACCACCAGCCTGGCAGTCAGCGGATCCCATCCCCGTTCCACGCACTCCACCGATGCATAAAAAGATTTTAAATCAATACATAAATAGATTTTATTTCCATTCATATCAATGCCTTTCAAGAACATTTGTTCTTGTTTTATATTAGCACATATGTTTGGATTTTACAAGAGGAATTCTTATACAGGATTTCCACTTTCTGCTTCTAATAATACGGTTCCAACCGGAAATGCTGCCCGGAAAATCTTTCTTACCAACGGGCCTGCAATCAGAAGCTGAAACGGCAGTGCCATAATAAAATTCTTTGGAATATTGGTAAGCCAGATAATCGGAAGCATATTCCATGCTCCGCTTTTTACGCAGGCTTCCAGTCCACCGTATAAGGACATGAAAATTACCATCGGAACTACCATACAGCAGGAAACTGCAATCACTTTTTTCGTTGTGCTGCTTTCCGGTTTTACCAGAAAACGAAATGCAAATCCCTTTGCAATTTTAGATACCAGAAACCAATCCAGACACATTGCGCATACATATGCCAGCGGGAATCCCAGCCAGCCTTCTCTTATTACTTCCATATTCAGTGTTCCCATGTGCAGTGCTACATTATACATACTCATCCATAACACCATGGTAAAACACATTAACACCGTATAAATCAAACTTTCTCTCTTATGCATTGGCATAATCATTACCTCCATTTTTCTTTTATTAAGTCGTAAAGCTACCTATTAATTCAAAGAGAAAGTGAAACCAGAAAAGGAAATTTACACAGTAATTTCCTCCTCTTCCGATTTCACTTTTATTTTATGCTCAGGAAATATTCTGTAACATCATCTCTGTCATTTGCAGAAATGTTTCCATCTGCTCCGGTGTAAAATCCTTACACATTTCTTTTACAACCAGTGCTTCTTTCTTCGCAATCTCCTTATGAATTCCACGGGATTTCTCCGTACAGGATATTTTCTTATAACGCCGGTCATTTTCACTTGGTGCACAAATTAAAAATCCTTTTGCCTCAAGCCTTTTTATAATTCCCGTCATCGTCGGATGTGTCACCTGCTCGATATGTTCTAAGTCCTTCTGATTTACTTCTTCCACTCCATTATCTTCCATCAGACTGACTTCGCCTAATACCCGAAGCTGGACAGCAGTAATTCCGATTTCCTCTGCCCATTCATCCATTTTGCGGCGGAATGCCCGGTCAATAATTGCAATTCGAAGTCCAAGCGGCATCTTCACTGCCATAATTTCACTCCTTTTAGGTAGCTTCGCTACTTATTATAAATGTTTTTCAAAAAATGTCAACCTCATTATTCCGTCCGGAGTGCTGTTACCGGGTCACTCTTCGATGCTTTCTTTGATGGAATCAGACCACCCAGAAGTGTCAAAAGGATACTGAGTAAAATCAGCACCAGTGCCGGAACTACCGGAAGCACCGCACTTACATCGGTTGTATTTGCAAGATTATGGATAATCGCATTGACCGGAATAATCAGAAGCAGCGTAAATCCGATTCCAATCAGTCCGGCACACAGTCCGATAATAAAGGTCTCTGCATTAAATACCTGGGAAACATTCCGCTTCGATGCTCCGATGGCTCTTAGGATTCCGATTTCTTTTCTTCGCTCTAACACACTGATATAAGTAATGACACCAATCATAATGGAAGATACCACCAGCGAAATTGCCACAAATGCAATCAGTACATATGTGATAATATCCACAATATCGGTTACGGAAGACATCAGCGTTCCTACCATATCGGTATAGGTTATCACCTGCTCATCCCTGCCTTCCTTTTCCATGCGGTTATTGTATGCATCTAAAATTTCTACCACATGCTCCTTGCTTTCAAAATCCTTCGGATAAATATTAATTCCGCTTGGCACTGCAAAATCCACATAGCCTAATTTCTTTAAGTTATTCTCATAGGTTGTTCCGGTAGCCGAACCCATAGACATCAAAAGCTCTGTCAGTTCATCCTCATTCATATTAATCTGAAATGCATTTAAAAATGCTTCTTCATCCACCTGCATGCCGGATGCCATGGCACTTTGCAGCTTGTTTCCCATTTGTGTCATTGCCTGCTGCATATACTGCTGTATTGCCGTCATCATCTGCTGCTGTACTGCGTCCACATTCATAACATTCGAAAGTCCGGCTGCAATTCGCTGCTGACCATCTGCTGTATTCAGATATGCCGCAAAAGAATCTCCCAACTTTGCCGGGTCAGGTAATCCATTATTCTGTGCATATGTCTGATAACCTGCAAATAATTCAGAAGACAATTTCTGCATCTGCTCCTGCGTAATCTCAATATTTCCACTACCTGTAAATATCTCAGATGCCCACGCTGTTATGATTCCCTGGGCTTCCTCTGTCTGCAAATATTCTGCTAAGTACTCATCAAATTTCTCCGGGTCGGTATAACCATGGTCTATGACATACTGCTGATATCCACCCATAATCTGCTGGATGAGGCTCTGTATCTGCTCCGGTGTAATAGTTACCATGCCATTTGCTGTAATAATCTCTTTGATATTATCGGATAAAATTTTCCGGGCTTCTTCCGTATTTAAATAGTTCATAAAATACTGGGACAGATTCGAATAATCTGCCTGCGGATTATCCTTTGCATACTGCTGGTAGCCCTCTAAGAGACTGCCTGCAATTGCCTGCATTTCTTCCGCAGAAATTGACTGACCCATGGAAGAAGCATCCATGGAAAATTCTTCGGACAAATCGGCACTTCCCATATCCCCCATAGAATTTTCCAACCCGCTTAAGGCACTTTCATCAAAGGAAAATGCTTTTTCCAATGCTTCACTGTCTACGGTAAACAATGACTGCATATCAAATCCGTTTTCCTTATCTACCTCACCAAACGCTTCATTGGTAAAGACATTTACGGATGGATTTGCAACCTGCTGTTTTACTATCTCACTCTTTGCCGATTCCTCTGCCACATGCTTTGTCAGAGATTTTGGATATGCAATTCCTGCATTTAAGGATGCGGCATTACTTCCTTCTGCCGGCTGCACCACACCTACAATCGTAAGCTCTTCTCCGTCTGCCACCAGTTGTTTCATAAAGTCTTCATTATCCGACTTATCCTTCCAGACCTGATACTCTTCATCATAAGTATAATAATCCGCACTGTTCACCAGTTTAAACTGGATTCCTACCAGATCCTTATAAGTATAAGTTCCAAAATCAGATGGTGTCTCAATATTTTCCTCACTGGCAAACTGCTGTATCATTTCATCTAATTCCAGCGGGTCACGAAGCCCTAATGTATACAACATAAAATCACTGATTCCACCATTGGTGGTAAGCACCACCACACACTCATTATAATTTTCCGGCCAGCGTCCTTCCTTAATATCATACTGCTTTTCATATAACTTACTGTTTTCCGGCATCTCATAAAAAACATCCGTGCTCATCATGGATGACATCAGACTATTGGAACCAGATGAAGATCCAAGACCTACTGCATCAAAAGATTTGTCCGGATTTACCTGACGTATCCCGTCTTCATTTTCCTTAAAAATCTGCGGACTGATATTATAAGTATACTCCACCGCTGTAGTATACTGCTCAATTCCACTGTCTCCTTCATCAAGATACTTTTTCAAAGCCTCCAGGTCATTAGATGCCATCGTGGAAAACATATTGGTTACCATCTTAATGACTTTTACTTTATCCCCAGAATTTTCTTTATCTGTTTTGGCATTTCCGTCATCACTTTCCGTATTCTTTTCAGAATCTGCCATTCCAAGACTCATGGATGCCAGGCTGAATCCCGTACTCTGAATCTGCAGCGGATATTCGGATAAGGTCTCTTCCTCTACATTTTTGATGTATTTATTTACACCGGTAGAAAGAGATAATATCAGTGCAATGCCGATAATTCCAATAGAGCCTGCAAAGGAAGTCAGCAGGGTTCTTGCCTTTTTCGTTTTTAAATTATTAAAGCTTAAGGACAATGCCGTAAGAAATGACATGGAGGATTTTCCCATGTTTTTATGCTCCGGTTCCTTCAGCATTGCCTCATCCACTTCATAAGGATTGGAGTCAGCACGAATTTTTCCATCACTTAATCTAACAATTCTGGTAGCATACTGCTCTGCTAATTCCGGGTTATGGGTTACCATAACTACCAGCCGGTCTTTTGCCACTTCCTTCAGCAAATCCATGACCTGCACACTGGTGTCACTGTCCAATGCTCCCGTCGGTTCATCCGCCAGCAGAATATCCGGGTCATTGACCAAAGCTCTTGCAATGGCTACACGCTGCATCTGTCCACCGGACATCTGGCTTGGCTTCTTGTGTAACTGGTTTCCCAGTCCCACCTGCTCTAATGCCGCAACGGCCCGTTTCTTCCGCTCTGCCTTACCGATACCGGAAATGGTCAATGCCAGTTCCACATTTGCAAGTACCGTCTGATGGGGAATCAGATTATAACTTTGAAACACAAAACCAATGGTATGGTTCCGGTAAGAATCCCAATCTCTGTCCTTGTATTTCTTCGTGGATATTCCATTGATAATCAAATCTCCGCTATCATAACGGTCGAGTCCTCCGATTATATTAAGCAATGTGGTCTTTCCCGAACCGCTCGGCCCGAGGATTGCCACGAACTCATTATCCCTTAAATTTAAGCTGACATCATCCAGTGCCTTCTGCACCAGACTTCCGGTCTTATATTCCTTATAAATGTGTTGAATCTGAAGCATATGATATTCTCTCGTTTTCCATTTCTTATTTTTCTATTTTACTTTTTCTTTCTCACTCTGTTTTTTATATTACCTTATTCCGAACATTTTTACATCTCACTTTCGAAAAATATCATGGTTTTCATAAAAATTTTAGAAAATGCATAACAAAGAGGACTCTGTTTTCTGACCTGCTGCCAGATTCCAGAATCCTCTTTTCTTTTTCTTTATCTTCTAATCAAATAATCCAATGTGATATTTTACCTTCCGGCAAATCTTCCATACCAGAAGTACCGGCATTGCCACTACCAGATAAGCACAGGAAAGAATTCCTACTCCACCACCTAAGATTATCATAATCCAGATAAAAATATTCATTTCTTACACCTCGCATATTATTATTTTATGTATTTAATATGCGGGTGCCAATGCTTCCTTCTTTCCGTCCGCCTTCCGCTCAAACCTTGCTAACATCAGGCTCCTTAGTACATTATCGCCATGCTTCTTCCGGTTTCTCTGAATGCGTCCCATAAAAAGCTGTGGCAGTACCACCAACAGCAGCCAGAACATCATTCCAATATTTCTCCTATGGTTCGCCAGTCCACCGCTGCTGCCTAGTGTCAATGCCGCAATGCCTGTATTCTGCATCTGCTCCTCTCTGGATAACATCTTATCCGGAGTATCTAAAAGACGGACATTCTTTAATTCTATGTAATTTACTGCAAAGGCTTCTTTCTCTGCCGGGGAAACCTGTTCTGTTCTGGTGGATGCGCCTGCAATGGCTACCAGAAACAGGATGCTCCACAGCAGTGCCAAATGCCTGATTATCTTTTTCCGATACATCTGTCTCATTCCTTACCTTGTGATTAAACTTAGTATATGTCGCAGGACAGCTTCCGTCAAGAGTTGATGCAGCCAGATGGTCTAAGGACAGAGAGAAAAATACAAGCACAAATTTACGCCGGTGTCCGGAAGAAGTTTTTGATAAAATGCGTTGCCGTTCTTGAAAGTGTTTTTTCTGATAATAAATTGTCTTTCCGCTGCTTTGACTGCTCACCCCGTCTGTCCGTCGGAAGCGGATGCGAACTGGAATCTGCAAGGGCACATAAGAATTTCGATATTGTGTTTGATTTCGGCTGGCAACCGGCGCAAATTCACATCCGTGTTCAATTGCGCCTCACTGGCACATCCCTGTGCCAGTGTTGCCGGTTACAGCCGAAATTCTAAGAGCCCTTGTGCAGATTCCGATAATGCATCCGTACTACGAGGGACAGACGGGGCGAGATATCAAACATTGGAAAGACTATTTTAATATAGAAAGAAAAAACACTTTCTTAGAACGGTCGCATTTTAGCAGCTTGCTTCTTCCCGGACACCGGCGCAAATTTGGCTTATTTTTTTAACTCTCTCACTCCTCTGACCATCTGGATGACAACGGTCGGAAGTACTGCCAGCAGAATAATCTCAATCACAGCAGGACAGGACAATGATTCTACTGAAAATAACCCCCGCAGCGGCGGTACAAAAAGCACCAGTCCCAGCAGCACGCTTCCAGACACAAATGCAAGGATACTGTATGGATTTCCGGTAAAGCCCAATGCAAAAATGGTCTTGTTTCCACGACAGTTAAATCCATGGAAAAGACGTGCCAATGTCAGTGTTGCAAATGCCATAGTGGATGCCATTGCCGCACCCTTTCCATTTCCGATATAAAATGCTGCCATGGTGGATGCCGCAATACATAAGCCCTGCAACATAATTCGCCGGAATGTCTCTCCAGATAAAATTCCTTCCGATGCCTGCCTTGGTTTTTCTTCCAATAAACTTGCATCCTGCGGTTCCACGCCAATGGCAATTGCCGGAAGGGAATCTGTCAGCAGGTTAATAAACAGTAAATGCACCGGAGCAAATGGAACCGGAAGCCCCAAAAGGGATGTATACAATACAGATAAAATTCCTGCCATGTTGCCGGAAAGTAAAAATAAAATAGCATTTTTTATATTACGGTAAATGTTTCTTCCGTTCGTTACTGCTTTAATAATCGTAGCAAAGTTATCATCTGTTAATATCATGGCTGCCGCATCCTTTGCCACTTCCGTTCCGGTTATTCCCATGGCTACTCCGATGTCTGCCTGCTTTAATGCCGGTGCATCATTTACACCGTCTCCGGTCATGGAAACGATATTGCCCCTCTTCTGCCAGGCTTTTACAATCCGTATCTTATGCTCCGGTGACACTCTCGCATAAACAGATATTTTATCAATCTTTTCTTCCAGTTCTTTTTCCGGGCAGGCATCCAGCTCTGTTCCGGTTAATGCCAGGTCCCCCTCTTCATAGATTCCAATACGCTTTGCAATCGCAACGGCTGTGATTTTGTGATCTCCGGTAATCATTACGGTGCGGATTCCCGCCCGCTTCGCATCTGCTACTGCCTGTATGGATTCTTCCCTTGGCGGGTCTGCCATGGCAGCTAATCCTAAAAAGGTAAGTCCATTTTCCTTTTCCACCGTCAGTTCTCCCCCGGACTTCTTACATGCAAATGCCAGTACCCTGAGTCCATTTTCAGAAAAATGCTGATTCTGCTTCTGGATTTTTGCGATTTCTACATTATCCATCGGTCTTATCTCTTCTTCATATGCCACATTTATGCAACGGTTTAAAAGGACATCTACTGCTCCTTTTGTAAAAATAATTTCTTCTTCGCCATGCAGCCGGTATTTACTGCTCATGCATTTCCGTTCAGAATCAAATGGAATTTCTTCTAATCTCGGAATCATATTTCGAATCGTTTCTTCCTGTATGGTAAGCTGCCCTACATTTTCCGTTCTGTCCTGATTCAGGCGGACTTCGTGGAACATTTCCAACAGGGCAGATTCTGTCGGATCTCCCAGTACTTTCCCATCCGTTATGCTGGCATCATTATTTAAAATAGCATTGTATAAAAAAAACCTTTGCAGGCTGGACTCCAAGGTCATCTCATCCGGTTTACAAGTCATACCATTCAGATAAACCTCTTCCACATGCATCTTATTCTGTGTCAGTGTTCCCGTCTTATCGGAGCAGATTACCGATACACAGCCTAGGCTTTCCACAGCTTTTAATTCTTTGACAATGGCGTGCTCCTTTGCCATTCTCCTACTTCCCATTGCCTGCACAATTGTAACAATGGAGCCTAATGCTTCCGGTATTGCCGCTACTGCCAGTGCAACAGCAAACATCATGGCATCAATGACCGGCATCTTCCGGTAAATGCCAAGGCAAAAGACCAGTGCACAGATTGCCATAATCAGTATTGCCAGCTTTTTGCTGAAAGAATCAAGACTTATCTGAAGCGGAGTCTTCCGCTCCTTCGTCTGATTCATCAACCCGGCAATCTTTCCTAATTCCGTATCCATTCCTGTTGCTGTTACAAGTACCTCCGCTCTTCCATATGTTACAAAGCTTCCGGAAAATACCATATTTTTCCGGTCTGCCAACGGTACTTCTTCCGGCAATACTTCTTCATTTTTTTCTACATTGGCAGACTCTCCTGTCAGTGAGCCTTCATTGACCTGAAGGGAATAATTGCGAAGAATTCTTCCGTCTGCCACAATCATGTCCCCTGCTTCTAAGATTACATAATCCCCGGGCACAATCTCTTTGGATGCAATCTCCTGACGTTTTCCATCACGGATAACCCGGGCCGTTGGTGCCGCCAAATCCTTCAAACTATCCAGTGATTTTTCTGCCTTTCTATACTGTATCGTACCAAGAACAGCATTCATAAGCAATACCAGAAAAATTACGATGGTACTCTCGGTATTTCCGGAAAACATGGAAATAATTGCTGCAATAATCAGGATTATTACCATCAAGTCACAAAACTGGCTTAAAAACACCTGCAGCAGACTCTTATGTCTGCCCTCGCTCAGCCGGTTTTCGCCTGTCTCTTTTCGTATTCTTTCTACTTCTTCTTCTGTTAATCCTTTTTCCCGAAAGCCAAACATTTCTTCCAACTGCTCTTTCGTACAATTCCAATATGCTTTCATATACGCTTAACCTCCTGCTTTTTATGTTACCAGGTATCAACTATGCGCAACAAAGAATGTGCCTTGGCACATTCCCGCGCCTGCGG
>ERZ780212.610-NODE-610-length-35039-cov-7.568860_pt1 | contig 35039 bp, 33 predicted proteins | sample MGYA00511364_ERZ780212 | MGnify/ENA primary metagenome ERZ780212 (study PRJEB29588, sample SAMEA2147991) | human gut metagenome | biome: human gut; feature: human-associated habitat; material: faeces | place: Denmark | collected 2008/2010 ... | reverse complement strand
CTTGTGTCCCCGGTTCGATTCCTGGTGGCACCACTTGAAAATCAGAGAGTTACAGCAATGTAGCTCTCTTTTTTATTGTTTTTACCTCTTGTTTTAGCGGCAGTTCAAACGGTTTGTTTAAACCATAGTTTAAACCGTGGCAATTACAGTAAAAGCAGTTTGTTACAAGTCTAAGGTACTTAGTAACAATGAATCACCTCTAATGTTGAGAGTGACAAAAGACAGAAAGCTGAAATATGTCAGTCTTGGCATATCCTTGAATCCTGTACATTGGGACTTCTCCAAGAATGAACCAAAGGCAGATTGCCCCAACCGTGAGTACATCGAAATGCTCATAGCGGATAAAATCAAAGAATACTCCGCTAAAATCATTGAGCTTAAAGCAACCAACCAAGAGTTTACCTCCACCTCTCTTGTGGAGAAAGTCTGCGTGAAGCATACCAACCGTAAAACGGTGGAAGTTGTCTTTCAAGAGTACATGACTTCTCTTATAAAGGCTGGACGCAAAAGCTATGCCTTATCAATCAAGCAAACATATAACTCCATTAAAGAGTTCTGCCATAGTCTTGACTTCTATTTCTCTGAAATGGATGTGGCTTGGCTGAAACGATACGAGTTGTTTTTAAGAGAGCAGCGTTTGGCGGAGAACACCATAGGCATACGATTCAGAACTTTACGAGCTATCTATAATGTGGCAATGGAAGAAGATGCAGTTTCACAAGATTGCTATCCTTTCAAGAAATTCAAAGTAGCAAGACTTCATCAAGACACCATCAAGCGAGCCTTGACAAAAGGGGACATAGAACGTGTGCTGCAATTCCAATCATCTAACCGTTACATGAGATTCCCTATTGACATCTTTGCGTTTACCTACTATTGTGGTGGAATCAATTTCACTGATATAGCCAACCTCACACAAGCAAACATTGTGGTGGACAAGCTAATCTACAAGCGTCAAAAGACCAAGAAACTGATTAAAATTCCACTTCAACCACAAGCATTGACACTTATAAAGAAGTACCACAATACAGAATCCCCTTACCTATTTCCTATCCTTTCACCATTTCATAAGACAGAAGAACAGAAAGCAAATAGAATACACAAGGTGATTACTAAGGTGAACGACCGTTTGAAGCAAATAGGTGAAGCGTTGAATCTGCCTATACCTCTCACTACATACGTTGCCCGGCACAGCCAAGCAACAGTGATGAAGAAAGCAGGAGTTTCTACGGCTGTAATCCGTGAAATCATGGGGCATAGTTCTGAAAGAGTAACGCAAATCTATCTTGACAGCTTTGACAACGAACAGATTGATGAAGCAATGAAGAACTTGCTCTAATTATCAAGAAATCCCACTTGCATAATTGTGAGTGGGATATTCTTGCTATTTTTGCATTATCCAACTATAAATATGAGAATTATGACAGATAAATTGGAGTGGAACGAGAGGGCTATGGAACTGATGGAGTACATAGGTCTTATGGAAGCAATACTATTGCCTGACTTTGATGATTATGAATATCCTTTTAATGTTTCTTTTGAGGAAGCTACGAAAGAGGAAGCAGAAAAGGCAAACGCATCATGTGTTCCTTTGACAGCTACACTTTGCATGAAAATCTTCAAAGACAGATACGATTCCAATAAGATAACACCAAAATCCACTTATAAAGAATACATCACTAACAGTACCATTCAAAAACTCATACAGGACTTGGAATTGGATGCAGACAAGTTTTGGTTACTTGTTCTTTTTACATACGACTATTGCGAAAGTCTTTTTTATGGCGGCATAACTATGAAACTATCTCCTGTTGAGCAACTGACTGAACTAAGCAGAGCCATTAGCAATGCAGAAGATACTTCTATGACATTGACATTCAAGGCAGGCAAACAGAAAGCAATAGTAAATAGTCCAATAGCCATTAAAGTGATTGCTGAAATGATAGCTAATCATCAAAAAGAAGTAGATGGAGATGATTACAAAAACTTGCATAAAAGAGACAAGGCAGATGAATCCATCATATTAAAGGAATCCCCCTTCATAGCTTTCTTTGCAAAGATATTGCTTCATTTCTTCAACACCCAGCCACAGATTAGAGCTAAGAGGAAGAAAGGAGCCAACCATTCCATTAAAGAAACAGACTTGGTTTGTCAGCTAATCTACTTCACCAAAATATCCCAAAACAAATGTTGGACTGTGCCTGAAAATGAAACACTCAAAGCCTATCTCAAACAGTACAGGAACTACGAATACCCCAATAACATAAGCGGCATCTATCCAGACTTCTCCATCTAAAGAGATAAAAGCAACTCTTTAATAGTCCCATTGTTCCATTCTCTGCCACAGGGGAATAGAATAGTGGGATTTTTTTATTCCTGACAGCCTGTTACTATTCTTTTCATTTTTGTACTGCCAAAGGACAAGCGGTCTAAGCAAGGGTTGGGGGAATAGAAAACACACCAATTTTATTCCTGATAACTACCCTGAAAGCCGCCGTACCTTTGCAATGTAATCAGAAATCCGAGTGCGCATAAGCTGAATGATTGCAATGTAATCTAAGTTTAACGAATAAAAAATGAATTATGAAAGCTATTAAAAATGATTATGAAGAGAATTTGAACTTAGTTAATAACATAAAAAAAGAAAACGACATGAAAAAAGGATTAGTAAAAGCCATTATCAATGGCGAAGTAAGAGAAATTGTTTTAGGCTATTCAGTCTATAACATGGAACGTCCCAAAGACAAGAAAGACCTGATGTCCTTGCTTGACAAGGAAAAAATGCTTACAGTAATCTTCCACCTTGCACCTGCAAGCATTTTTTGGAAAGAGGGCATAGAGTTGAAAGATGCAAACGGTGATGTAATTCCACAAGACACACCTAATGTTTATGTGCCATGTGACACCCCTGATACCTATTGGAGATATGGCATATGTGATGTCTTGGAAAATGTGGAAGTACACAACTTTGCATCTTTGCAGGAGTACGGACAGGCAATAGGCAACACTACCCTATACAGCCGAAAACTCAACAATGTGGAACAGATAGGAGTTGCAGCCATAGCATCCAAGAACAAAAGCTATACTGCAATCCATGACCTTGCACGCAAATTTGATGTGCCAATGAATACTGCTATGTCTGCATACGGAGTACGTTTGAAACAAGCACAGACCATGCAGTTGGCTATGGGATTGGAAGTTAAAGACATTCCTGAATTGAATCGTAGTAAGGAACAGGCGGAACGGTTGATTGAAACAATCGGACTTGTTTTCGGTGAAAAGGAAATGGGAAAGAGATATGCCACCAATGCAATCAATGCAGTTATCAAGAAATATGACTTTGATACCGTTATCAATAGCTTGGAGAAAATACCTGCCTCCACAATAACTATCTATAAGATGAGTGAGTGCCACGAGAAAGAAGCGTGTCTGGTAGCTGAAATGGTCAGCTTCATAGAAGAACTTAGAATAGCCAAAGCTGCCTAATCCTGCAAAGGTTGGATTTGAGGCAACACTCTGATGCAGTCAAAAATCAAGGTAGGTAGAATTTTGGAGAACGCCCATATAAAAGCAAAATTTTCCAATTTTCTACCTACTCTGAAAAATCAAGTAGAATCCATTTTTAATGTAAAGGACAAGATATGAAGATAATAGAAGCTATTATAAGCAAAGGAGAATGGTTATTTGACGCATTAAAACAAATCGGCTATGACATGATACCGACAAATACCATTCTTGACAAGACCCTGACAGGTTTAGGAGCAACCCATAGCGAGATACATTCAAAGCGTAACTCCATTATCATAGAGCCAAATGTCCCCGTAATACTTGGCAAACTGAATGACAAGGAGAACTTGGAAGCTGTTTATGAGAAATGTACTCCTTATGCCATTAAGAAGTACCTGAAAATGGATATTCCATACAAAAAGATTCTTACTACTCCTGAAAGTTTTAAGAAGATACGAAAAGCTGCAATAGAGTTGAACATCAACATCTACAAGGACTTCTTTTGCTTGTTTGATGAATGTGAGAAAGTCACACAGGATATTGATTACAGAAGCAAGATAGTACAACCAATCTATGACTTTTTCCAATTTGAGGGCAAGGCTTTCGTTTCTGCCACACCTCTACCCATGTCACATAAGGAGTTTGAACGGCAAAACTTTCAGAAGATAAAGATTGTGCCTGACTATGATTATAAGAAAGACTTGGAATTGATAGTGACTAACAGCTATTATAAGAGATTGAAGAAAGTGCTTGACGGCATGAAAGACAGCAAGTGCGTCTGCATCTTCTTCAATGTGACAGACGGAATCAATGAAATCATAGAGAATCTTGGCATTGTCGATTACAAGATATTCTGTTCGCAAAAGAGTGTGGAGAAATTGGTTAAAAGAGGAATACATAGTGCTTATTCTCACATAGACTATCCATTTGCCAAATACAACTTCTTTACTTGCCGTTTCTATTCAGGACTTGATATTGTGCTTAGAAAGTGCAAGCCTGACATTATCATGCTGACAGACTTCAATAGTGCGAATTGGACGATGATAGACCCATTCACAGAAGCCATACAGATACAGGGCAGATTTAGGAAATGGAAGAAAGACGATGATGTTACTTATAATTCCCTAACTCATATTTCAACTATCAATCCAAACATGAGAGTTAGAAGTAAAGAAGAATTGGATATAAGAATCAAGCAGTTTATAGCAGATTATAATATGTTGAAAGAACAACATGACAATGAAGCCGACAACATTAAGAAAGAAGCCATTTTTGATGACATGAAAAGTCTGAAATATCAAGACTTGATAGATGAACAAGGAGAAATCAATTCGTTTTCTGTGGATAACCTTTACAATGAGGAACGTGTCAAGTCATATTATGTTTCAGCACAAGCCTTATATCAAGCCTATAAAGATACAGGATTCTTTAATGTCACTCTCAATGATGTGACAGAGTGCGTTGGCGAGGATGATATAAGAAAACTCAATACCACCAAACAAGAGATTGAAAGAAGAAGAATACTTGTGCAACTTTTAGACAAGATTCATAACGACTTTGAACAAGGCAGAATCAATTTTGAAGAAAAAGGCAATTTCATTAACCTATTAAGGGAACAGGCAGAAGCACAATATAGCATTGATGCTTATATGAAGATAGGAAAAGCAGGAATGGAAAGAGCCAAATATCAAAAAGGTCTGATTGATAAAGCCATTCAGCAACATGACAAAGAACAGGCTGAAATGCTTAGATTCTCTCCTGACGTGCTGAAAGACATAAAAGAAGAGTTTGAAATGAATATCTATATAAATAAGAATGAAATCAAGGGGCATTTACAAGCCATTTATGACGAGCATAGTATTAGATACAAGGTGACGCAAGATACAATTAAAGACTACTATGACACAGATAACAGTGGCTCAAAAAATGGTGGTTCATACAAACTTACGGCTTTCAAATTCGATTAAGTAGATTTTTAGTCAGAGGTTATAAAGAACGAATTTTTCAGAAATCCTACCTCAACTCCATATCCACAAAATGTGGAATTTTTCTTTTTTTAGAAGATTGAAGTCCAACAATGACACAATATAGCACCACTCAATTCTAATTCTCAGCACCACCTTTCCAAGTAAAAAAGGATATACAACGCAAAACAGGAATTTATGCCAATCAAAAAATATCGAAAGTGTCACATACAAGCGACTACACCCCTGAAAACTCCCCTCCCCATAAGTGGAATGGGAAAGTAAAACCTATCCGATAAGTACAAGAAAAAATATAACCTATCCTGCTATAAACATCTATAACTATATGACAATGAAAGTCATTGTCCTTGAATCAATAACACTTAATCCCAATCAATTATGGAAGCAACATTATTATCCGTACCAATGGTACAAAATCATTCATCACTTAGAGAAGAAGCGGAGTACGTTAACTTTGAGGAAGTGAGAGAGGAAGAAAAGGTGAGCGTTAAATCCAACGTGAATTTCTTGGAAGCCAACACTTCTGAAATCTCCATCGAGGAACTATCTGCCAAGTGCGTTGTGCCTACTTGGGCCAACCAAGAGCTTACAATCTCGCATCAAGACTTTATTCACACAGTGCATGAGGCCGCACAGTCAATGTTTGCAGGCGAAACAATCAACGCCCCTGCAATCCGTGTTTCCCACATAGTCAGGGGCAGAGTTCCGTCGGCACTTGGCAAGAGGGCAAGCGAGCTACTGGAATGTGAAAAGACACAGTTCTACCAAAGGCTTGCATTTGCCTTTACCATTCCAACCATACATGAAAAGGTGAACGGCCAAAGATTGGAGCTTTGCATCGGTGGTGTCCGCAACTATTCCGACCTAAACCTTTACAGGGCATCAAAAGGTGTTGAAAAGTTCTCGGTTTTTATAGGCTGGAGAGTGAATATCTGCTCCAACCAAGTCCTTACAGGCGATGGCGTGAGGCTGTCATTTGAAGTGATGAACCTAAATGACCTTTACAAGGCTGTCCTTGAATTGTTCTACAACTTCAACCCTGCAAGGGAAATCCACTTGATGCAGACACTTTCACAATCCTACTTGACCGAAACACAATTTGCACAGATAGTGGGCAGAATGAGATTGTACCAAGCCCTGCCCAATGGCTACCAACGCAGTGTTCCACGCTTGCTGATAACTGACAGCCAAATAAACAACGTCTGCCGCGACTACTTTACCAATCCAAATTTTGGAGCAAAAGGCAACACAATCTCCATGTTCGACTTCCACAACTTGCTGACAGAATCCAACAAGAGCAGCTATATTGACACTTACCTGCAAAGGGCTGTAAACGCAACGGAAGTGGCGGTAGGAATCAACAACGCCTTGCATGGAGATACGAAATACGCTTGGTTCTTGGGCTGAGTGTGTTGATTCACTTTGATAATTGGGCATTCCTCTTTAATGGGGGTGTCCAATTTTTCTTCCTGAGTTACTTAAATAAACAGTTAAAGACCTATATAAAAATGGACATACAGAATAGCAGAGAATTTAAGGCTGCAAAAGACTTGGAGAAAGCTATGAATGATTATGGCTGGAATCCTGAAAGGTTTGCGGAGAGTACAAGCTATTTTCACCGGACTTTGCAACAAGAATTGATGAAAACCATTGTCGCTATCATTAGAAAGATGGGCAGTGATGGTTACAGGACTGACCTTAGAAACAAGGCTTCCCACGAGCTTTGTAAAAGGATTGTGGAGAGTGGTGTGCTGGATGATGCACACTTACCTTTTATCTAAAATGCTGTTATTTAGCAGAAATCAGCAAATATCTTTTGTGTAGATGCAAATATTCAACGCTTTTTCACTAACTTTGTGGCTGACTTCCGAAAGGTTGTCAGACATAAAAGAACGAAGAGCGTTATTGAACTCGTCCTTCTTATCGAATTCTCGCAAAATTGGATATGGAGTAGGATGGGTAGCAACAACGCTCACGCTACGGATATATACTATCCTGAAAGGGAGAACTATATACTCGCATGGCGTGAGTGGCTGTTGCTTATCCACTCCATAAGGCAATGCGAGAAGCCCGATAAGAGGATAAGCAAGATACAGTCCTCACGCTTTTCGCATTTAATAACTTAGCCGTTCCAACGGAGGATGAGGAGCAAATAAAACTCCGTATGGCAAAGCTTGAATGTTGTTATAGCTACAGTCAAACACAGATAGATGAATATATTAATCGGGGGTTATCTAACTTTATGAAGTTAGGGGGAAACATTCCTTTTACCGATTTTATGAAAAAGAATAAATGGGAATCTGCCATGACTGATATACCAGTAAATGAACGCTTCTATCTTGCAAAACAGCCTTTTGCTTATTGTGGAGGAATTAAAGCTGATTATGAATATAAAAAACCTCTCTTTTCAGAAAAGGATTGTGCACCTATTACAGGGCTTAATTTGATTTCTCTAACTACACATAAAACAACATGTTTAGATGTTCGTAATTTGCTGATAAGAGGACGTTTTATAAATGGAGAAATTTATAACTCCAAAGGAACTATAAACACTTATATTTTTAGCCTGATTAAAAATGCTATTCCATATATTACTTTAAGAGAAGTTTTACAAGGGCTGGTCCAATTTATAGGGAATAAGCATATTTATTTTGAAGTAGAAATAGTCCGTGGAAAAAAATATGTTGAATGGAGTTCTGAACCTATTTCTTGTTCAAGGCGTATTCTAAATGGATATTTTGCAGAAAATGTTTGCTATACTTCTCGTTGAATCAGAGTGTTATTTTACTTAAAATATGATGAAAAAATTATTAGTCAGTTGCTTAGGTTGCTTCTTAACCATAGTGAATGCTATTGCTGGTCGTGACGATTACGGAAGAGATTATTCTGTCCGTAATGGAGATTCTTCATTCAGTCCGATATGGTTTTTCATTATCTTGGCTTTTATTGGTTATGGTGCTTATAATGCGTTCAAGAAGAGTGATAACGATACCAATGGTAGAGGATGTTTAGCATCCATAATTGCAGTTGTCATTGCTTTTATCATATTTTCGATGATAGTTCGTGCGTTGAAGTGAATGTAAAGATTCTATTTTGATTGTGCCATATATCAATACTTCCATAATTATAATTAACATTTAGACTTTACAATGAATGGGAATGAATTAGTAAAAAATAATAGGACAGAAATCATTAAAGCACTTTTCGAGAGTGGTGTGCAAAACACAGTAGAAAAGTGCAGAAAGGATTTTATGCTTGCACGTCCTTTTAAAGTTCCAATACCTATTGCATATTGGGGATATGATGATTTCAGAAGTTTAAAAGATAAAATGTTTGAAGATTTTTGCTGTGCCAATATAATAGTTGCTTTTCAAATGGCACAGCCTATTCGTGATAGAATTGATTTCTATGATTTGATATGTTGTGCTATGTCACAAACAGGTGATTATGAGAAGCAAAAATATATATATACAGAAGTTATAAAAACAACAAAGTCAGAAGAGATAAGAGATTACTATGTTCAACAACTATATATTCTCAATCTACACAACGAAGTAAGGAATAATTGCAAAATTAATTCTTCAATATATCCATATTTACTGAATAAAGAAAAGACAATAAAAGGATTAGACATTCTTATTAACAGATGCGATATGCCTTATAACCCATATAGAATATCTAATGTTGTAATTAAAGAAGAAACTCATAAAGAAATAGAGCTTACCATTACGGGTGATTGTCAGACATATGAACCTAAAACAAAACAAATAGAATATATAAATAAAGATGTTCGTTTTAGATTCCACGAATTAGAATGTTTTTCTATTAGAAGTAGTGAAACTGCTTTAATAAGATTTTATCCTACTAACGAAATTCAAGAACACGCTGACACTCTGACCTTCACTTGTGGAAATGCTATAAAAGTTGAAGCTAAAAAAATGGAAGTTATTTCTATTCATGAAAACACAGAATTATATACAGGGGAAGAATTAGAGAAGCAATGACCAATTAATCCTAAAACGCTCAATAAATAGAGTTTGCAACCAATCAAAATATCGAATATGTCACAGACCTTTTATAAATACGAATGTCCCGATTGTGGATATACCATAGATGGATTGTCAGAGGGTGGTAGGTTGTTCTCAGAATACAACTATATCCAACTTCAATGCCCTGCGTGTAAAAAAGTGGAAAGCATTAATGTCCCTTACGAAAAGGAACAAACCGGAGAATTTCCATTATCAGAATGTTGCAATGTCAAGATGCATAAATGGGATAAAAGTTGTCCTGTGTGTGGTAAGAAAATGATTCAGACAGTTCTATGGGATGATATTTGCTGAAACATTCCTTGAAAAGAATACGGTTATTGGAGCAAGCAGGGACTAATTTACTACTTTTGCACTAAAAGACTTCGCAGACATGATACCAAAAGAGTTTTATAAAGAGCGAATGCCACTTTATACAGAGGATTTTGACACGGAAATATACAGTGCCGTTAAACAACCTAATAATTATAGAATAGACATCAGATATGATGAAAAATTCAATAACTATGTTTATTTCTTTAAGATATTTGGAATAGATGGCAAACTTTTAACCATAAATGGATGGACATTAGTCAAAGCAAGTTTCCAAAAGAATTGGTACGAGAACCTTAGTCCATATGTTACAATAAAAGATTCACAAGGAATAGTCCTTGATGATTACCGATTGGAAATGCCGTTTGCTAAAACAGAACCTAACAATGGCGGAGAAATAGAAAATAGGCTTAGAGAAATATTCCATTTTATGAAATACATATCAAAATTCCAAAGTCTTTATGATTTTGAAACTGTACATAAAACACCTCTTTCAAATATTTGCGATGTAATGCACTTTTATTTGGAATGCCTGAAAATAAGGAACAGATTGCCGCAAGAAGCACAAACATATATAATAGACACAATAAAAACAAGATTTGAGAATTATCTTGATGAAGTAAATAAATAGGAGCAAATTTATAACATTTGATATGGAAACGAAATTCTTGAAATATGTCCATCGTTTACACATAAATGATGTGATTGATAACGCCAAGTACATTTTAGAAGATTCTAATTGGAATGACTATGGATATTACACTCGTTATGGCTTATATCTACCGATAAAAGATAGTGCCAGACTGACATTGGCAGGATTGTTTATTCTGAAATATAAACTTGACATTGATGAAGTACATTGGCTCAATGAAGAACGTCGAAATTTCACCACTTTTATAAGCAATATTGAGAGTGCATACAATCTTCTTTTATTCCTCTCGCCCATAGAAAGAAAAGAACTCATAAGCAAACTCAACATACAATTTGACAATATACTTGTCAAGAATGAGCAAGCCTACAAATATTCTGTGCTTAGAAGAATCTTTTTTGAGTGAGCAGAAAGAAATTGAAAAGATTGTAACTTGCCCTTTAGATATAGCAAATGCAATATCTATGCAAAAAGAAAAATTGAAAACTTTTATTCAGGTAGATTTATGAATCACAAGATAAAGTGGCGGATATTCCATTTTACAATGTCTGTGTTGCTATTTGTGAGTTGCGGAAACAAACAGCAATCAACAAATACTGCCATAGACAGCTTAATAGTTGGCAAGTGGAAAATGGTAGGATATGGAGGTGGTAACGTGAATGCACTTGATACCATTTCATTTTATGAGAATGGTAAAGTGGATTACCCATTTGAAACGGGTGAATTTACCTATCGCTTTATAACATCTGATTCTTTGGTTATCTATAATCATGGTTTTGGAGAGCAGCATTACAAGATACTCAAACTATCCAACGACAGCCTTATAAAACAACTTAAACGGCAAAGGATTTATGCTGACAACATAGACGAGCCTGTAAATGGAGAGATTGAGAAATACGTAAGAGTGACAGATAGATAGTGCAATGAGAAAGAAGAAATGCAGAATCATATTACTATGTTTGGTAACGGTACTTCTGATTGCCATTCTAAGCTGTTACCTGTTGGTTTCTGTCAATGCAAAAGGAAATACCTTTAATGATATTCAAGATATACCCTTTAATGAAGTAGGTCTGTTATTAGGTACTTCTCCCGTTACTTCCAATGGCGAACACAACTACTACTTTGATGAAAGAATAAAAGCTACTGCAACACTTTACCATAGTGGAAAAATCAAAAAAATTATAGCAAGTGGAGGTGATTATTCAAGTAATGGAGGATGCAATGAATTGACAGCAATGAGAGATTCATTGATAAAGCAGGAAGTACCCGACAGCTTGATTTCTTTGGACTATCAAGGGATACGCACCCTACATTCCATAACCAAAGTAAAGAACTTAGGAAGCATTACTATCATTTCACAGAAGTACCACAACGAAAGAGCCATATACCTTGCAGAACATTATGGCTTGCAAGCCGTAGCTTACAATGCAACAATGCCAAACATTACAAAGAAGAAGATACGGAACATTTCAAGAGAATTTCTTGCAAGGGTAAAATTGTTTATAGACTTAATGAGGTCTGAATAAATGTCCAATTTTTCTTCCTGATACTCTTAAAAGAAGAAATGAGATAAATTGAAAATCGAACATGAGAACAAGAGGACATTTTTTAAAGAAAGTTCATTTTATAGGGTGATTCAGAAAAAAGTACCACTTACTGAAAAAGCCGCTTTATTTCATATTTCAGAAATTAGAATATGGAGGCTTTTCAAGTGTTTAGAAACATCTGAATAAGATGTGCTTATATGATTGATTCTCTTATCATTACTTGCATAGTTCAACCGAATTTGCTAACTTTACACCGAGATAATTAACATATTCATTAACAATTACAAGTCGTTTAAACCCATGTTTAAACCAAGTGAGTAGATAATAAGATTACGAGTGATTCTTGCAACTCTACTGATTCATAAAGTGACATAGCTCAGTTGGTTGCATCCAAAAGTGAGCGTCAGCGAGCTTTCGGATGCCGAAGAAGAGCAAAGGACTGAAAATCCTTGTGTCCCCGGTTCGATTCCTGGTGGCACCACTTAAAATCCTGATTCTCAAAAGAATCAGGATTTTTTATTTTCCTACACAGTATGCAAAAATCACAGAAAAATAATCATGAGTTAGACCTAAATACTGACTTCACTGCTTCATGCGGATAATAAGCCGCAAATTTTGCGGTTAATTATCCGCAAAACCGTATATTTGCAGAAAACAGTGATGCCTATGTATATACATGAACATAAAGAATGGCCTTCCTTTTCGTGGAACAAGGAACTTGTCGGTGAGAAACTGAACAAGGTAAACAAAGCTGTCGGTTATCTGATGGGACGCCTTAGTGTAATCGGTTTTAACGATAAGATGTCTGCCGTAGTTGAATCCATCTCTCATGACATCATTGCATCATCAGAAATTGAAGGAGTGAAATTGAACAATGAACAGGTACGTTCATCTGTAGCCCGCAAACTCGGAGTACAACTACCGAATCCGACCGAATCTTCACGATATATAGACGGAGTAGTGGAAATGGCACTTGACGCAACCATCAATTTCAACAGTCCGCTTACCCATGAAAGACTCTTCGGCTGGCACAACTGCCTGTTTCCTACCGGATGGAGCGGTCCGACGAAAATAGATGTAGCCCGATACCGCAGTGGAGATATGAAAGTTATTTCTGGAATGTTCGGCCGGGAAAAGGTACATTATGTAGCTCCTGCTCCTGAAAGAATAGACGAAGAAATGAATCAGTTTTTGGACTGGTTCAATTCAGATGCACATAACGGTTATGTAAAATCGGCAATAGCCCATTTGTGGTTTGTCTGCATCCATCCTTTCGATGACGGAAACGGACGAATCGGACGAGCCATTGCTGATATGGCACTTTCACAGGCCGAAAACTCAAAGATGCGTTTCTTCAGTATCTCCCATCAGATAAACAAAGATAAAAAACAATATTACGACATATTGGAGAAAACACAGAAGGGAGATTGCGAAATTACAGAATGGATCATCTGGTATCTTGACTGCCTGCTCCGTTCCGTCGAGCAATCCGACGAAACATTGTCGAAGGTCCTTAACAAAGCCATATTCTGGCAAACCCATGCCGAAACAGTCCTATCCGAACGACAACGCGAGGTTTTGAATTTATATTTGGACGGTTATCCAGGTAAACTGACGGCTAAGAACTGGGCAAAACGTGTAAAGGTATCACCAGATACAGCAGCACGTGATATAAAAGATCTGGTAGAAAAGGGTATTCTGATACCTCAGCAGGGGCGGGTTCGTAACGTATTCTACGGAATCCGGTGCAGTGAGTCTATCCTTGTCATCCCCATGCCGGAAGATTTATAATTGTTCATCATGCAAGCAGAAAGGCTGTGTGACATCGGTTCATCAAAACCGGCACACAGCCTTTCTTTGGGTCAAACGCTTATACAAAAATATCTCGACACGAACGTGCGGAGACCTCATCACGTACGTGCGGAGACATCGACACGTTCGTGTCACGATCTCGTCACGTACGTGTCGAGGTAAATTTAACTCAATTTTCACAAAAAAGCACGAGATTGATTAAAAATTAATTCACTCTTCCAATGCACTTTTCTTCAGTATCCTCTTTTTTATTCCCAATTAATATTTACCTTTGTAAAAACCTCTAAACGAAGTAAATTATGAAGAAGTTATTATCTACACTGATGGTAATTGCCTGTCTGGCACTTGCCATTCCGGCGCAAGCCCAAATAAAATTTGGAGTAAAAGGCGGTTTGAATGTTTCAAAGATGTATATCTCCAAGGATGTAGTTAACTCTGATAACAGAGCGGGATTCTTTATCGGCCCGACAGCAGAATTCACACTGCCTCTTCTTGGTTTAGGAGTAGACGTTTCCGCTCTTTACAACCAATACGGAGCCAAAGCAGACAATGAAACTGCAACCAAAAAAAGTATCGAAATTCCTATCAACCTGAACTGGACGATTGGCTTCAGCAGCATAGTCAGCGCATACGTTGCCGTAGGTCCACAATTCGGATTCAACGTAGGTGACCGCTGGTTCAGTGAAGTTTGTGAATTTAAAAAGAATACTACAAGTTTCAATGTAGGCGCCGGTTTGAAACTCCTCAGTCATTTGAAGGTAGGTGCCAACTATAATTTTGCTCTAAAAGATAATGGTACCATCCATGCTGAAGAAGCCATCGGTTTTAAACAAAACACTTGGCAGATTTCAGCTGCTTATCTATTCTAAAGACACACATAGAGAACCATAAAAAACCTCCTTTCAGGTGACATAGAATATTCACTTTGAAAGGAGGTTTCCTTTTTTATCATACAGACCGTTTATTCGTTATCGCAAGGATACACCACTCCCCATTCCCGGCGAAGGGTATCCATCTGCTGCATGATACGAAGTGTCTCGGCATGCGGCATGTAAGGCGATTCCAGCCAGCCTTTTTCAATTGCTTCCAGTGAAGCGTACACCTGATACTCATAGCCTGTAATCTGTTGCGGAGCATCGTACACGGCTACAGTCTGATAATTCGTATCCAGCACTTTGACCGATTGCGGATTATTGATGTTTTCCACTATCAAATGACCTTTGTCACCTGAAATGATTCCCATGCGGTCGGTAGCGGCATGAATGCTTGCCTGCAAGGCAGCCATCTTGCCATCCTTAAACAGTAATGTAATATTTTCCTGTGCATCCACTCCCGTATCCGTTTTCTGGCAGACGGAATGCACGGAAGCTACTTCCTTTCCGAAATACATAGCAGCAAAGTTGAGCAGGTACACACCCAAATCGAGCAAAGCGCCTCCCGCCAGTTCCGGACGTAAGATACGTTCCTTCCGGTCAATTACATATCCTAAATTAGCCGATAAAATATGGGGCGTGCCTATCACTCCTTCTTCTAATAATTCACGAATCTTCAATGAAAGCGGCATGTAACGGGTCCAGATAGCTTCGGTCAGAAATACTTTCTTTTCTTCAGCCAGTTTCAGCAGGTCGGCTGCCTGACGTGCATTGGCCGTAAAGGCCTTCTCACACAGCACCGGCTTGCCCTTCTCAATACACAAACGGGCATTGTCATAGTGCATGGCATGAGGAGTGGCGATATAAATCAAATCCACTTCCGCATCGGAAGCCAGTTCTTCATAACTTCCGTAAGCCTTCGCAAACTGCCATTTCTCGGCAAAAGCCTTTGCTTTTTCTACCGTGCGCGAAGCCACGGCATAGCGTTTCACCCCTTTCATTCCTCCAAGCGTAGCCGCCATTTTTGCCGCAATGCTACCACATCCGATGATTCCAATATTGTAAATTTTCATTTTGAATTAAAGATTAAAAACAGCAGGTACAAATCTATAAAAGTTTCAGGAGGGAACCAGCTATGTGAGGGGCTTTTTGTAACTTTGCAATATGAAAAAATTCGTGGATGTCATAGTACCCCTGCCTATTGCCAGCCAGTACACGTATTCGCTTCCGGAAGGTATGGAAGCGAGCATACAGCCTGGCTGCCGGGTCATTGTGCCTTTCGGACCCAAAAAGTTTTATACGGGCATTGTCACCAAGGTACACGAAACGGCTCCGGAGGCGTATGAAACCAAAGACATCTCGGAAGTGCTCGATTCACGTCCGGTTTTGTTAGGACAGCAGTTTTCTTTCTGGAAATGGCTGGCCGACTATTACCTCTGCACCTTGGGAGACGTGTACAAGGCAGCCCTGCCTTCGGGTATGAAACTGGAAAGCGAAACATTGGTGGAATACAATCCGGACTTTGTGGCCTCGGAACCGCTCCCTCCTCGGGAACAGCGTATTCTGGACTTGCTCAGTGCGGACCCGGAGCAATGCATCACCCAGCTGGAGAAGGCCAGCGGCATGAAGAATTTGTTGCCGGTCATCAAATCGCTACTGGAGAAAGAGGCTATCTGCATCAAGGAAGAAATCAAGCGAAGCTACAAACCGCGTACGGAAATACGGGTACGACTGACAGAAGCGTTGCAAAACGAACATCACCTGCACATTCAGTTTGATTTACTGGCACGGGCCCCCAAGCAACAGGCCATCCTGATGAAATACCTTGAATTGTCGGGATGGAACGCTGAAGGGAAAAATATCCGGGAAGTCAGCAAGAAGGAGTTGCTCGATGCCTCCGGACAGACGCAATCCGTCTTCAAGAGCTTAGTAGACAAACAAATACTGGAGACGTACCTGCATGAGATTGGCCGACTTACGGGAGACCACGCGGAAACGGTTCCGCTACACACCCTGAGCCTCGCACAGCAACGGGCGTTTTATGAAATCCTGACTTCCTTCCAGACCAAGAACGTATGCCTGCTCCACGGCGTGACGGCCAGTGGAAAGACGGAAATCTATATCCATCTGATAGAAGAAGTGCTGAAAGCCGGGAAGCAGGTGCTCTATCTTCTTCCGGAAATTGCCCTGACGACCCAGATTACCGAACGGTTACGAAGGGTATTCGGCAAACGCTTAGGAGTATATCACTCCAAGTTTCCGGATGCAGAACGGGTGGAAATCTGGCAAAAACAACTGACTGAACAAGGTTACGACGTAATATTGGGAGTCCGCTCCTCGGTATTCCTTCCGTTCCGGCGACTGGGACTGGTCATCGTGGACGAGGAACATGAAACGAGCTACAAGCAGCAGGACCCTGCCCCACGCTATCATGCACGGAATGCAGCCATCATGCTGGCTTCCATGTACGATGCCAAAACCCTGTTAGGTACAGCCACGCCCAGCCTGGAGAGTTATTACCATGCCCGAAACGGGAAATACGGTCTGGTGGAACTGACCGAGCGCCATCAGCAGATTCAGTTGCCACACATTGAGTTAGTGGACATCAAGGAACTGGCCCGTAAGAAACGGATGACGGCACAGTTCTCTCCACTTTTATTACAGAAAATACGGGAAGCACTGGAGCAGAAAGAACAGGTCATCTTGTTCCAGAACCGACGGGGTTTTGCCCCGATGATTGAATGCCGCACCTGCGGATGGGTACCACGTTGCAAGAACTGCGATGTGAGTCTGACCTATCACAAGGGGCTTCACCAACTGACGTGTCACTATTGCGGCTATACCTATGCCGTGCCTACAGCTTGTCCGGCTTGTGGAGGAGTGGAACTTATGAACCGCGGATTCGGCACGGAAAAAATTGAAGACGACATCAAGCAGATTTTTCCGGAAGCCAAAGTGGCCCGAATGGACTTGGATACCACCCGTACCCGCACGGCCTACGAGCGTATCATCAACGACTTTGAAGAGGGGAAGACGGATATTCTGATTGGTACGCAGATGATTTCCAAAGGACTGGACTTCGACCGGGTAAGCGTGGTAGGTATCCTGAATGCCGACTCGATGATGAATTATCCTGATTTCCGCTCGTACGAACGGGCGTTCCAGCTCATGGCACAGGTGGCCGGAAGAGCCGGACGCAAGAACAAGCAGGGACTGGTAGTGCTTCAGACGAAGTCGCCGGAGAATCCGCTAATTCATCAGATTATGGCCAACGATTATGCCCGTTTGTATCAGGAACAGATGGAAGAACGCAGCCTGTTCAAATACCCTCCCTTCTACCGGCTGATTTATGTATATTTGAAGCACCGCAAGGAAGACATCCTGAATCAGGCAGCCGACCTGATGGCCGCTCACCTGCGACAAGGCATGGGCGAACGGATATTAGGTCCGGACAAACCACCCGTGGCACGGATACAATCGCTTTTCATCCGGAAGATTGTCATCAAGATAGAACAGGAAGCTTCCATGAGCAAGGTACGCCGCTATCTGACACAGGTACAACGCACCCTCATAGAGGATGAGCGCTTCCGCTCACTGATGGTATATTATGATGTAGACCCTACCTAAACCCTATACACATGAAGATAGAATTAGATGTACATACGCACACCATTGCCAGCGGACATGCTTTCAGTAGTCTGCAGGAAATGGCACGGGCAGCCGCCGACAAAGGCCTGAAGTTGCTCGGCATCACAGAACATACACCGGGCATTCCCGGAAGCTGTCACCTGATTTACTTCCGCAACCTGCACGTGGTACCACGACAGATGTACGGCATCGAACTCCTGCTTGGGGCGGAAATCAATATCCTTGACACGCAAGGTACACTCGACCTGGATGAATTCCACATGAACTTGCTGGATTTGCGAATCGCAGGTATTCATTCCTTGTGCTACACGCCGGGAACTCCCGAAGAAAATACACAAGGGATGATAAAAGCCATCGAGAATCCTTACACGCACATCATCAGCCACCCGGGTGACGGTACGGCCAAACTGCTTTTTGAACCGATTGTGCAGGCCGCAAAAGCCCATCACACCCTGCTGGAAATCAACAACAGCTCCTTGAAGCCTTGCCGCAACAAAGTGGAGGCACGGCCCAACAACTTAGAGATACTCCGTCTCTGCAAGCAATATGAGGTGCCCGTCATCCTGGGAAGTGATGCACACATCTCATTCGACATTGCGACTTACGACCATGCCCTGGAACTGGTCAAGGAAACCGAGTTTCCCGAAAGCCTCATCCTGAATACGGATGTAGCACGTTTTAAACAGTATTTACACCTTGATAAATGATGAAACAAAGAATATTATTCGTCTGTCTTGGCAACATCTGCCGCTCCTCTTCTGCCGAAGAAATCATGCGTACGCTGGTGCGCCGGGCGGGAAGAGAAAAAGAGTTTGAAATTGATTCCGCAGGCATCAGCGGTTTCCACGAAGGAGAACTGCCCGATGAACGTATGCGGGCTCACGCCAGCCGCAGAGGCTACCAGCTGACCCACCGCTCGCGTCCGGTACGCACGGAAGATTTCTATCACTTCGACTGGATTTTAGGTATGGACGACCGCAACATCGATGCCCTGCGCGACAAAGCGCCCGACGTGGAAAGTGAACAGAAGATTCACCGCATGACCGATTTCTGCCGCACCAAGGTAATCGACTATGTGCCTGACCCCTATTATGGAGGCGCTCAAGGCTTCGAGAATGTGCTCGACATACTGGAAGATGCGTGTGAAGGACTGTTGGCGCATCTGTCCGACGAAAAGAAATAACTTGAAACTTAATTAAACCCGATACCATGAGTCAAACCATTGCACCTTTTGCCCGTCCGCTATACGTGATGACAAAACCCGTAGGAGCAGTCTGCAACTTAGCTTGCGACTATTGCTACTACCTGGAAAAGGCAAACTTATACAAGGACATCTCCAAGCACGTGATGAGCGACGAGCTGTTAGAGAAATTTATCCGCGAATACATCGGCTCGCAGACCATGCCACAGGTACTCTTTACCTGGCACGGCGGAGAAACACTGATGCGTCCGCTCAGCTTCTACAAGCGAGTAATGGAACTGCAACAGAAATATGCCGGGGGACGTACCATCGACAACTGTATCCAGACCAACGGTACCTTGCTGACAGATGAGTGGTGCGAATTCTTTAAAAAGAACAACTGGCTGGTAGGCGTGTCCATCGACGGGCCACAGGAGTTCCACGATGAATACCGCAAGAACCGTCAGGGACGTCCGTCGTTCACCAAGGTAATGCAAGGCATCCACTTGCTGAAAAAGCACGGGGTAGAATGGAACGCCCTGGCCGTAGTGAATGACTTCAACGCAGACTATCCGCTGGACTTCTATCATTTCTTCAAGGAAATTGACTGCCACTACATCCAGTTTACCCCGATTGTAGAGCGTATCAGTCCCCATGCCGACGGCCGTCACCTGGCCAGTCCGTTACAGAAAGACGAGAAATTAGCCGATTTCTCCGTATCACCGGAACAATGGGGAAACTTCCTCTGCACCTTGTTTGACGAATGGGTACGCCAGGATGTGGGAAATTTCTTCATCCAGTTGTTCGACTCTACCCTGGCCAACTGGGTAGGTGCGCAGCCGGGCGTCTGCACCATGGCCAAAACTTGCGGACATGCCGGTGTCATGGAATTCAACGGCGACGTATATTCGTGCGACCACTTTGTATTTCCGGAATACAAGCTGGGCAACATTCATGAAAAGACACTGGTGGAAATGATGTACAGCGAACGCCAGATGAAGTTCGGACAAATGAAACAAGACTCCCTTCCCCGCCAGTGCAAGGAATGTGAGTTCCTCTTTGCCTGCAACGGTGAATGCCCGAAAAACCGCTTCGCCCGCACAGCCGACGGTGAGCCGGGACTGAACTACCTGTGCAAGGGGTACCATCAGTTCTTCCAGCACGTAGCTCCTTACATGGATTATATGAAAAAAGAATTGCTGGCCGAACGTGCTCCGGCCAACATCATGGAAGCTATAAAAAAAGGAGAGCTGTAAGGCCCTCCTTTTTTATAGTTGTCTGAATATATCACCTCAATCGTTCTTCAACAACACATTCTGAATAGCCTCCTTCAGGTTCTTCTTAGGCAAGGCTCCCTGCGCCATCTGCGGAGTACCGTTCATCGGCACAAACAGAAGAGAAGGCACGCTGCGGATACCAAACAAGGCTGCCAGTTCTTCCTCTTCGTCTACATTCACCTTATAGATGTCTACCTGTCCGGCATATTCATCGGCCAGCTCATCCAATACCGGAGCCAGCATCTTGCACGGACCACACCAGGTGGCATAAAAATCAATCAAGGCCGGACGCTCACCCAGGAATTTCCATTCGTTCGGATTCACTTCATAGTTTGCTACTCTTGTCAAAAAATCTGCTTTGGTTAAATGTACTGCACTCATATTCTTCTGTTTTTAAATTTTTACTTACTTTCTTTTGTTGCCTGATAAGGTTTCACAAAATCCTTATACAATGCTTTGTTCCCAGACGAGGTGCCACATCCTCCTACCGCACAGCAGGACCAGTTCACCATAGCCATCAGCATCAACAACCCGCCCAATACTATCATCAGGGAGTCTGAGGCATAGATGCCATAAGCGGCAAACACTGCTCCCGAAAGGAGGCGTATCACCCGGAGAACATCCCAATTACGAAATAACCTTTTCATTGTCAACACCTTTTTTGTTTGTTTCTGATGCAAATGTAGGAGGAAACACGCAGGCCTACAACAGATTTTATTTATCTTTGTATTGATAAAATCTATTGAACAATGACCTTACAACAAATGGAATATATCGTGGCACTGGACAAATACCGCCATTTCGTCCTTGCAGCCGAGGCCTGCGGAGTGACACAGCCCACCCTCAGCGCGATGATTCAGAAGCTGGAAGAAGAGCTTGACGTCAAGATTTTCAACCGCGACCGGAAGAATATCACCCCGACCCGCATCGGCGAAAAAATCATCCGTCAGGCACAGATTGTGCTGAATGAAACCCAGTGCATAAAGGAAGTGGTAGCCGACGAAACGGACAGCATGAACGGTAACCTGCGTATCGGTATTCTGCCCACCATTGCTCCCTACCTCGTGCCCGACTTTATCCATCATTTCCGGAAAACCTACCCGCACGTAAGCCTGTTCATTGATGAGAAAGAAAACAAATCATTGCTCCAGGAGCTGCACTATGGCAATCTGGACATTATCCTGACCACCCCGCCGGAGGACTTGAACGGCCTGTTAGAAATTCCGGTCTATACCGAGAAGTTCGTGGCCTACTTTTCTGAAGCATGCGACCAGGCCAAAAGCTGTATCGCCAACGGTACCCTCCCTCCCGAACAAATGTGGATACTGAAAGAAGGTCATTGTGTGCCCAACGGCGGAATGAATTTTTGCAAGAACAAAGACATCGGCAATCACATCTATGAGGCCGGAAGCATCGAGACTCTCATAAAAATTGTGGACCGAAACGGTGGATATACCATCATCCCCGAACTTCATATTGCGTCGCTAACCGAGAAACAGAAAGCCCATGTCCTGCCTCTTCAGGCAAATCCTCCGGCACAGCGCCACGTATCTATTCTTATCAAAGAAGACTTTATCCGCGAAAGAATGGTCAATGCGGTCATAGATACTCTTAAATCCATCATTCCCGCACCGATGCTGGAAAAGCGTCTGTCTTCACATTCCATCAGATTACGGCACTCAAAGGATGAATAAATGACAATATGTCACAGAATAAGACTTTTTGTCTTTATAATTCAAACACAAACTGACAATTTGCCACAATCCATTCCGTCAGACAGCTAATATAGTTTGCAAAGGTTTAAAAACCGGCGTAGAAGGTTTAAAATAAAGGTACTACATTAAAAATGGAAGCCACAATGACCTCCATTCAAGATTTGTGGTACACTGTTTGCAAAAGAGTAAGTGAACTTGAATTTCAAAAGGGTTCGGGTTCAGAAACAAAATTGATTAACAACTAAAAATAGGAGATTACAACTATGATGCCGACTAGAAAATATTACAATCAGAACTGGTTACCAAGTATCTTTAATGACTTCTTCGATAACAACTGGATGGAAAAAGCAAATGCTACCGCACCTGCAATCAATGTGGTGGAAAGCGACAAGGATTACAAAGTAGAAGTAGCCGTTCCGGGAATGACTAAAGAGGATTTCAATATCCACTTGGGTGATGAAAACGAACTGGTCATCTCTATGGAAAAGAAAGTTGAAAACGAAGACAAGGAAAACAAAAAATACTTACGACGTGAGTTCTCTTACACCAAGTTCCAGCAGTCACTTTACTTGCCCGACAATGTCGATAAGGAAAAGATTACTGCCAATGTAGCAAATGGTGTATTGACTATTGAGCTGCCAAAGTATTCTCAGGAAGAAAAAGCAAAAATTAATCGTGTGATTGAAATACATTAATCATCACAAATAACGGAAAACTCTCGTCTGCATCCATTGTGGGCGAGAGTTTTTATTTTGGAACTAACTTAAAACGATTGATATATGGCATTTATTGATTACTATAAGATTTTGGGAGTAGACCGTAATGCCACTCAGGATGAAATCAAGCAGGCATACCGGAAGCTGGCCAAGAAATATCATCCTGACCTGAACAAGGATGACCCGTCGGCAGAAGGAAAGTTCCAGCAAGTGAATGAAGCCAACGAAGTATTGAGCGATCCGGAAAAGCGTAAGAAATACGACGAATATGGCGAACACTGGAAACATGCCGATGAGTTTAAACAGGAACGTGAGGCATACAGCAGGGCTCAGCAACAGCACGGTGGCTCCGGCTACTGGTACTCCATGAACGACGGTGAATTTACGGAAGGATTTGGAGGAACAGGGGCAAGCGGCTTCTCCGACTTCTTCGAACAGCTTTTCGGCCACGGAAGAGGTGGACGAGGAGGATACCACACCATGTCGAGGGGACAGGACATAGAAGCACAGATGCACTTGTCGCTCAATGAAGCCTACGTCACCCACAAACAGACTTTCAGCATCAACGGTGAAAATATCCGTATCACTGTGCCGGCAGGAGTGGCCGACGGACAGACCATCCGTCTGAAAGGCTACGGCCAGAAAGCCATGAACGGAGGAGAAAACGGAGACTTGTACATCACCTTTGTCATCGATAAGGATGATACCTTCGAACGGAAGGGAGATGACCTCTATACCCATGTCAATATCGACTTGTACACTGCCGTACTAGGTGGAGAAGTACAAGTGAAGACCATGGACGGAATGGTCAAACTGAAAGTAAAACCGGGTACACAAAACGACACGAAAGTCCGTTTGAGAGGAAAAGGATTCCCGGTGTACAAACAGACCGGCCAGTTTGGCGATATGATTGTATCGTACCACATCAACATCCCGACCTCCCTGACCGAAAAACAGAAGGACCTGTTCAACCAGCTGCGTGCTGCCAGCTGATAAAGCAGTAATTTCATAACAACTTCATTTATATCAGCTTCATAATTTCCAGTACTTCCGTGGAAGTACTGCAGTACTGTCAAAGAAGTACTATAGTACTTTCAGGGGAGTACTGTAGTACTGCCTAAGCAGTACTGAGCAAACCACATCAGGGCCTGTAGTAGTACCCATGGTATTTCACCCATCAGTTATCGGTACTCTACAATCTTATCCGATATATTGAATTATTACTATCCGGCAAAATCGATTGCATATAAAAATCCTACTCGGCCATTGTGTATTTCTTGTTTTGTCATTCTAAGCCCCCCTCAAAAGATAGACAGCTGATAATCTTCTTTCCGATCTACGCTTAAGAGCGTTTCCCAATCTTTTTCCGGGTGATTAAACAGACTGTAGAAGTCCACATAATACATAAGCGTAATCCGTATCATGGTTGCAAGCCCGGAGAAACTCCACGAACGTATGAGTTTCTTTTTCATTATCATAAGCAGCAGATTAGCTATAAGAGTCACCCAAATCTGTATCTTGATGGCATTTGCACTTTCTCCATAGAAGAATTTCAAAGGAAAGTTCTGCTTTATCTGCTTGAACAGCAGTTCTATCTCCCAGCGTTTGCGGTAAATTTCTATAATCTCGTCCGGATCTGATTCCATGTCGTTTGTGAGCAATGAAACCAGTTTGTGCTTTCGGGTATCGGCATAGGTAACGATACGGGCATGGTGAGTCAAGGTTTCGCCACCCTTCAGTACTTTTGAGAATGTAACATGTTGTATCCGTACTTCCATAAATCCTTCTTCAGTCTGGTACATACAATCCTCCAGAACAGAGTATTTCAGGTTTCTCTTCATTTTTGTCACATACAGAACTCCTCTCAGCGTGAGTGTTTCCAGCTTCTCATAGTCAATGTATGCGCGGTCCATGGCAATTATGTCTCCTTTGATCAGTGCTGACGGCCTTAACATGAAGGAATCGTTGGTTGCAGCAGAAGTAAACTTTATGTCTGAAGGAACTCCTTCGTTGGCATGTATGACGGTGTGTACCTTTATGCCTCCTTTCTTTTTGCCTGTCCTGGGGTGACGTCCCACACCCTTGAACAAGAAGTTTGAGAACAAGGTGATGGTGGTGGAATCGATAATCTGAAGACGTTTCATCCAGGCTTAATCCCTGTTCTTGCGGCTGTCCGAGGAAAGTACATTCCTGTATGTAGCATACAGGTCACGATAGATGGACTCAAATATAATTTCTGGCCGTCGTCTGTTGGCATCGAAAAGAGTACTGCGCGAAGGCATTAAACTGATACCCAAATGACAAAGTTTGCAGGATTCCGCCTGCAGGGAAGCCATTATCTCCCGTAAGGAATCAAAACGCATGATGACCGCATAGAGCATAACGACAAGATGAGTCCAGACGTCGAAACGTTTTACATAATGCTCTCCACCATATTTACGACTTAACCGAAGGATTGTTGACTTGTCCAGTAATTTTATCACCTGACAATAGAGCGGCTGTCCGCTAAAATGTGTACTTTTGCCCATGATTAGATTTTATTGTTTGGCGACTGAAATCTAATGAAAATGGGCTGACCTCGCAAATGAAGTCAGCCCTAATTTTATGGCTTCGAAAAATTTTTATCGGACAGCAATAATATTGAATAAATACAAGAAAGAAAATTTTTCTTTTTTCTCTCTAATGCTGAGAATTTTTAATAAATTTGTGTTCAACGTTAATTATGGAAAGCCAAAAGACCTATTGGTTAACCGAAATAGTTGGTAACAGATATGACAAACATAGAATCAATAAAAGAAGATTACAACATAGGTGATGCAATACGTATCAAATGTAGCCTTGGTATAAAGGAAGGTTTTATTGTGAGTTTCTCTGAGAACAGAATTAAAATCAAACCTTTTGAGGAAGGTAGAAAACCTATATCTATTTCCGAGGAAAACATTGAAGATTTTGAAGAAGCTTTCCCTTTAGCTACCTCAAAATCTATTAAAATGAACCAATCCGAAATATCAGAAATAATTATTCCAAAGGATACAATCATAGAACAGACTAATCCTGATGTTGGTTCAGAATCAGCATTTATAAAAGAATATATAGACATTGACAAAGTAGATTCTCAGCATGGTGTTAAAGAATCTGTTCATATAAAAAAAAGCGCTTCCAACAAACCAACAGATTTCTCAAAAGATGAGTTTATTCAGAAACAAGATCAACCTCCATTTGTAATAGGATATGTTGATCTTAAATCAGTAGACCCAATGGGGGGAGTGAGATTTAAAACTCACAAAAAAAATCCATGGGAATTGGCCTTGTTACCTCAGCCTAAGCTAGTATTACCTATAGAATTAGAAAGATCTTTGAAAGCCTATGAATCTGATTCTGAAAATAATGAGCTTATACCTGCAACAGGATTTGTAATTGACATCTTGAATGAATATGGATGGATATGGGATCAGAATTTGGAAACAAAGATCTGGTTCTCTTTATCTGATATATGCGATGAACAATTATATAATATAGAAAATATGGTTGGTATTCATGTCTCATATATAAAAATTAATGCTACAAAAGGGCCTAAAGCTATTGGTATTTGTCTTCCTAGAAAAGTTAGCCAGTTATTAGTAATTGCTGATAGCTTATTTGATGACGTGAAAACCAAACAAAAATCATATGATATTATTGAACTAATTTTAAGTTTTTATCCTGAAAATGATGATGCAAAATACATCAAAAAACAATTTAAATCAGGTATTACTAAAAGGGTTAAACATTCTGTTACAGAAACTATAAATATAGAGGTGATTAAGAATAATGCGAGTTTAAGTGATAATTTCAATAAAGAAAAGAATGGGCTGACAAAACAAGACAAAGAATTATCAGAAAAATCAGCTAACGAATACAAACTCGCAAAATTTTATGTAAATCAAAAGAAACATGAAGAAGCTTTAAAGCATTATTTAAAAGCATTTGAATATCAGAAATCAATTACTCTAATAAAGGATATTAGCTCTTTATATTGTTCTTTATGCGGGAAGAAATATATTCAAGGACATCCAGAAAGAGTAAAACAGGCAGAATCCTATCGAGAGGCAGGTAAGAAATTTTTATCTGATTATATCTATTTACTGCCAAAGGATCAATCCAGTTACAATTTTTTAGAAAGCTCATATTATGTACTACAAGAATATGAGAAATATATAGAAATCGTACAAAAAATTATCAAAACCAAGGTACCATCACAAAAAGTAGTTTTCATGTGTAAGATGGCAGTTGCACTGAATGCTTTAAAGAAAAAAGACGAGGCTATTGATTTATTAGAAAATGTTTTACGTATAGATTCTGAGAATAGCAATGCAAAAGCACTTTTAGAAAAGACAATATCCAACGAACTAGACTCTGAATCAACTGAAGTTTCCGATAATCCAATATGTAATTTTCTACAAGATACGTTGGATAATTATAATCAATTTTTTGGCGTAGAAAACTATATAATTGGAGATGATGAGAGACTGTATGGAGACTCCACTTACAACTCTATAGTAAAACAAATAGACAATGCCTCTTCGGATTCTCAAAAAAGATCACTTTTGCTATTAACCAAAATAAAATTGGATAGTGTACGAAATGAAGGCGTATATGATAAACGAGATTTTGCTCTATACTGTAATGACATGGCTCGAGTTTCTATATTAAAGAACCCCAATTCGACCAATTGGGATGTAGTACGTTTTTATTTTAACGAATCATTCTCTTTGACAGCTGATTGGAGTTCAACACGCCGTCAATTTATACAATATTTAGAGACATTAATTCCAATAAAAAGAAATAATATTTTTAGCAAACTCCCTCAATCCGAACAGGAAGCAAGGTTTAAAGAAGATCTCCATGATTATATTACCGATAATAATGAAAAATATGATATGGATTGGATAGATGGTCTTATGCACCCGTCACTCTATAATGAAGACATCAGCAAAAAGATTGCCGAAGAAATTTTTCGTGATGAAAAATTATATTTTCTTTTCTGCCTCAAAACAAATACAGACAAATCACAATATAAAGATGAAGAATCATTCTTGCAAAATTGGAAATCATATCGCGATATTAGATATTCATCTGAAAGAGGTTTGATTAATTCTTATCTTTCAAGAACAAAGCACTCTTCTTTAGTAAAACTAAATAGTAGCATGGAAGGATTGCAAGAAGAAACTCTAGTTTCATGGCTATTCATAACAGACAAAGCAAGAATAAAAGATGTTTACAATGTATTATTGCCAAAAATTGAGTCATTTATAATGTCCCAAGGATACCAAACAAAAGAAGATAACTTCCATGATGCGAATCTGCAGCTTGAAAGAATACGTGAAGATATCCAAAACAACCCAACAAAATTCTCATATGAAGCTCTCTTGCCTCTTCTAAATCATTTTCAATCCTTACTAAATGAAGAATGGACTCAAATCTCATTGACAAGCAAGCCTAATGTTTCTATTATACTCTTAACATCATCATCTTATAAGGACAATGACGATGTTGTAAAACTACAGATTGCTGTAGCAAATGACAAGGAATCTTCCCCTATAAGCAAAATAAGGTTGGAAGTAGAAGAGTGTCAATCTGTATTGTCATGGAATTTTGAAGAGAAATTACACAATGATTTGTTAAAAGGAGGAGACCAACCAATATTATATCATCTCAACTTAATTCTTAGTCCAACTATAAAAGAGAAAGCAATATCTATTTGTGTAAAATGTATATACGAAAATACTAATAATGATGAAGAATATAAAACGCAGGATCTATCTGTAAGACTATATTCTGAAGACGAATACTCTCCATTTGATAACCCATATAATGCAGGTGATACCGTTGAAAACCGTAACATGTTTTTCGGAAGAGATAACTTTATTAATAATTTAGTTAATGTAATGGAGTCATCTCATTCAAAGCAATTAATTTTTTATGGGCAAAAAAGAAGCGGGAAATCATCAGTTCTATATTGGCTACAAAAAGAACTAGAAGCTCACGGAGCCTTTTGTGCACGCTTTTCAATGGGCATACTACGTCGTGACTTAAGGGATGTCACATTCTTTTATCAGATTCTGTATTCTATTACAAGAACACTTGCAAAAATCGATGGAAGTAAGCCTACATTTACAATTCCTAAAATAAAGGACTTTGAATCTGAAAATCCAACTAACCCTGTACAAACATTTTCTGCTTATATCACAAAATTCAAGGATGCTTGTAAAAACACTCCAGGTTGGGAAAACAAACTTATTGTAATAATGATTGATGAGTTTACCTATATATATACTGGAATAAAAGAGGGCAAAGTGGATTATACAATTATGCAACAATGGAAAAGTGTCATACAAGATCCTGATTCGTCATTTGCTTCTGTATTGGTAGGACAGGATGTTATTCCATATTTTAAAGAAGAAGAATATGCAAGAAACGTATTTCAAATGATGGACGATTATCGCTTAAATTATCTTGAAATAAGCGATGCCAAAGATTTGATTGAAAAACCAATTGGAAAAGAAAGGTATGCTTCCGGTTCTGTTGAGATGATTCTTCAACTAACAGCATGTAATCCATACTACATACAAATGATTTGTAGTGAATTAGTAAGTGATATGAATAAAAAGAAATCTGTGATAGCAACGAGAGCGGATGTATCTGAAGTATCTCAAAAGATCATTAAACGACTTACGTTTGAAGATTTCGACAACCTTATTAGCCCCGGTGATGCAATCACTATTGAGGGAATTACTGAAACAACAACAACAGCTGTTCTTTATAGAATAGCTAAACTCACAGAGACAAAAGAATATTGTACACTACCTGATATTATTTCTTACTACAAAGAAGATTTGTTAGATAATGAACGCAAAATAATTGAGAAAGTTGTCACAAATTTATTCAACAGAGAAGTAATTGAGCAAAAGGCAGGTATGTACAAAATTAAAGTAAAATTATTTCAACAATGGATGCTAAATCAATCACCAGAAACAGCCTCTTTGAGAGAACAGGACAAATAGTATTTGGAGACAGATTCGTTGGTCGAAAATACGAAATTGAGGAAATTCGCAAACATGCCTTAGACAATCGTGCTAATGTTGCCATTATCGGCATGCCTCGAGTTGGAAAATCAAGTTTGGCATGGGAATCTCTAATGTCTATTAAAGAAAAATTAATCAAAGAAAGAAAGATTATTCCAATATATATAGATGTAAGTACGATTGTTAACAAGTCTGTTTTTTTCGGAAAAATGACTTCTAAAGCTGTACGTGAAATCAAAAAAATATATCATACAAACAATAACGAGATCTCTATTAAAGATTTTGATATTGAGCATCTTTCCGAAATGAGTAATTCCGTTGAAAAAGACGGAGAGGAATACTTAAATAATACTTTCTATGATTTTTATGAAGATTTCTATCAAGTTACAGGATACCAACTAGTGTATATTTTAGATGAATTTGACAAAGCACAAAAAATATTTGACGCTCCAGATTTTCTTCTCTTAAGAGAAACTGCATATACACCAGAAACTAATTTGTCATATGTTACAATCTCTAGAAAATCTATTAAAGAAATTGAAACTAAAGATAAACAAAATTTATCCAACTTTCATGGAACTTTTAATAAATACATCCATTTAAATGTATTCACAGATGAAGACTTGTCTTTATACTGGAAAAGAATAGCTTCTGCATTAGAAATCACAGATGCGAACATTCATAATATTGAGTATATCGCTGGTAAACATCCTCTTTTTCTTGACTTATGTTGTATCCATTTACTTTCAGAGCCTAACATTCCTCTTATCGAACAAGCTAATTTAAGAGAAAAACTATACGATGAATTTAATCAGATAATTGAAATGTTAAATGACAAAGGGTTATCAAACACTGTAAAACAAGCTGTAATTGGGCCACCTCAAAATATTAATAAACAAGATATAGACAAACTTATCGATTTTGGATTTCTAAAAATCGTGTCTGCTCAATCAAAAGCTTCACTATTATCATTGACATGTGTAAATAAGGGAGACAATGCATATGTACTCTTTTCTGATTATTTCACGCTATTATATTATTTTAGATATTTTTTAGAATCCGATTATTGGCCTCAATGGGGAATAACAGAAAATAAAATTAGATATATCGTTGAAGAATTTTTAAAAGCTCGCTTTGGCAATAACTGGATTGAGAAGATTGCTATTGACAATATTTCAGATTCAGAATGGACTTCGAGATGGAATACACTGCTTAATAGATTTTCCAAAAATAAAAAAATTTTTTTTAATAGTTCAATCAATTCGCCTATTACTGTAGCTGAAACAGGGGAATTGTATTTTCAATTTATCAAAAGGTATTGGGATTTATGGTTCTCAAAAGTATTTACACCGATAAAAGACAATGAATTACTTTTTTCAAATTCTGTAATATCATCAAGCAGCCGTTCTTGGGAAGAAATATTTGGATTCCTTATGAAAATTCGCAGGCCATTTGCACATACAAACACTTTTATCTTAAGCAAAGAGGATGAGGTTATTGCGAAAAGCTATTGTAAAATAATACTAAACAAAATAGCTTTATGGGAAGAGGATAAACAATTTCCAGAATTTTTAAATCTTGAAAGTAAAATTTCAAAGCACGGTAAAATAAATTACGATAAGACTAAAATTATCTGCGAAAATCATCCTGCATACATCATAGATAGAAATAATGGTTTTGCATTAGGATTCACGACTATTGATTACAATTATCAGACAAACGAAGAAGTTTTATTTGATTTACGAGAAACGATTAATCCTAAGACAAAAGAACCATTCTCATTTGCGATAAATATTAGACCAATTCTTAATAAATAACTTATGCAACGCAAAAACCTATTCGATGGAGAAAGTTATAAAGCAGAGTTTGCTTTGATAACCTATCGGTGGCTAATGAGTTACCAATGGGTTACTTATGCTGATATAATGGCGGAACGTCTTGGTGTATCGACTAAAGAATTACCCACAAACCTATCCAACTGCGATGGCTATGGTGAGTTAAAGAAAATTGTAGGGATACTAAAGAAATCTATTTCAGAAAAAGTTGGAGAAAATTGTTTTGAAGAAAAAGGCAACAACCGCAATAAACATTTCCGTTACATAGGTAAGGATAATGACCCACTTGTAGACATGCGTAATGCCAAAGTAATCAACAATCTTCGGCAGTATTGGAAATTTTGCCAAGACTCGGCAGGTTTCTTTCCTCAGTCATGGTTGGAATACTTCTTCAAAGATTGCCAAGATTTATTAGACATGAAGGCTAAACGTCAAAATGGGGAGCAGGTTGTCAGTGTAAGTGTTGACCGAATATTAACAAACATAGAATACCTTCCTATACTCTACGAGGCCATAACGAATAGACAAGTAATGGAGATAGAATACAAGCCATTCGATAAAGGACAAGTAACCTTGCTATTTCATCCACACTACCTGATTGAGTATAACGGTAGATGGCACCTATTTGGCCATGCAGATTGTAGAGAACCTGAGTTTGGCTACAACATTGCACTTGATCGCATACAAGCAAAGCCTCGTGAGAGGAGTAAGATAAAATACATTTCTGCGCCAAAGTATTTTTACGATGAATTCTTTAAGGATATTGTTGGTGTCAGCCACTCAAAGGAATCCCAAAAAGAACATATAATTATACGTGCCCACGAACATTATATATTCAAACTGATAGACACCAAACCTCTACACCATTCATATAAAGTTGTAAGAACATTTGGAGAATATGAAGATGGTAAATATGCTGAGTTTTCAGTAGATATTGAGATAAACAATGAGTTTATTGGTCGTGTTCTACAAATGGGGGCTGGACTTGAAGTAATGTCACCGCCTGAAGTTCGTGAAATTTTTGCAGAAAGAGTTAAAAATATGGCTAACCATTACTTGTAGTAATAAATTAACTGTTACAAATAGTTCCCTATTTATAGGAACTAATACTCTAAGAGTAAATTATTGTATTAATAATATATTCATAATACATTTGCAATGTCAAACGATAAGAAAGCGTTCTTTGAAAGATTGAAGATTAGTATTTAGCTTTTAGCTAGTGTACGCAGTAAGTGAAGACGAGTTACAAACTGTACCATTATTTTATATTTATTTTTCAATACCGTCAACCTGAGAATGAGTGAAGGCCGGTCATCAATAGGCTTTGTCCGAAGATGTTATAACCTCTACAACACTTAACTTCGAAGAACCATGAAGAAGCAAGTGAACAACAGTACAGTTAATGGCGCCTCTGCAGCAAGTAGCGCCCAGTCTACCAACTCTTACATGCAGTACACTCAGTACCGTAACCGACAAGGACACGGATGGGCTGCAGAGGATGCAAATGCCATGGCAGACCGCCTTAGAGGCAAACATGTAGATCAGGTTGGCAAGGACAACAGTCACAATGGGGCCGACCGTATCGTCAATGGTGTGGAAATCCAGACGAAATACTGCGCCTCTGCACGGGAGTCTGTCAATGCGGCTTTCCAAGATGGAAGCTACCGTTACAACGGTATGAAACTTGAGGTACCTAAAGACCAATACGAGGAGGCTGTCAAGATTATGGCAGAGAAAATTCGGAATGGCCAGGTGCAAGGTGTTTCCGATCCGGCAGTAGCGAAAGACATGGTTGTAAAAGGTAATTGCACTTACCAGCAAGCCAAAAACATCGCAAAAGCAGGAACTGTTGACTCGATCAAGTTTGACATAAAGACACAGACTGTTACATGCGGACTTACTTGTGGTATATCATTCGTTGTTTCTTACGCCAATGGTGTACGTGCTGGCATGTCCCACAAAGAAGCCTTAAAGCAAGCATCCGTTCAAGCTGCTAAAAGTGGGGGAACTTCCCTAATTGTAGGAGTCGGCACACAACAGTTGCTCCGTACCTCTGTGGGTCGTAGCATGGCAGCATCGGCCACCCATGCATCCCGAACTGTTTTGGATACAGTATGTAAAACAGAGGTCGGGAAGAAAGTGGTAGAGAAGACAGCATCAGCTCTTGTTGGTAAACAGGTAGTCAATCAGACGGCCAAGAATGTGCTTGCAAAAGGCATGAGAACCAACATGGTAACTGGCGGCATCATGCTCGCCGTACAAACAGTTCCCGATGCAATAAAGGTCTGTAGAGGGAAAATGTCAAAAGGTGAATTTTGTAAGAACGCTGCAACCAATACAGCCAGCATCGGTGGAGGATATGCTGGTGCCACAGCAGGAGCAGCTATTGGAACCATGGTTTGTCCTGGTATAGGCACAGCGATAGGCGGATTCATCGGCGGTGTCGGCGGAAGCATTGTCAGTTCTCACGCAGTAAAGGGTATCTGTTCGTTATTCAAATAATGAACAGTACTCATACAAAAACAAATTACTAATCATCAAGAAGAAAAAGCTATGAAAGAAAACACAGCCATCCAACTTGTAGCCGCAAAGGCTCTCCCTGCACTTTCTGGTGCAACAGTCACTTACAACGCAGAGAGAAATGTGTACCTAACCACCGGTTATACCAGTCAGGCAGGTAACACCTACTTCAAAGCAATTCGCTTATCAAATAGACTTGCCGTCTATTATAATATAGGCATAGGATATTGCCGTACATTCCTTAATGGAATCACTCTTTTTGCCTTCAATGGAACAAAACCAGAACTTATCGGACAAAAGTAAGCATTCGGTAAACCACGTTGCAAATTTTGTGAATTAGTTCCGAATCGGTGC
>ERZ780212.608-NODE-608-length-35178-cov-4.056971_pt1 | contig 35178 bp, 26 predicted proteins | sample MGYA00511364_ERZ780212 | MGnify/ENA primary metagenome ERZ780212 (study PRJEB29588, sample SAMEA2147991) | human gut metagenome | biome: human gut; feature: human-associated habitat; material: faeces | place: Denmark | collected 2008/2010 ... | reverse complement strand
GCTGCGGGGCGTGACCGTCACCGACGACCGCCCGATGATAGAGCGCAAGGGCGGCAACCTGATAGCCAACGTTGCCGGCTCGGCCCTCGCCCACATGGGTTCGGCCGACGAGATGATAAGCCACTTGCCCTTCGTCAGCGGCGAAGACGGCTCATACAACGTGATAGGACGCGGCGCGGCGGAAGTCTATGTCAACGGACGCAAGGTGCGCGACGGCGACGAGCTGCAACGCATACAGGCCACGGAAATACAGCAGGCGGAGATAATAATGAACCCGGGGGCAAGATATTCCGACGAGGTCGGCGCGGTGATACGCCTCAAGACGCTGCGCCGCCGAGGCCAAGGGCTGAGCGGCAGCGCCAACGCCGAGTGGGAACAGGGCCGCCGTGGCAAAGGACGCGAGGGCTTTGCGCTGAACTACCGCACCGGCGGACTTGACATCTTCGCAAAAGGAAACTTCAAGGAGGGCGAGGCATACTCCACGTCCGACAACACTTACACTATGACCACATCGTCACTCTGGCGCATGACGAGCAGCATGACGGCCACCTCGCGCTCCGCGAAATTCAACGGCGAGGCCGGCTTCAACTACGAACCCGACCAGCGTCAGTCGCTCGGTATGCGCTACGTTGCGTCCACGTCGATGGGCGACATCGTGTCGCGCTCATGGGGAACAACCATCGTCTACCGCGACGGCGACGAGTATGACAACCTCTATACGGAGTCTACCGACAAGTCGGAGGACGGCTGGAACCACTCGCTCAACGCCTACTACACCGCCACTTTCGGCCAATGGGGCATAGACTTCAACGCCGATTACTACGGCGGCAACTCACGCTCGTGGCAGCAGGCGGCCAACGACGGCGCGGTGGATGCCACGTCTTACAACGATGTTGACAACAGCCTGTATGCCGCCAAGCTCGTTGTCACGACCCCGCTGCTGGGCGGCACGCTGGCCTTCGGCACCGAGGAGACTTTCACCGACAGGCGCGACCGCTTCGTGCAGAGCGGCTTCTCTGCTAACGCCGACGACCACCTGCGGCAGGAATACTACTCGGCCTTCGCCGACTACAGCCTGAATGTATGGCGGCTGAGCCTGCGCGCCGGGACTAGATACGAGCACCAGCGCACCAGATACTACGAAGCCGGGGTGTTCAAGGCGGCGCAAAGCCCTACGTATGACGACCTGATACCCTCTGCCTCGGTAAGTTACAGCCACAAGGACGTGAGCCTCTCGCTGGCTTACCGCATGATGAAGTTCAGCCCTTTGTACGACATGCTGTCAAGCAAGGTGAACTACAGCAACAAATACATGTACAAAAACGGCGACCCTCTGCTTGTTCCGCAGAAGCACCACATGGTGACCGTAGACGGCGGATGGCGCTGGGTGAACGTCAGCCTGTGGTATGACTACTGCCTGAACATGTACACATCTTACTTCAAACCATACGACGACGCTGCCCGTCCGGGCGTGATGTTACAAACCATGGCCAGCATACCTTACACCAACCAGTACGGCATGGCCGTCGACCTGTCGCCGACGATAGGCGTATGGACGCCCCACGTAAGCGCCGACGTAAGCTGGTATGACAGTGACGCCACGTCGCTCGGCATTCCGTATTTCAAGAACCGGCCCGTGTTCGGATTCTCGATAGACAACAGCCTGACGTTCAGCAACGGATGGTTCGTCAACCTGAAAGCATCTTACAACACGCGGGCCGTGCAGAGCTACGCCATACAACAGCCGGCGGGACGGGTCAAGCTGCGGGTGGAAAAGACGTTTTTCGAGGACAAGTCGCTCAGGGTCGCGCTCTCCGTGAGCGACCTGTTCCGCACCGACCGCTACCGTTTCACCGTGTACGGCGACCGTACTTTCTACGACCGCCGCGCCTACGATGACAACCAAAGGGTGAAACTGAGCGTCAACTACACGTTCAACGCCACAAAGAGCAAATACCGCGGGAAAGGCGCCGGAGAGGCTGAAAAACAGAGATTGTAACCCTACAGTTTGGCTGATAATGACTACTTTTGCAGCTCAAAATCAGCTAAAAAGACACTAATGGAGACAGAAAGCACCAAGAAAGAGCTGTTCCACAGGATGTTCAACAAGCATTACGCCCGGCTGGTAAGGCTGGCCGTGCAGATGACTGGCAACGAAGACGAGGGCCGCGACATCGTGGCCGACGTGATGGAGCAGGCTTGGCGCAGGTTTGACGGCATCAACCCTGAGCATCAGGGAGCGTGGCTTTACCGGTGTACGGCCAACGCCTGCCTGAACAGGCTGAAGCACTTGGGCATGGAACGCAGTCGCGCGGCGGAACTGGCAACGATGATAAGCTCATACGATGACGGCGATTATGCGGAGCACGAGCGGCTGCTGGCACGGGCGGAAGCCGTGGCCGACGGCATGGACGAGCCTGCGCGGAGCATCATCAGGTTGTGTTATTACGGGCATAACACCCACGCCGAGGCAGCCCGACGGCTCGGCATAAGCCGCGAAACGGTGAAGAAACACATACGCAAAGCACTGCGCACTCTGCGCGAAAATTTAAGCGAAAGGGACTGAAAGATGACTGACAACAGGACATTCGACAACAAGACACCACTGGGAAAAGACGACACGAGACTGCTGTACGCCCTCGGCGAAGCCACGGGCGACCTGCCCACGGAGGACGAAGTGCGGAAGGCGTGGGCTGCGTTCGAGGCCAAGCGCGAGGCCGAGACCCGGCGCAAGCGGCGCGCATGGGCAGCAGGATTGCTGTCGGCGGCGGCCGCCATAGCGCTGGTATTCGTCATTTTCGCGCCTTCGGGCGCGCCGACGAAAGAGGCAACGGCCATAGAAGCCTTCACTGCAATGGAGCTGCCGGGCGGCATAACACGCTCGACGGGAACGGACTACTTGGCCATAAGCACGCCTAAGGCCACGACAACGGCCGTCAACCTGCCCGACGGCACGCACGTACTGCTCGGCGCAGGCTCTACGATTGAATACCCGAAGAACATGGGGGAACAATCTGTAAGACAAGTGAAACTCAGCGGCCAGGCGCGCTTTGACGTGCGCCATGATGCCCGGAGGCCGTTCATTGTCAAGGCCGGAGGCATCACCACACGCGTGCTGGGCACCGTGTTCGACATCAGTTCATATCCCGGCGCGCGCCGTTCGGTGACGCTTTACAGCGGAAAAGTGGCCGTTGACGACGGCGACGGGCGGCATACAACCATACTTAGCCCCGGCCAAAGAGCCACCGTCAGCGGCGGGAACGGCCTCAGCGTAGCGGCGGCCGACCTCGATGCCGCCTCCGGGTGGGCGCGCGGAATGTTCATATTCGACGATGAACGGCTGGCCGACGCCATGGCCGAAATAGGCTCTTGGTATAACGTTAGCGTGGTGTTCACGTCGCGTAAGGCTCTCGACGTGCGCATACATTTCAACATGCCGCGCTCCATAACGCTACAGGAAATGGTACGCGCGCTTAACGACATGGGCATGGCAAAATTCCGAATAACAGGCGATAAAATAACAGTTGCGTAACACATTGATGTTCAATACATTACAAAAGGCCGTCTTTTGCGTCGCAAAAGACGGCCTTTTAGCGTGCGATTGACGGCCTTTTGGAACGCAAAAGGCCACCTTTTGGAAAACAACGTGGCGCAGGGCTTGTTTTAACCGAACAAAAACAGTAACTTTGCACACGTTATACGACATTATGGATAACCTACAATGAAAGTACTACTGATAAACGGAAGTCCGCGTAAAAACGGCAATACGAGCATAGCCTTGGCCGAAACGGCAAAACGGCTCGAAGCCGACGGCATAGACACTGAAACCGTATGGATAGGCGCAAAGGCCGTGCAGGGCTGCATAGCCTGCGGCAAGTGCGGCGAGCTGGGGCACTGTGCGTTTAACGACAAACTGCTCAACGACATTACGGAAAGCCTGCGCACGGCCGACGGCCTGATAGTAGGCTCGCCCGTATATTACGGCGGGCCTAACGGCTCGCTGTGCGCATTGATGGACCGCATGTTCTATTCGGCCTTGCCGCTGCTGCAGGGCAAGCCGGCGGCAGCGGTCGTAGTATGCCGCAGGGGCGGCGCAACGGCCGCCTTCAACCGCCTGAACATGTATTACATGATGAGCAACATGCCTGTCGTTACGTCGCAATACTGGAACATCGTGTACGGCCAAAAGCCCGGCGAAGGGGCGCAAGACGCCGAGGGGCTGCAGACGATGCGCACCCTGGCCGACAACATGGCGTGGATGCTAAAGAGCATACATGAAGGCCGCCAGCCCATGCCCGAACGGGAAAAAACTATCAGGACAAACGTCATAAGATAACCATACGACAAATAAAAAACAACACGTATGAGCACTGTAATATATCCGTCGCCGATATTCGGCCCCGTGCACAGCCGGCGGCTCGGCCTGTCTTTGGGCATCAACCTTATGCCGGGAGACGGCAAAGTGTGCACGTTTGACTGCATATACTGCGAGTGCGGTTTCAATGCCGACCACCGCCCGAAGCTGAAAAGGCCATCGCGCGAGGAAGTGGCAGTGGCATTGGAAAGGAAACTTGAGAGGATGAAAACCGCCGGACAAACGCCTGACGTGCTGACATTCGCAGGCAACGGCGAGCCTACCGCCCACCCGCAGTTTGCCGGAATAATAGACGACACCCTGCGGCTGCGCGACCGTTACTGCCCCGAAGCCCGGGTGTCAGTACTCAGTAATGCAACGCAAGCCATGCGTCCGGAGGTGCACAAGGCTCTTGAGCGCGTTGACAACAACATCCTTAAGCTGGACACCGTAAGCCAAGAATATATAAATAAGGTGAACAGACCCACCTACCCCACTTACAATGTGCAGGAGATTATTGAGACGATACGCTCGTTTAACGGGCACGCCGTAGTGCAGACAATGTTCATGCGCGGCACTATCGACGGGCAGGACGTTGACAACACGGGAGAGGAATACGTCAGTACGTGGCTCGACGCGGTAAAATACATCGCGCCGAGGCAGGTGATGATATACACCATCGACCGCGAAACGCCCGACCATGACCTGCGCAAAGCCTCGCCGGAACAGCTGGATGCCATACGCGACAGGGTCATAGCAATGGGCATACCATGCTCGGCGGCATACTGATTAAGTAGAAGATTAAGAGTTGACAGTCATGAAAACACGCCTTTAAGACAAGGTGCAGCACCATATTATGAAAAATCCGGATAGGCGTTTGTCGTTGCCTATCCGGATTTTTAGTATTGTTTCCTTACCACAATAGTTTTCAGCCAGTCTTTCAATACTCCCTTATACCGCCCCTGCGAGTCGCTTATCAGTATAACGGCCGTGCTTCCATCGGCAAGCGTAGGGCCGAGGCACATACCCTCGAAATTGGCAATAGACCTGTCAAACAATCTCAAATGCGTTGTGAAAGAGTGGATAAGGCGCTTTGGCAGGAACATTGTACTGTCGCTCATCGCGCTGTCCGACGGGATTATAAACCCGTCGTCCGGCTTAACTTCATACAGCTTACACTTGACAAACGCGCCCAGCTTCATCTTCGGAACAAAGAACTCACGTTCCAAAACAAGCAGCCGTCCGTCGCCCAAGGCCGCCACAGCACTTACGCCCATGGCATATCGCGACGCCTTGGAATGAGCAGTTGGAGCGTCCATGAGATAAGCATACTGCGCCTTAGGCTTCAAGTCATCGCCAAAAGATTGCAGTCTCAGCCTGTTGCGCACGCCATTCTGAGGCGTAGCTTGCCGCCCGTCACGCTTCAAAGTGCTCTCGTTCATCGTCCAAAACAAGCCCTGCCCAGCATCATAAGCCAACGACTCAAAACCATAGTTACCCATGCCCGCCTTATATACCGGCGGTATTTCAAGCCTGCGTCCTGTCAGTTTGCCGTCCATGCCATACTCTACAATCTCACCGTCAAACTCTCTGCTGATAAACAAAGTTGACGTTGAAGAGCTGTAAGCCACGCCCTCACAGTCGCCGCCACGCAAGCTGTCGCCCATGAATCCGTCGTTTCTTACTGCGGTAATATCACCCGTAATGGAGTCTACGTCGATGCTGAATACGAAAAAGCCGTCGGTATCCGACTTGTCCGACACTACCGCGTAACGATTGGAACCGATAGAGGTTATGCCGCTATAATCGCCCGCCGGAATGTTTTTTGGAAACTTTACCTGACGACATTCACGCACAAACTCAATCTGTGCGGCGGCATGTACAGCCGCCGCCGACAACGCCAAAAACAATAAGAACCTGTATTTGACCGACATAACTTACCCTTAATTACTACAAACAAAAAAGGGAATATACCACCGAATGATATAATCCCTTCAATGTCGGGGCGACAGGATTCGAACCTGCGACCACCTGGTCCCAAACCAGGCGCGCTACCGGGCTGCGCTACACCCCGAAACTTGCCGTTTCAGATTTTGCGACTGCAAAGGTAATGCTTTTCCGCATAACATGCAAATTTTCAGTTCATAAAATGCAAACAGCCAATTTACGACTGAAGTTTTGCAATCCCTGCTACTCCTTTTCGTGCCCAACAGCATACTGCCCGCACGCCATTACCCTTTTATTTTATTATGCCTTGTTCTACAAATATCTTCTTCAGGGCCTGCACGCCGCGCTCAACCTGCTCCTTAGTGTGCGTGGCCATGAGCGCGAAACGCACCAAAGTGTCTTGGGGAGCACAAGCAGGAGGTATTACAGGATTGATGAACACGCCGGCATCGAAAGCGAGTTTCGTAACGAGGAACGTCTTATCGACATCACGAACATAAAGAGGTATTATCGGACTCTCAGTGTCGCCTATCTCAAAACCTTCCTCCTTAAAGCGCTTGAGGGCGTAGTTGGTAACCTTCCACAGGCGCTCTATACGCTCAGGCTCGCTCTTTATGATATGCAGGGCCTCCATTGCAGCCGCCGTGGCGGCAGGAGTGTTCGACGCGCTGAATATATAAGTGCGGCACGTATGGCGCAGATAGTTTATCGTGTCCTTGTCACCGGCTATGAAACCGCCGATGCTTGCGAGACTCTTTGAGAACGTACCCATTATGAGATCAACGTCGTCGATAACGCCGAAATGGTCGCACACGCCGCGACCGTCCTTTCCGAACACACCGAGACCGTGAGCCTCGTCAACCATTATGGAAGCGTTGTACTTCTTTTTCAGCCTTACTATTTCAGGCAGGTTGGCCAAGTCGCCCTCCATTGAGAACACGCCGTCAACCACGATAAGCTTCACCGCCTCGGGGCGACACTTCTGAAGCTGTTTCTCAAGGTCGTCCATGTCGTTGTGCTTGTACTTCAAGCACGTAGCGAACGACAGACGGCGGCCGTCCACAATGCTGGCATGGTCGCGGTCGTCGCATATTATATAGTCCTCGCGTCCGCATACGACGGCCAGCACTCCGGCATTAACCGAGAAACCGGTAGAAAAGCACAAGGCCTCATCCTTACGCTCAAACTCGGCAAGCTCCTTTTCCAGTTGCACGTGCAAGTCGAGCGTTCCGTTGAGGAAACGGCTGCCGGCGCATCCCGTGCCATACTTGTCGAGCGCGGCCTTGGCTGCCGCCTCTACACGAGGATCGCCCGTAAGACCTGTATAAGCGTTAGATCCGAACATAAGCACGCTATGCCCTTCCATCTGCACCTCAGTGCCTTGCTTACCCGTTATCTCGCGGAAATAAGGATATACTCCAGCCTCCATGAACCTCTGCGGCTCACGGTAATTCTTATATTTCTCTTGCAATAATCCCATAATAAAATAGGTGTCGTATTAAGGCCGTGGAGCTTCCGGGGCTGAATGGCTTTACCGATGCGCAAAGCGCGACCCGTAGCGGCACAACCGTCGTTGCATTTTTAAATCAGGCTGCAAAGATAATGCAAATTTTCGATTTAACGAAACAAAAGCAGAAATGTTTGCTTTTTTTCCTTCCACGATGACAATCGCAATACGCAACAATCATTTAAAACGAAACAATACTGCATTTCACCAAAAGCAATATACTTGATAATTATCAACTAATAAAGGCGAATGTTAAATCAGGATTTTACGATAAACCAGACCAAAAGTTGGCTATTTTATGGCTAAAACCATGCTTTCGCAAAGCGGAACGGAGCGACATTATGCGTCAAAGACCGCCGTTTTTTACTCCATTTAACCAAACAATCAAGCAAATTCAAATTTATTTACATTTAAATGACAACTGACGAAGCCGTGATTGACGGCCAACGGCGTTGCAAAAGGCCACGTTTCGCAATGCCGTTGACGGCCTTTCGCAACCCGAAAGGCCATATTTTGCATCAGGAAAGGCCGTCAAAACGGCGGGCGGAAGCCGTCGGCACGCCGACGGATGGCGGTTTTTGAAGGTTTAAGATGTTAAATTTAACATTTCAAACCTTCAATAATTAACGTTTACAGTAATACCGGTAAAAATCAAAACAACCGACTGCTTTACATTTTCAGTTCCCTTTTCAGCCATACTTTCATCACCGGGTCAGGAATAAAGACCTTGCGTTTCTCCACTTCTATGAGTTCTTTCTTTATCAAGGCGCGCTTTATTATGCTGATGTTAGCAGACGTTCCGAAATTGTATTTGCGCATGACATCCTGCGTGGTGAACTCGTCATGAACGCCGTCGAGCACGGCTCTGAGGAAGTTCATCTGGTATGTGGTGAGGTTTTCGGTCTGCTTCTCAAAGAGCGGTGTGTTCTGGTTGATGATGTCTTGGTAAGCGTCTTCAAGGTCTTGCCGCGTGGCTTCCGTACCGGTATGCGTCCATACGAGCCACGCAAACTGCTGCACGTAAGACGAATGATTGTCAACACGGTGGCATATTTCCTCCGCAAGTTCTGCTGAAATGCTCTTGCCTGTCACTTCAAAACGGCTGCGTATATAGCCAACCCAGTCGGCCGTAGAAATCTTTTGCAGATAAACGGCATCGCCGAACTTATAGAACGGCAAGCTTTTCCGCTCAAACAGTTCGTTCATCAAGTGCTTTTTACTCCCAAAAAGACAGTAAGACACGTGCTTTTGCAACTGCCATACGGAGCGCAACCGTTTCTGGAATGTCTTTGAGTCCTTAAACTCGCCTATCTGCTGGAACTCGTCTATGCACACAACTATGCTGCAACCCTTCTTGGCCGCTATCTTTTCAGGCAGTTGCAGTATTTCGTCGATGTCTTCGTTTTTAGGCTTCAGTTCCAGTGAAAGCGAAAGATCAGCCATCGGGTCGGTGCCTAACGAAAACTTGGGGCTTATTCGTGAAAGGAACTGTTTTGCGTTTTCCAACCATTCCTCCAGCCGTGATGACGTTTGCTTAAGCACCGCCGAGGCGAACTTGTCATAAAAATCACCGTCGCTACGGCATGAGAAAATGTCAAGGTAAACTATTTTCAGTTTGTCAGACTGTGCCAATCTGCACACTTTCTGCACCAATGACGTCTTGCCCCAACGGCGTGGTGAGATGAGAACGGTGTTCACCCCGTTGCGGAAATTCATCAACAGGCGGGCCGTTTCCTGTTCACGGTCGGTGAAATTGTCGCCCGATGCCGCGATGCCGAATACAAAAGGTTTATTCTCCATAATCTTTCAAACGTTTTTCCGGATACAAATATACTAATAACTTTATTACTAATAAACTTATTACTAATATTTTTATTACAAAACATCACGCCTGAACATCAGGCCGATTGATGCCGACGCGCTTCCATTCCAATAAAGATATTCGTTCATAAAAACTTAGGCTAATGAGCAGAACAATAAAAAAATATGACGTAAAACGTGCATTTTTTTCTTAACTCTTAATTCTTAATTCTTAACTTAATTGTACTTTTGCACGGTTTTTTCAGGAAAGGATAACACATTATGCCAAGCATCAACGACATGACCGTAGGCTCGCCTACGCGCGACATCATCAAGTTTGCCGTTCCGCTCGTGGGCGGCTACATCCTGCAACAGATGTATCTTATCATCGACGCGGCGATAGTAGGCCGCTTCATCGGCGTCGACGCGCTGGCGGCCGTGGGGGCGTCGTCATCGATAATGTTCCTCATCATGGGCTTCTGCAACGGCTCTTGCGCGGGCTTCGCCATACCTGTGGCCCAAGAGTTCGGAGCCAAGGATTATTCCAAGATGCGCGCCTACGTGGCCAACGCGCTGCGCATAGTGGCGGTAATTGCTGCGGTGATAACGACCGTGACGGCAGTGCTGTGCGGCCGTATTCTCGAAATGGTGAACACGCCTACGGACATCTTCCACGATGCCTACCTGTTCCTGCTGATAAACTTCCTTGCCATTCCTTTCACAATGGCTTACAACATATTATCGGGCTTCATACGCGCGCTTGGCGACTCAAAGCAGCCGTTCTATTTCCTCATAGCGGCCTCGCTGCTGAACATCGCGCTCGACTTCCTACTGATAATAGGCTTCGGCCTCGGCGTAGAAGGTGCGGGGGTAGCCACGATGCTGTCGCAGGCGTTCGCCTCGGCGTTGTGCTGGCTGTACATAAAGAAGCGGCTGCGGATGCTCGTACCGACGGGCAGCGAGCTGGCGTATGACGACAAGAAGGTTGGCCGCCTGCTGATGAACGGCATACCGATGGGCATGCAGTTCTCGATAACCGCAATCGGAGTGATAATGTTGCAAAGCGCAAACAACGCGCTGGGCACGATGTATGTGGCATCGTTTACGGCGGCCATGCGCGTAAAGTATCTGTTCACGTGCGTGTTCGAGAACATCGGCGTGGCCATGGCCACTTACTGCGGACAGAACATCGGGGCGCAAAAAGTGGAACGGATAAAGCTCGGAATATGGTCGGCCATAAGGATAACGGCTGTGTATTTCGTACTGACACTGATAATAATACTGCCCTTCGCAGATGACATGATGCTGCTGTTCGTCGAGTCGGGCGAACAGGAAATAATCGACAACGCAGCCCTGTACATGCGCCTGTCGAGCTATTTCTTCCCTGCGCTGGGGCTGCTCACGATACTGAGATACAGCCTGCAAGGACTAGGATTCTCAAACCTGTCGGTGCTGTCGGGTGTCATGGAGATGATAGCCCGTTGCGGAGTGAGCCTTTGGATGGTGCCCGCGCTGGGCTTCCTCGGCGTGTGCTACGGCGACCCTACGGCATGGGTGGCCGCCGACTTGTTCCTAGTGCCTGCCGTGTATTTCGTTTATAAAAGACTTAAAAAGTTAAGGATTAAGAGTTAAGAATTAAGTAAAACAGCGACAAGGCACATTTCTTAATTCTTAACCCTTAATTCTTAATTCAAAAATCACTCTTTAAGCGCGTCGTTCCAAATTTTCTTCAAGCGTTCCACTAACGACAGCGGGCTACGCTGGCGGTCGTGCCTGTCAGGCATGTCTGTCGTATCAACGGTTGTGTCGGATACGTAGCCACCTGCTTGAGAAGCTCCGCCTTCATGGTCAACAGGCGCACCGCTTCCAACCGAAGACGTAACGACGGGTGGCGTGCCGCCGTTGTCACCGTTGCTGACGGTTATCGGAACATCGTCAGGGTTTTGCGGAGTAGTGTCACTTTTGCCGCCGTCTGTAGAGTAAAGTTTCTTTATCAACACACGGTAATGCTCGTTATCGTCATCATAACGGTTGTCAACCGCATGGGTGAAGTCGTCGCCATCGCCGTCAAGACCGGTGGCAAGAATGGCTATCTTGGCGTCTTCGCCAAGGGTGTTGTCATCAGACACGCCCCATATTACGTCTATCTGGGGTGACAACTCGTCCATGAACGCGTCTATCTCTTGCAACTCGTCGACAAACAAAGGATTGTCAGGACTGGTGTAGATGTTGAAAAGTATGCGCTTCGCCTTGCTCACATCACTGCCGTAAAGCAGCGGAGAGTCAAGAGAGTCGATAAACGCTTTTTCAACGCGGTGCTCCCCTCCGGCGCGCCCTATGGCCATAATGGCCCCGCCTCCGCCCTTCATCGTAGTCTCAACGTCGCGGAAGTCAAGGTTGATGTCACCCTCAATGGTGATCAGTTCGGATATGCTCTTGACGGCGTTGCCGAGTATTGCGTCGGCGCACTTGAAAGCGTCTTTCACTGAGATGCGCGTGTTTGAGTAGACATCGCACAGGCGCTCGTTGTTCACAATGAGCAGGGCATCGACATTCTTGCGCATCTCCTCAACTCCCTTCAACGCCTTGATTATCTTTTTCTCCTTTTCAAAATAGAAAGGAATGGTAACCACCCCTATGGTCAGCATACCCAAAGATTTGGCCACACCGGCCACCACAGGCCCGGCGCCTGTGCCTGTGCCACCTCCCATTCCGGCTGTGACGAACACCATCTTGGTCTCGTCAGAAAGCAGCGTCTTTATCTTGTCTATGCTTGCTTCGGCCTCGTCGCGACCACGCTCGGGCACTCCGCCCACACCCAAACCGGTGTCGCCGAGGAGCAGCTTGACGGGCACAGGCGAGTTGGCCAGCGACTTGCTGTCGGTGTTGCACACGGCGAACGTGACGTCGGCAATGCCTTCCTTAAACATATTCTTAACGGCGTTGCAGCCGCCTCCGCCAACACCTATCACCTTAATGATGCGCTTGGTCATGTCGACCGGCTCGCCGAAATCTATCACTTTACGTTGTTTGTCTGCCATTATAACACTTTTTTACGCCACAAAGATAAACATCTTTCTCCTAAACACAATGCCGCCGCAAGGCTTGCAGACGAAAAAACTTGACACGGCACGGCCGTTTTAACAAAATAATAAAGTATTTTTGCATCATGGATATGACGGAATACGACAACCGACAGGCCGAGGAACTGGCCGAGGAACTGCGCTCGCTAGTAGCCCGCATGGAACAGACGGGACGCTACGACCTGATGCTGCGCGCCATAAGCGTGCCCGTAGTGGAGCGGCTACGCATAGAGGCGGCGCGCGCAAAACTGAGCCGACTCGTCATAACCAAAGACTTCCGTTTCATCTTATCCGATTATAATAAAGAGGTTACGCTCACCCCTGTGCACAAGGCTCTTTACATATTATTCCTTAACCACGCCGAGGGCATTGAGTTCAAGGACATGGCCGACCACCACGAAGAACTGCGCCTGATATACAAACGCATATCGCCAAGCACCGACCCGGCGAAAATAGACGAAACAATAAACCGCCTGACAGACCCGACGGACAACGCAATCAACGAGAAATGCTCGCGCATCAAGGCGGCGTTCGGCGCTCTTATGGACGAATACACGCTGAGTTATTACATGATAAGCAGCCACACCACGCGCCACTTCAACAGTTCGTCGCGCGTGTGGTTCAAGCGACTGAAGCTGATAACGCTGCCCAGGAAACTCGTAATTAACGAGTATGAAGACAACGGCAAGGCATAGGCATGTAACCGGTTGATAATCAGGCATGTTATAAAAGGCCGTCTTTCGTCTTACGAAAGGCGGCCTTTTAGCGTGTGAAAGACGGCCTTTTGGAAGGCAAAAGGCCGCATATTGGAAAAACATACGGCGTTGGCCGGCCGTTCGGCAAAAACAATCCGGGCAAGAAGCGGCCGCTTCTTGCCCGGATTATATATGTATGCACCATGAGCGCAGGTTACCACATCTTGCTTATCAAGCCGAGCTTAGTGGCATTGATAAACTCTATTATATGGCGCACTTCAGGCCCGTCGGGCACCTGTTCCTTAATCTGGCGCACGGCATCGAACACGCTTGTCTGGCCGTGGAACACCAGTCGGTAAGCATTGGCGATATGGTCTTGCACTTTCTCCGTCAGGCCGTGGTTGGTAAGTATCGTGGCATTGATGCCTCCATACTTAACAGGGTTGTCACTGGCGATGATGTAAGGCGGCACGTCGCGGCTCAGACGGCTTCCACCCTGAACCATGGAGCCGCGCCCTACGCGCACCCCGGCATTGGCGATAACGTTCGACGAGAATATTACGGCGTTCTCAATCTCACAGTCGCCGGCTATTTTCGTACCGTAGCCGAACACGCAATCATCCGAAATCTTTGTATCGTGCGATACGTGTACGCCTTCCATGAACGAGTTGCGGTTGCCTATCTCGGTCTTTCCGCTACAGAACGTGGCACGGTTGATTACCACGTTCTCGCGGAACGTATTGTCGTCGCCGATAATCAACTGGGATGCGTCACCGCAATAGTTGAAGTCTTGTGGCACGGCCCCGAGCACGGTATTCTGGTAAACCGTGTTGCCTCGTCCCATGCGGGTGCCGTTCATTATGCTGACGTAAGGATATATCACGCAGTCGTCGCCGATAACAACGTCACCTTCAATGTAAGCGAAAGGATAAACCGTGACGTTTTTCCCTATTTTCGCTTTCGGGTCTATTTCTGCTTTTGGACTTATCATATTAATTTAATTCATAATTCATAATTCATAATTCACAATTATGCCTGCCGGCTTGAGGAGTGGTCGTTTCATAATCCATAATCCGTAACCCATAATCTTGTAGACACGCAACGCGCAAGCCAATTATGAATTGTGAATTATGAATTATGAATTGATTATTCCCTTCCTCCGCCTAGGGCGTAATAGAGGTTGACTACAGCCTGCATCTTGTAGAAATCGTCCTGCACCTTAGCCAACTCGGCGTTGAGCAGCGACTGCTGCGCCGTGATGACCTCAAGATATGTGCTTCCGCCCATACTGAAAAGGTCCTTCGTATATTCTACGTTCTTGGTCAGGCTCTCCACTTGCTTCTGCTCGAGCTTTGATTTCTCGTCTGACGAGTTATAAAGCACAAGTGCGTTGCTTACCTCCGAACCGGCAGCGAGCACTGCCTGCTGCCAAGTGTTGTAGGCTTGCTCCTGCTGTGCCTTGGCAACTTTTAGCTGAGCCACGAGCCGTCCGTTCTGGAATATCGGCTGAACAAGGCTTCCCACAGCCTGTAACAGCCACTTGCCGGGATTAACTATGCCTGCGCCGGAGCTGTTTGTGAACGCGCCCGTGCCGCTGATGGTTATGTTCGGATAAAACTGCGAGCGGGCTGCTTGCGTGTCGTAAAAGCACTGCGCCAGGGTCATCTCGGCGTAATGAACGTCAGGACGGTTGTTTAACAACTGGAGACTGACACCCGTGCTGAATTCCGTAGGCAACGACTGGTTCTCCAGCTTGCCGCGGCCTATGGTCTGGGACTGTTGTCCGAGGAGCAATGAAAGCGAGTTCTCGGTCTCACGGATTTGGCGTTTCAAGTCGGCAGCCTGTGCCAGTACCGAGTAATAATTGGCCTCGGCGCTCTGCACGCTGGTCTCCTTGGCGTTGTTAAGTTCCTTCTGCAGCTTCATCATATCCCATGTCTCTTTGGTCAGCTGGGTCATGTTGTCTACTATTTCGAGCTGCTTGTCAAGCATCAGAAGCGTGTAATAAGCGTTGGCAATGTTGGCTATGAGGTTGGTTTTCACTACGAGCTGGTAGTCCTTTGTTGCCAAGAGAGCCATCTGCGCGCTGCGCTTCTGGTTCAAGAGATTGCCGAAGAGGTCGATGCTCCAGCTTGCGTTTATTGGCAAAGAGTAGGTCTTGGCGGCCTTGCTGCCGTCCCACGAAGATATTGTTCCCTGCGGAGAGAACGTGAACGAGGGCACAAACGCCAATTTGGCCGCCGTCAACTGAGCCTCAACCATTTTAACATTGAGAGCCGCGTTAAGCAGGTCGGTATTGTGTGAAAGCCCCTGCTCTATCAACGATTGCAGCTGAGGGTCGGTGAATACGCTGCGCCAAGGCAGGTTGCCGAAACTCGTCGTATCGGTCACAGCCAACGTGTCGGTGCTTGAAGTGACATCACGCACTATGCCGCTGACGTTGACATCCGGGCGTTCATATTTCCCGTAGATTCCGCAGCCGCTCATAAGAGCAGCCGCAGAAACGAGTATCAAAATATTATTTCTTTTCATCATTGTTGTCATTTTTCTTGTTTTCTACCGGACGAGTGTACTGCAACAACTCGGTGTCAACGGTTGCGTTGTCGTCGTCAAACTCGAGAGGCTTAACCTTTTCCTGCAAATACTGGAATATGTAGAATAGCGCAGGAACAATCAGAAGCTGGCAAATCATACCTATGAGCATACCGCCGATAGCGGCAGCGCCGAGTGTCATGTTACCGTTATAACCCACACCGATAGGTATCAACAATGGCATAAGACCGATGATCATTGCCAACGAGGTCATCAAGATAGGACGCAAACGGGCTTGAGCACCGAGGACAGACGCCCACGAGAGAGCCATACCGGTCCTTCTTCGCTCGAGGGCGAACTGCACGATAAGGATGGCGTTCTTCGCCAAAAGTCCTATAAGCATGATGAGCGCAATCTGCATGTAGATGTCGTTCTGCTTTCCGAACAGGTCGGTGAAGATGAACGCGCCGGCGATACCGAACGGAATTGACAATATTACAGACAGCGGAACGAGGTAACTTTCGTACTGCGCGCTCAAAATCAGGTACACGAAGGTAAGACAGAGCGCGAAGATTATCATCGTTGAGCTGCTTGATTCCTGCTCAGAACGCGTCAGACCTGAGAACTCGTAACCGAAACCTGTGGGCAGCGTGGTGCTTGCCACTTCCTCGATTGCACGGATAGCGTCACCTGAAGAGTAGCCGTCGGCAGAGGTAGCGTTGACATCAATAGAGGTGAAAAGGTTGAAACGGGCGATTTCCTGCGGACCGTAAACCTTTGTCATCGTTACGAACTCGTTGATGGGCGCCATGCCGTTGGCAGTGCGTACATACACGTTGTTCATGCTCTTCAGGTCTTCACGCATCTTCGGGTCGGCCTGAATCATGACACGGTAGAGCTTACCGAACGAGTTGAAGTTGGAAGCGTACAGACCGCCGTAGTATCCTTGCATTGCCGTGAGCACTGTGCTTGGGTCAATGCCGCTCTGCTTACATTTTGCAACGTTCACGTCAATCATGTACTGTGGGTACTGAGAGTTGTACGAAGTCATAGCCGTTCCTATTTCGGGACGCTTGTTAAGCTCGGCCAGGAAGTTCTGTGTTATCTTGAAGAAGTTGTTCACGTCGCCACCGGTACGGTCGAGCATTGAGAACGTCAAGCCGTTGGTTGCGGAGAAACCTTGCACCATAGGCGGCTGGAACGCCAGGATTTGTGCACCCTTAATGGCTGCCGTCTGCTTGTAAATCATGGCCAGCACCATCTTCGAACCCATTGAGTGGACATCAAAATACTTCATGAATCCTTCCTCCTTGTCACGCTCCTCGAACGACTTCAGCTTGATGACGAACGTACCTTGGTTGGTACCTTGGCCTGAGATGAAGTTGTAACCGGTGATGCGCAAGCGGTTCTCGATTGCCGGGTTGGTGGCAAGCATCGAGTCAACTTGGTCCATAACCTTGTTGGTTTCGGTAAGAGACGTACCCGGAGCGGTAGACACCGTACAGAATACCGTACCCGTATCCTCGTCGGGAACGAGACCTGTCTTCGTGTTCATTGCCGTGAATACGAGCGCCGCAACGCCGATGACAACGGCGATTATGGCGATAACCGGCTTTTCAACAATCTTACGGACACTCTTCGTGTACTTGTCCTGCACCTTGCCGTACGCGCCGTTGAAAGCAGCATGGAAGCGGTCGAGCATCGACATCTTGCGTTCAGAGCCGTCCTCGTTCTTAGGTTTCAGAAGCACGGCGCACAACGCCGGAGACAGCGTCAACGCATTGATAGCGGAAATGACGATTGAGATTGCCATCGTGATACCGAACTCCTTGTAGAACGTACCGGATGTTCCGCCGATGAAAGACACCGGGATGAACACGGCCGACATCACAAGCGTAATAGATATGATGGCTCCGGAGATTTCACTCATCGCGTCGATTGACGCCGTGCGGGCCGACTTGTAACCAAGGTCGAGCTTGGCATGGACGGCCTCGACTACGACTATCGCGTCATCGACGACTATCGCAATAGCCAGCACTAACGCGGAAAGCGTAAGCAGGTTGAGCGAGAAACCGAACACGTAAAGGAAGAAGAACGTACCCACCAACGACACCGGCACCGCGATAAGCGGAATGAGCGTGGAGCGGAAGTCCTGCAAGAATATGTACACAACGATGAACACGAGGATGAACGCCTCGAACAACGTATGGATAAGGTCGTTCATTGAAGCGTAAAGGAACTCGGTCACGTCCTGCATGTATTGAATCTCGACACCCGGAGGAAGCAGCTCCCTCTGGTCGTCAATCACCTTCTTGATGTCGCTCACAATCTGCGTAGCGTTAGATCCTGCGGTCTGTGTCACCATCATCATGACGGCCGGCTGTCCGTTAACCTTCGAGGTAACACTGTAGTAAAGACCGCCAAGCTCAACGCGGGCAACGTCCTTCACGCGGATTGTGTTGCCGTTGTCGTCGCTCGAGATAATCATGTTCTCAAACTCAGTAGGAGTCTGTAGGCGTCCCTTGTAACGGATGGTGTACTCGTACTGGTTGTCGCTCTGTTCGCCGAATTTACCGGGAGCGGCCTCGATATTCTGCTGTGCAAGCACGCCGGAAATATCCGACGGCATCAGGCCGTAGTTCTTCATTTTAATCGGGTCGAGCCATATACGCATAGAATATGTCTTCGCACCCATCACCTCACAGTCGCCCACACCGTTCACACGCTTGATGGCGGGGATGATGTTGATGTCGGCGTAGTTCTGGAGGAATTTCTCGTCATACCTCTCGGGGTCGCCCTTGATTGCCATAAGGAGCACCGTTGAGGTCTGGCGTTTTTGCACGGTGACACCCGCGCGGGTTACTTCTGCCGGCAGAAGGGCCTGTGCCTGCGACACGCGGTTCTGCACATTGACCTGACACATGTCGGCGTTCATACCCTGTTTGAAGAACACGGTGATACGTCCCGAGCCTTCGTTTGATGCGGTAGAGGTCATATAGGTCATGCCCTCCACACCGTTGATTTGCTCTTCCAGCGGCACGATGACCGAGTTGAGCACGGTCTGGGCGTTAGCTCCCGTATAGTATGCGCTCACGCTCACGGTAGGAGGCGCAACGTCAGGGTACTGCTCGATAGGCAGCGATACCAGTCCGATAAGACCCAGTATGACCGTCAGGATTGAGATCACCGTTGACAGCACCGGGCGTTTTATAAAGTTGTCTAATCTCATTGCTTTTTTATTTTAGGAGTTAAAGGAGTTAAAGAAGTTATCGCTCACTTCGTTCGCTTAGGAGTTAAAGACAATACTTTCATTAAGTGATGCCTGACTTTCATCTGACAACGAAGCATTTGTCATTTAACTACTTTAGCTCCTCCTAACTACTTTAACTACATCGTTTACTTTGTAAGGTCTTCCTTCAGTTTTTCAAGGTCGTTCTGGTGAGCGCCCATCTGGCTTGTCTTCTTTAGTTTTTCCTGATACTGCGCTTCGGTTATAGGCGTAATCTTCATTCCGTCCTTAAGAGTTGTAACGCCGCTCACTACAATCTTGTCGCCGGCTTTCAGTCCGCTTTCTATGATGTAGTTCTTTCCGTCGTTGTTGGGATTGACGGTTACGGGGCTATACTTCACCTTGTTGTCCTTGCCGAGGATATAGACGAAGTACCTGTCCTGTACCTGAACGACGGCAGCCTGCGGTATTACTACCACTCCTGTGCTTACGTGGGGCACAACGATGTAGCCCGAACCGCCGCTCTTAAGCAAATGCTCGGGGTTGGGGAAGTCGGCGCGCATCGATACGGAGCCGGTAGACTGGTCTATGACACCGCTCACCGCAGCCACCTTGCCTTCATGGTTGTACGTCGTTCCGTCAGCCAGCTGCAGCTTCACTGCCGGGTATTCGCTGATTGCTGCGTGCAGTCCGCCCTTGGTCTTGGTCATATCAAGCACGTCTTTCTCCGTCATAGCGAAGTATACCTGCATCGTGTTTATGTCAGACACGGTGGTCAGCGGCTGCGCGCTCGACGCGCTCACGAGCGCGCCTACACGGTAAGGCAGGTCGCCCACAACGCCGTTCGCCGGACTGGTAACGTAGCAGTAGTCAAGGTTCTGCTTTGCCGAAGCGTAGCTGGCCTTGGCCTGCGCCAGCGCAGCCTGCGCGTTTTCGTAAGCGTTCTTCGACGATTGCAGCTCGTAAGTGCCGATTACATTGTTGGCAAAGAGCTTTTGGTTGTTCTCGTATGTCAGCTTCGACGTGTTCAGCTGCGCCTCCGCCGAGTTTACGGCAGCCTTCGCCTGGCGCGCCGCAGCCTCGTAAGTTACCTTGTTAATCTCGAAAAGCACCTGTCCTTTCCTGACTGTCTGGCCTTCCTTTACATACATTTTCGTAATAAATCCTGAAACCATCGGGCGTATTTCGACATCCTGCACGCCCCTGATTGTCGCGGGGTAGGAAGTCTGCAGTTCCGTACTCTGCGTTTCAATCGTCCTTACGGCGTACTCGTCGTCGCCCATTTTACCTTGCTGGCCGCCGCATGAAGCGAACATGACAGCAACTGCTGCAAGCACTAAAAACTTGTTCTTTTTCATACCTATTTTATCAAAATATTTAATTGATTTTTATAATACGCATAAACACCCGGCACGACACACCTGTATGAAAACTATTTGTCGCTGTCGGGTTTTCGACATGCAAAAGTACATATTATAATCGTATTCTTCCAAAAGTCTAAATGATAATTATCGTGTTTTAACTTTATTTGAGTGAAACAAGCGTAACAAAAGGCATTTTAGACATTCTATGCGGCAAATGCGAAAGGTTCGGATTGCCTTCAATAAACCACCTCACGGAATGTCCTGAAAATCCATACGCAACACGATTAAAGACCGACAAAGCGCACACCGGCGACTGTATCCATAACACACTGGCACTCAACACATTACAAAAGACCGCAAATCGCGATGCGAAAGACGGCCTTTTGCGAGCCAATCCACGGCCTTTTAGACGCTGAAAGGCGGCCTTTCACACCGCCGCCGGCCATAAACGGCAGGAACAACGGGTACGACCGGCCTTGCCGGATGTCCTTTTTCACCACGAAAGATGCCGGAAGCCAATAATATCAAAACGTTTATCCGGCATACGTGACAAAACCGGAAAAGCAAAAACAAGAGTAAAATTTCATCCCCTTATTGTGTAGAATAAAGACATAAACACTATCCTTACACAATAAGCATGTAAACCCTGCATCCCTTAAGCAAGCCCCATTTCCTTGGCCTTCGCCATGAGCAGCGCCATGAGCGGGCCACGCTCATTGGGCACGCGGTTGTCGAGCACGGCGTCCTTGAGATGTTTTTTCAGTACGCCGACCTCGCGCGAAGGCTTCAAGTGGAACATTTCCATTATCTCGGTACCGTCGATGCACGGCTGCAACAAGCGCTTGTAGTCCTTCTCCTTCAGGTCGTGCAGCTTGGAGCGGACGATGCGGAAGTTCTCGAGGAAATGCTTCTTGCGCACCTCGTTCTTGCTCGTTATGTCGGCTTCGCACAGCGTCATCAGGTCATCGATGTCGTCGCCGGCATCGTTCATCAGGCGGCGCACGGCGCTGTCGGTCACCACCTCGTCGGCTATTACAATCGGGCGCATGTGCAGGTCGACGAGCTTCCTGACGTACTTCATCTTCGCGTCCATCGGCAGTTTAAGCCTGCGGAATATCTCGGGCACCATTTTCGCCCCCACGTAGTTGTGGTTGTGGAACGTCCACCCTTGCCCGTTCATCCACCGTTTGGTCTTGGGCTTGCCCACGTCGTGCAGCAGCGCTGCCCAGCGCAGCCACAGGTTGTTGCTGTTTCGGCTTACGTTGTCGAGCACTTCGAGCGTGTGGTAAAAGTTGTTCTTGTGCGCGCGGCCGTTGCGTGTCTCTACGATGTCGAGCGCGGTAAGCTCCGGCAGTATGCGCGGCAGCAGCCCGCAGCGGTACAGGTCGACAAATCCTTTGCTCGGCGTGGCCGTCATCATAATCTTGTTAAGTTCCTCCTCTATGCGCTCGCCGCTGATTATGCTGATGCGTCCGGCGTTGCGCGTGAGCGCGTCGAACGTCTCGTCGTCGATGAAGAAGTTAAGTTGCGTGGCGAAACGCACGCAGCGCATCATGCGCAGGGGGTCGTCTGAGAAGGTTATGTCGGGGTCGAGCGGCGTGCGAATGACACCGTCCTCAAGGTCGGTCAGCCCGTCGAAGGGGTCTACCAGCTCGCCGAACCGTTCCTTGTTCAGGCACACGGCGAGTGCGTTTATCGTGAAGTCGCGGCGGTTTTGGTCGTCCTCCAGCGTGCCGTCTTCCACCACGGGCTTGCGCGAGTCGTGGCTGTAGCTCTCCTTTCTTGCGCCCACGAACTCCACCTCAAGGCCGCCGCACTTAACCTGCGCCGTGCCGAAATTACGGAACACCGACAAACAGGCGCGCCGCCCCAGCTGCTTCTTCAACGCCTCGGCCACGGCTATGCCGCTGCCGACAACCACCACGTCGATGTCGTTTGACGGGCGTTCAAGAAAAAGGTCGCGCACGTATCCGCCCACGACGTAACATTCAAGGCCGAGCCGGTCGGCAACGTCTGATATCTTATGGAATATGTCTTTATCTAAAAGTTGCGCAAGTTCGGTGTCTGATAGTAACCTCATTGTATCCTATTCTTAAAGCGTTTGCAAAAATACACATAAGAATTAAGAATTAAGAATTAAGCGTCAAGAAAATGGTTTTTGGCCTGTTACGGCACGGCCTGAATCCCGCTGGAACCCGATTGACGGCCTTTTGCCTTCCAAAAGGCCGTCTTTCAGCCGCTAAAAGGCCATGTTTTGCAAGCCAAAAGACGGCCTTTTGCAACACATTGAGTATCAATACGTTGCAAAGGCGTTCAAAAGACGCACTGTGACGGGTGCTTTTTAAGCGAAAAAAAGGCAAGGCATTGCGTTATTGAAGATGTTTTTGTATCTTTGCAGAAGCAAAAAATTTTATTATGAAAGCAATACATCTCACTGCCGTATTGGCCGCCTGCGTCCTGCTGTCGCTGGCCGGTTGCGGCGAAAGCGCAATGGAAAAGAAGGCCGGCGAACTGCTGGAGGAGGCAAAAACGGAATTCAACAACGGCGACTTCACCAAGGCTTTGGCCGCCATCGACTCGCTGCGCAAGAACTGCCCCGAGGCTATCGAGGCGCGCAAGCAAGCCCTGCGCCTGTATCAGGAAATTGAGCTGAAGCGCGCGCAGCTCAACGTTGTTGGCGCAGACACCGTGCTGCAACGCATTGAGCGTGAGTATCAGGATATGAAAAAGACAGTCGACAGCCTGCGCGCAAAGAGCGCGGCCACGGTTGAACAACTGCGCGCCGTCAACCTGTTGCGCGTGAAGCGCGACTCGCTGAAAACCGTTTTCGACGTAGAATGTGCCAAGATAAAGTATATAAAGAAGAAAATGGAGGAATGAATTTTTAGGAGTTAAAGGAGTTAAAGAAGTTAAAGGAGTTAAAGACAAATGCCATGGCTATATGAAATGACAAGACGGGGTGCGAAAACAGGATATGTTTCAAACTGCCACGTTGCAAAGCCATTGTCTTTAATTCCTTTAACTTCTTTAACTTCTTTAACTTCCCTAACTCCTTAAATATAGCTACCTTTGCACCGGTTTAATATACGGACATGACAAAAAACACCTCAACCACTGAGGAACAGTTCAGAAAAGCTATGGCCGAATGTCGCTCGCTGTTCGAGAAAAAGCTGCACGACTACGGCTCGTCGTGGCGGATACTGCGCCCGTCGGCGCTTACCGACCAGCTGTTCATCAAGGCAAAGCGCATACGCAGCCTCGAGTTGAAGAAAGAATCGCTCGTGGGCGAAGGCATAAGGCCCGAGTTCGTAGGTCTTATAAACTACGGCATAATCGGCCTTATACAGCTAGACAAGGGATTTGTCGACACACCCGACATTTCCACCGGCGAAGCCTTGCGCCTTTACGACGAGTTCGCCGACAAGGCATTGGCGCTCATGCTGAAGAAAAACCACGACTACGATGAGGCGTGGAGGTCGATGCGAGTGAGTAGCTACACCGATTTCATACTCACGAAAATACAGCGCGTCAAGGAGATTGAAGACCTCGGAGGCGCGACGCTCGTGTCAGAAGGCATCGACGCCAACTACATGGACATTATCAATTACGCCGTGTTCGGAGTGATAAAACTTTCAGAATAGCAGATGAACGCGAGGAAAGTAACATTGGGATTGGCCGTCAACCTGTGCCGCTTCGCCGTGGCATTGACATTCATATTCTCAGGTTACGTCAAGGCAATCGACCCCCTCGGCACTCAATATAAGCTGCAAGACTATCTTGAAGCGCTGGGCATGGCGGGCTGCGTGCCCGACTATCTCACGATTACAGCATCCGTCCTGCTGGGCGGAATAGAGTTTTGGCTGGGCATGATGCTGCTGTTCACAATAAGGCGCAGGCTGGTGTCAAAGCTCTTGCTGCTGTTCATGGCGGTAATGACGCCGCTCACGCTGTGGCTGGCCGTTGACAATCCTATAAAAGACTGCGGCTGTTTCGGCGATGCGGTGGTGCTTACCAACTGGGAGACTTTCTATAAGAACCTTGCCATTTTGGCCGCAACGGTGGTGCTGTTCATGCGCCCGATGGTGATGCCTAGGTTCATAAGCCGCTCCAACCAGTGGATAGTGTCCACTTACACGGTGCTGTTCATACTTGTGTCGAGCAGCGTCAGCTTGTACACACTGCCGTTATTCGACTTCCGTCCATACCACATCGGGGCCGACATCCGCAAGGGCATGGAGATTCCAGAAGACGCGGAACAGCCGGAGTTCGTCACTACGTTCATCCTCGAAAAGAACGGACAACGCAAAGAGTTCACGCTCGACGACTATCCGGACTCTACGTGGACGTTCATCGACAGTAAGACCGTGCAGGTTAGCGAAGGCTATGTGCCGCCGATACACGACTTCTCCATACAGACAATCGACGGCGGTGAAGACATCACCGATAGCGTTGTCAGCAACAAAGGGTACTCTTTCCTGCTGGTGTCGCCTCACCTTGAATACGCCGACGACTCAAATTTCGGCGAGATAGACGCCATCTACGAATACAGCGTTGAGCACGGCTATCCTTTTTATGCGCTGACGGCAAGCACGGAAAAAGCCATAAGCCATTGGCGCGACATAACCGGGGCGGAATACGACTTTTATCTTGTCGACGACATAACGCTCAAGACCATAATAAGAAGTAACCCCGGACTGTTGCTCCTGAAAGACGGGGTCGTCATAGGGAAATGGAGCCACAACGCCTTGCCTAAGCTCGACTACAAGTCGCCCGGACTTGAGAACACCGAGTACGGGCATATCCCGGAGCACTCGGTAACAAGCAAGATTTCAGCTATTTTGCTGTGGTTCATCCTGCCCTTGATGCTCCTCACATTCGCCGACCGCACATGGAAATTCACCCAATGGATAAGGAAAAAAGAACATTCAAACAAAATATATCAATTTTTTAAAGGCAAAAAGAACATGAGAAAGAAAATTGTAGCAGGTAACTGGAAAATGAACATGAACCTGCAAGACGGTATCGCTCTTGCCAAGGAACTCAACGAGACACTCACAAACGAGAAGCCTAACTGCGGCGTAATCATCTGCACGCCGTTCATCCACCTTGCAAGCATAGCGCAATTCCTCAACCAAGACGTTGTCGGACTTGGTGCCGAGAACTGCGCCGACAAGGAAAAAGGCGCATATACGGGCGAAGTTTCGGCCGAAATGGTTAAGAGCACAGGCGCGCAGTACGTAATACTCGGCCACTCGGAGCGCCGCGGTTATTATGCTGAAACTCCCGAGATACTGAAAGAGAAAGTGCTCCTCGCTCTGAAGAACGGCTTGAAAGTAATCTTCTGCATCGGCGAGAGCCTCGAGGAAAGGGAAGCAGGCAAGCAGAACGAAGTTGTTAAGGCCGAACTTGAAGGCAGCGTATTCAACCTCACAGAGGAAGAATTCAAGAACATAATCATCGCCTACGAGCCTATCTGGGCTATCGGAACGGGCAAGACGGCAACGGCCGATCAGGCTGAGGAAATCCACGCCTACATCCGCAGCATCATAGCAGAGAAGTACGGACAGGCCGTAGCCGACGACACGACTATTCTCTATGGAGGAAGCTGCAAGGCTAGCAACGCTCCCGAACTGTTCGCAAAACCCGACATCGACGGCGGCCTCATTGGCGGCGCTTCGCTGAAAGCGGCCGACTTCATGGGCATCATCAACGCTTGGAAATAATACCAACTAAACGGAAAGAACCGGTCGGAAACCACGTTGAAAGCGTTATCCGGCAGGCTCTTTCCTTCCGTTTTTCACTAAGACATAAAATCCATTAAGAAATGAAACAATTCGCCGTAGTTTTACTTTTGGCGTCAGGCTTCACCTTGCAGGCAGGCGCCCAGTCGTTCCTTGACGGACTAAGAGAGAATAAATCAGGGCAAGGCACGGTGACAGTAACCGAAAGCCCGGAAATCGACGAATTGGTAAATAATGCTAAACTCGTGATGTCGCAGCCTGTGACGGCAAAACAACCAAAGGTTGAGAAGCCAGCCGCAACGGAGCATAGCGCCGCATCACGCCAAGAACATTCCGCCCGGGCGGCAACCGAAAGCACGCACGCAAAAAGTGGAGCGACCGCAAGGAGCGAGGCCGGAGCCGACTCGCCAGCAATAGATACGTCAAAGAAAGTTATGCGCGGAGGCCGGAAAGTGACAGGCTATCGTGTCCAAGCATTCTTCGGAGGAAACTCTAGAGCGGACAGGCAAAAGGCCGAAAGGACACGCAACGCTATAAAATCAATGTTTCCCGACCTTCCTATTTACGTGCACTTTTATTCTCCCCATTGGATATGCCGCGTCGGAAACTTCCGCACTTACCAAGAAGCCAACGAGGTGTTGCAGGAAATCAAGGGCATGGGATACAGTCAGGCTTGCATTGTAAAAGGGAAAATAACGGTAGCATATTAACACTATTAAAGCCAAGCCAACCGCCGGTTGGCGGCCGACCGGCGGGATTATGCCGGGCGGCCTGAATACGGTTTGGCATCAACAAACACAATCCAAGATGAATCCTGAGACAGAATTTCGCGACGGTCTGGACGACCTCGCCGCACATTATAAAAGCATCATCGAACTTTTAGGCGAAGACCCCGGGCGTGAAGGCTTGCAAAAAACACCTATACGTGTGGCAAAAGCCATGCAGATACTTACCCGCGGATACGGCCAAGACGCGCACAAAGTGCTGCTCGACGCGCTGTTCGAGGAAAAATACAGCCAGATGGTGATTGTCAAAGACATTGACTTCTTCTCGCTTTGCGAGCACCACATGATTCCGTTCTACGGCAAAGTGCACGTAGCCTACATACCTAACGGCTACATAACGGGGCTTAGCAAGATAGCGCGAGTGGTCGACATATACAGCCACCGCCTGCAAGTGCAGGAGCGCATGACGCTGCAAATCAAGGATTGCATACAGGAAACGCTTAAGCCTCTCGGCGTAATGGTGGTCGTTGAGGCAAAACACATGTGCATGCAGATGCGCGGCGTGGAGAAGCAGAACGCCATAACGACCACCAGCGACTTCTCCGGCGCGTTCAACCAAGCGAAAACCCGCGAAGAATTCATGAACCTCCTGCACAGCGAAGGCAAACATATATAAAGAGGTAAAAATACGAAAAAAAGCATCCACCGACGCAAGGTTTTCACCGACGGAATGTTTAATTAACAGTGAAACAACAAAAACAGATAAAAGAAATGGAAAGATTCAGCAAGTTATTCATCATCCTCATGTGCCTTGTCGGCACTGTTTCTTTAGCGTCATGCCTCGGCAACGACGATAACGGAGGCGGCCTCGACCCCGAGACGGAAAGGCAGGCAAGATACCTTATGTCCGGCTCTTACAACGGGGCAAGCACGTCAAACTGGATGTACAAGAACAGGATTTATTTCTTGAATTACGACATTGAGGAAGAAGACAAGACCGACTCAATAATGGGAATAACCGCACGCTTCATGACCGACTCAACTTTCACGATATACGGTGTGACGGGCAACGCGCTGGCAAAGGAAATTCCCGACGAGTATGAAGGTCTGAAAAACGCCATCAAGAACTATCCTGAGACTAAGGAAATAACAGGCCGTTACATGATATATTCAGTCAACCAGAACATTTACTTCGTGCCATTCAACACCACGGTGGCTTACAAAGGCTTGGAGTATGACGGCGAAACGCACGACGTGACCATATCTTTCTGGGGCTCGCCATACTCATACGGAGGCTACGCTTCGACAGGCGGCATAACGATGATAAACATGAACCTTGTCATGGGCGGCGTATTCATAGACAACGATTCGAGACCCGACATCGAGTTCTACGCCGGCTCACAGCCTACAAGTCAAGAACAATTAGACGCAATGTTGCAAGTAATCATTACCCGTTAAACGGGCGGCAATTAAATAAAACATAATATAAGAAAAGCAGGAAGCGGATTGTTCATTCCGCCTCCTGCTTTTTCTTATTTTGCAATACACGGCCTTTTGCGGCGCAAAAGGCCGTCTTTCGCATTGTAAAAGGCCATGTTTCGCAAGCTAAAAGACGGCCTTTTGGAAAACGGCCGGCAACCTGCCGCTTACTACCTGATAATCAGCTGATTAAGTAAAGTACTGTATATTTGTTCGTTTTTTTCTGTTTTTATTTTGCGTTGATGCCGATTTACAGTAATTTTGCATTGTTTTTAAGTAATGAAAATGGATATATCAGAACTTTACAAAATATTCGCGGAACATCCGGTTGTGACCACCGACAGCCGCAACTGTCCCGACGGATCAATCTTTTTTGCTCTTAAAGGCGCGTCGTTCAACGGCAACCGTTTTGCGGCCAAGGCATTGGAGGCAGGTTGCTCGTATGCGGTTGTCGACGAACCTGACTGTGCCGCCTGCGGAGACAGCCGCTATATAGTGGTTGACGACTGCCTGACGGCGCTCCAGCAGCTGGCCCGCCACCACCGCCGCGAACTGGGAACGACCATCGTAGGCATTACCGGCACCAACGGGAAGACCACCACCAAGGAACTGCTGGCTGCCGTTTTGGGGCGCCGCTTCAACGTGCTTTATACGGAGGGTAACTTCAATAACGACATCGGCGTACCGAAAACACTGCTCCGGCTGACAGCCGAACACGAAATGGCCGTTGTGGAAATGGGAGCCAGCCACCCCGGCGACATAAAGACACTGGTAAATATCGTAGAGCCTGATTGCGGTTTGATAACCAACGTGGGGCGCGCCCACTTGCAAGGGTTCGGCTCGTTTGAGGGCGTTGTGCGCACCAAAGGCGAGCTTTACGACTGGTTGCGCGCCAGCGGCGGGACTGTATTCATAAACGGCGGCGACAGCCATTTGACGGGCATAGCGCAAGGGCTGAAGCTGGTAAAGTATGGCCTCAGCGGCACTGAAGGCGCAAGCGTCGAGGGTGAAGTGACAGTGTGCGACCCGTACCTGAACTTCCGCTGGCGCGAGGCTGGCGGCGCATGGCGTAACGTAAAGACGCACATCATAGGCAGTTATAACGTGATGAACATGCTGGCGGCAGCCTGCGTAGGTCTCCACTTCGGCATTACGGCCGACGAGATTGACTCCGCGCTGTCATCATACATACCCAAAAACAACCGTTCAGAGCTTGAAGTCACCGAGCATAACAAACTGATAATAGACGCTTATAACGCCAATCCTACCAGCATGGCGGCCGCTCTCGTAAACTTCCGCGACATGAAGGCCGACAGGAAAATGGCCATCCTAGGCGACATGGGAGAGCTTGGCGCGGTGAGCGGAGAGGAACATCAGCGCGTGGCCGACTTCCTGATAAATGCCGGATTTGACGAGGTGTGGCTTGTAGGCGAGGAATTCGGAAAGACGACATGCCCATTCCGTAAGTTTAAGGACACAGAGGATGTTAAGCAGGCGATAACCGAATGTCGCCCCGAAGGCTTCTGCATACTGATTAAGGGCAGTAATTCGATGAAGCTGTTCCAACTTCCGCCGCTACTGTAAACGTTTCAGCCGTAGCTGTATAAATCAGTTTATCTGTGCCTTTAGTTTGCTGCATTTACGTAAAGACGCTATTTATCGCGCCTGATGTAGCAAGCGTTGACAGTGTGTTTTACTTTTGATGTCTTGGAATTTAGTATTTTATGTAGCAAGCGTCCCGCGGCTTTTAACGGCTGCGGGACGCGTCTTTTTATCTTGTCTTGTTACAAATTTAACTCCTATGAATGGTAGCTTTTCGACCATTCATTTTACTTTGTTTATCCATGCGGCAATGTCCTGCATCACCTCCGGCGACACGGTCTCCTCTATTTGGACGTATTCCATCGGATTGCCCGTCGTGCTGTGCTGGAACAGATGGTTCAGGCCGGGGTATTCCTTTACAAGGTTAAGGCTGTTGGCGGACAACAACCTGCGTATGGCCGACAGGTTTTCAGATGCCGAAACCTGCATGTCCTTGTCTCCGTTTACGGCCATTACGGGGCATTTCGCGGCACTGATGTCGGCCGACGGGTCGTAGGATATGAAATATCTTAGCCACGGCGTGCATATCTCCATTGACTTTGCAAGGTCGCGCACGAGCGCTTCAGGCAGCGTTACGCCTGTCTGAAGTACTATTTCAGTTACTTTCATTGTAGGCTGGGCTACGTTTTCGCCGGAAGCCATAACGTCGAAAACCTTGTCGAGCACCTTGCAGAAGCTGTCCGTGATGTCGGCCGTCGCGCCGCCCTGGGTCAGTCCCAAGCGGTTTTGCGCAAGCAGAATGTCCTTGCCGCTTACGCCCGGCCCTGCCATGCTGACTATGAAGTCGGCCTTGCCCTGCGCTCCAAGCATGAAGGCGATGGAGCCTCCCTCGCTGTGGCCGAGCACTCCCACGCTGCCGAACTTGCCCGTGCGGCGTGCGAAGTCGACCGCCGCCAGCGCGTCTTTCATGAAGTTTTCTGTCGTGGCCGAGGCTGCGTCGCCCGTCGATTTGCCCGTGCCGCGGTCGTCATAGCGCAGGGTGGCTATGCCGTTGCGCGCCAGATAGTCGGCAATAACGAGGAAAGGCTTGTGGCCGAACAGTTCCTCATCACGGTTTTGCAGCCCGCTCCCGGTCACCATTATGACTACGGGCACAGAGCCTTTCGCCGCCTTATCGAAGCCAACAGGATAGGTCAGCGTGCCGCTTAGGGCGGCGTTGTCGGCGGTGTTGGTGAAGGTTACTTCCTCGGTCTTGTACGGATAAGGCTCTTTCGGCATCTGCGGGCGGTTGCGTTCCACCTTTCCGGGCTTCATGTCGAGCGCAAACTGCATACCACTTTGGCTGAAGCTGCCTCTCAACATGCCGTCTTTCAGTTCGCCGGTATATTCCGCCATTATCGCCGGAACGCTGATTTTCACCTTCACGCCATCACTTACCGTTATCTCGGCAGGTATGTCCGTCGCGCCTTGGTCGGGACTGTCCATAGTGCATTTCAGCGCGCCGTCGTCACCTTTTGATATATTAAAAACGATGTTAAGTTGTGTTCCCATAACGTCGAGCTTGCCGTTCCAGCTGCCTTCGAGGCTTTGCGCCAAGGCGAAAACCGACGTTAAGATGAATGTAAAGAGCATGATTGCTTTCTTCATAAGTGTGTTTGTTAGTATTGTTTGCCACAAAATTAGTGAAAAAATCAGACTTACTTGCAGGCCGCGCACTATTTATTTCCACACGACTTTGCACCCATTGCAACGGCTGGCGCAACTGATTGATTTACAGCAAGTTGGCAAACGCGATTCAAAAGGTGGCCTTTTAGCCCGCAAAAGGCCGCCTTTTGGCGTGCAATATGCCGTCTTTTGGAAGGCAAAACACGGCCTTTGGGAATTTCACAGACAGCCATGCCAATCATAGCCGATAAAAAACACGGCTGACAATCACGTAAAAACGACAAAAAACATTATCTTTGCATATACGAAAAAAACGCTAACACGATGAAACACACAATTAGTTTTCTACATTTTTTGCTGTGCGCCGCGCTCCTGCCGCAAGACATTCATGCGCAAAACACTTGCCAAACAAAATTCCTGCCGGTGCTTCACGCATATACTGACACGGTAAGCTACATGGAAGACGGGCGCACGTTCCAAGACTATTGGATTGTAGAACATGAAAAACACCCCGACGTAAAGGAGACAACGGCAAACCACATAACCTTTTTCAACAGTAACGACACGCTGGCGTTTACCGTTAAACAGGGCGACATAAACGACTTTATCATAATCAACTCGTCCGGCGACTCCGCCTTTACACGCATCGTAGGAGTATCGGCCAACATACTGGAAAACCCTCCGTCATGGATTACGGAAGTGGCGCCAAGCGGAAAACTTACGCGCGAACAGGCCGCCTTCGACATCGACGCGCTGGCATACACCCTGTCAGAGGTGCACCCGGACATGTTCGCCGTATGCCGCCAAGCCGACTTCTTGAGTGCCGTCGCGCGCGTGAAGCAATCGTTGCCCGACTCGCTCACGGCCGTAGAACTGTTCCGCAGGGCCGCGCCGCTGGTCACAATGATCGGCGACGGGCATACGTCTATGTACTTTCCATACAACGCCTACTTCACACCGGAGCGCAAGCGGCTGCCGATGAGAGTTGAGGTTACGGCCGACGGACGGCTGACTGCACTATCAAGCGTTGGCGGAACTGTGCCAGACGGAGCAGAAATAGTATCTATCAACGGACATGCGACGGCCGATATGATAAAGGCCATGCTGCGTTACGAAAGCGGGGAGCGCGACTTTTTCCGCATGGCCCGCCTCAACAACGACTTCCACGCGCTGTTCGGCATGATGCATGAAGCCGATGAATACGATGTGGCTTACCGCACATCCGAAGACGGCAAGACACTTCATGCCATGATGAAGGCCGCCACTTATGACGAAATTAAGCGACTGACGCCGGAAAAAGGAAATGAAAAGACACCGGCGCCATACTCATTCAGGATACTAAAGGATAAAAACACAGCAGTGATGGACTTCCGCTCATTTGAAAACCCGGAAGCGATGGCTGCGTTTGCCGACAGCATGTTCACCGCAATCAGCCATGAAGGCATACGCAACCTTATAATAGACATACGTCAAAACGGCGGCGGCAACTCGGCCGTAGGCGACGTGTTGCTGCGCTACATATCGTCCAAGCCGTTCATACAGATGGCTGCCGCAATGACAAGAATAACTCCTACGACACAGCGGTTGATGGGAAACAGAACCATGCCTACCGGCATTTATTTCTTTGAAAGCGGCGACTCTGCCGGTTTCATAAAGCCATTGACAGCTGAAGAAGGCCGCTTCAAAGGCCGCGTTTACCTTCTGACAAGCCACAAGACGTTTTCTTCGGCCAGCTCGTTCTCGTGGGCTTTCAAGGAGTTTGGAATGGGGACGGTGGTCGGCGAGGAAACAGGCGGCATGAGCGTTGCCTTCGGCGACATACTGCCTTACCGCCTGCCAGTGTCCAAACTGCCGTGCACAATATCTTACAAACGCTTCTGGCTGCCCGGCGGCGACGAAAATGACATACACGGCACACTGCCCGACTACGAGGTAAAGCAGCAAGACGCGCTTGACAAAGCCCTGCAACTGATCAGCGAGAAGCGATGACAGGAAGCGGATACGACCGCAGGCAACGGCTCAAAAACATACTGTAAACACGCTGAAACGCCGCATTCCATGAATCGGAATACGGCGTTTCGTTTTTTATTTCAGCCGCGGGCGGCACCCCGTCAGGCGGTCAGTTAGTGCCCGATGGCACAAGAGGCTTGCCGTCGATGATGAAACATGCGTTAGTCGGAGAGTAATAAACCGTGTAAGGCTCGATTGCCTCCATCTGGTCGGGCGTGGCTTCCGCCAGCTCGAAAGAGCCTACACCGTACTGCACCTTGCGGTCGAACACCAGCCGGTTACCCTCCACCCGTCCGCTGTATTTAGTGGTGTAAAGCCAGCGCGGAAGTGATTTTTCAATATCGGTAACGGTGGAATACTCCATGTACATCGACACTACGTCGCCCGATTTGCCGAAACTTACCGCCGTATGGCCCTTTCCGTCAACGTCGGTTATGTATCCTGTAGCGTTGAAAGCGTCGGCGGGCACTTCGCATTTTGTCGCCGCCGCTGCTTTCGACGACGGCATGTAGGCCGTGCGCCCGTCGCCTAGGCGTATGCGGTACCAGCCCCGTTCAAGTCCGTCGTAGGCGAACATCATGCCCAGCCCGGCCTTCATCAATATTGTGCCGTTGACCGGGGCGAGGAGTATGTTGGTGTTGGCTACTACCATTTCTACGTATTTGCAGGCCATGTCGGCGGTGAATGTGTAAGCGTCGCCAAACTTCACCGTGCCTGTTTCGGGTGAATAAACTATGTTGGCCGTCTCTATCTGATCGGGCATTCCGTAGCGCAGGCTGTAGTACTTCACACTGTATGTATTGGTAAGCAGCTGCTCTGCGTCAGTGATAATCAGGTAGTCTGACACAAAGTCGTTCTCCATTTGCAGGTAACCGTGGCACTTCGCGCCCCCGTCGGTCAGCTTGTAATGCTTGCCGCCGAGGTCAACCGTAAGCTGGTAATAGCCCTCGTCGCCAGAGTTAATCCACACTCCGCTGAGTTTACCGCCGTCGGCAACTGAAGACGCGAGGCACATTATGAACATGAAGGCAAACAGGGCAAGGGTGATTTGTCTTTTCATAATATCTGTTTTAATTGGTTATTAAATTTACTTATGATTACTTACAAGTGCGATTTGGATTGTGCAAAGATAGTGGTTTTCATCCAAATAACATGTATCTCACGGCATAAATCCAAGCCGTCCGTGCCGCACGTGTAACCTGCTGATTATCAACTCCTTTCCAATATGCCGTCTTTTAGCCTGCAAAAGACGGTCTTTCGGCTTGCAATAGGCGGCCTTTTGGAACGCTAAAGACGGCCTTTCGGTTCATCCGCAGTTCAGGTGTATGTTAGAATCGTGCAGTGCGAACAGCCTAAGCTTGAAATATTTGTCGTCCCTGAAGCCGTATGCGTTTCTTTTCAAGACTTTTATCTTGTTGTTGATGCCCTCGACCTTGGCCGTTGAGAATTGGCAGTCGTACCATGCGAGTATGCCAGTCCTTCGCGCCATGAGCGTGGCGGCCATC